>Ga0265294_10004966_pt1 | contig 16335 bp, 11 predicted proteins | sample MunlanPumphouse3_FD_192504 | JGI IMG/M metagenome (GOLD analysis project Ga0265294, IMG submission 192504) | Groundwater microbial communities from a municipal landfill in Southern Ontario, Canada - Pumphouse #3 | ecosystem: Environmental > Aquatic > Deep subsurface > Groundwater | place...
AAACCCTGTTACATAATCGGTATGCAAGTTGAATGTTTGACTACCCTACAGAATTACACCACTCTCAAACCTCAAATCTCGAATTTGATTATTATTCCTGAAATGATTGCTGAAGTATAAGCGCCACCACAACGCCCGATTCTTAAGGGAAGTCTGTTGATTTTAGTATATCTCACAATGGTCTTTATCTAAAACATAAATTTTTTCGCCAGGTATTGTATATGCTGGCTTCCGATTTTCGAAGAGCAGTAGATATACCTTATTGTAAAATGCGCTTTCTATAAGCCTTTTCATATCGCTGTCACACAAAAAAGTCGAAAAATTGACAAGCATCAAACAGCGGATCCCGAGCATGCTGTGAACGATCTTGATGTATGTGTCAAGCTTTTCTGTCAAAGTATCACAATCTTCATCCAATTTCAGTTCCATGGCTTTAAAAAGTGCAGGCAAAGAAACATCCAGTAAATATGATATCGGATAAGAGCGCATGGAAGCCAATTCTTGAATATAATTGATCAAAGTACATTCTATTGTTCTGGTCTTGATAAGCATTTCCGCATCGGTGGCATCACTCTCCATTTCTGTATATAGTTTGCTCAGCACCTTTCTGGAATTGATTTGCATACCGAAGGGATCCGTAATCACTTCAACTGCCTGTGAAATCTTGATTTCCTTAGAATTTTCTGAAAGAACGAATTTTCCATCCAAACCACTGGCTTGCCCAAGAAACTCTACGATCCATTGTGTGAACACAGTTGGATCTTCTATCACGATCACATTAATTGAGTTCTCTTCAAAATTGATAACATACTGGACGTCACTGTGGACGAGCTTCATAAAATAACCAGCCTTTCATCGGTATCGATCACTTCGCTGCTATGTTCCCCCACTATATACTCCATTCGATTATACTGTTTCTCCGTAAGAACCAGCATCTGCACCAGTCCTTTTTCGGGTCCTTCTTTTCGAACATGTTCCATCACCATCGCCGCAGCAGTCTGGTTCAATACCAATTTGCTGTAGACTGATTCCTGGACCATGATAAAACCGCCTCGAATCAACTTTTTACGGAACCTCGTATATGCTCTCCGATCCTGCGGGGAAAGCGTTGGAAGATCAAAGAATACAACCACTCTCATAAATCTGTAACTCATCCTGATAAAACCTTATTAAGCCGATGTCACCTTGGCACAATGCATCAAATACACTTTGACAATAGATTTTGATGGCATTGCCCACATACTGGCGCTTCCCTTCGATGGTGACTTCATAATTCAATAGACTGATAATCGACCTCTTTTCTCCTATCTCGAACTGTCGAGGGTCCATTTTGAATACGATCATATCGATCAACGGCCGAAAAGGCTCCATCAAATCAGAAGACAGATTATATTGATTGTATGTGTTGCTGTGGTGGATCCCCAACTGAGTGATGTATCCGTTTGCAACAACTTCTCTATTGAAGCAGGAAAGCAAAATGCTGTATCCATAATTGAGCGCTGCGTTGACGGGACATTCTGCTGCTCGTGTAAATTCCAGGCCGAAAAGAGCATTGAAATAGACTTTTGCCGAATGGCCTTCTCTGTTTGTGATGTCGTTGAACTCCAATTCGGCGATGTAATCGTCCAACATAGCCGCCTGGGGTCGTTTCAAGTGAAACAGCAAATCCCTCTGCTTCTTGATCTTCTGACTTACGACTTCAGTCCAAACCAATCCTTTGGCTTGGATATCCCATTCTGCTTGATTGCGCACCTTTATGCTGGTATCGTGACTTCCGTAATATGCGGTCAATTCAGAAATTGGATTTCGCTTTTCATCGCAAAGGATCACTTTCACTTTGCGTTTGACCAACTCGCACAGAAGTGCAGCGGTCAATGATATCGCCGTGTTCTCAAGAATCAATACCGCAATTTCACTCAAGTGGACCTTTTGAACAACTTCGCCTCGCACCACAAGATAATCCAGTTTCAAATCAAGCTTTGCAATGCCGGAAACAACCACTGTACGCCAGCTCATATCGCTTCCAATTTGATCTTCTCCTCAAAGATTCCGGTTGATGACTGATGGACAAGAAATACTGGCGCATCCTTGCTGATGATCTTCGATAAACGAAGGTTCCCCGCACTCGATGGGCCGCCAATCAGGCTTAAGTCTGGAACTACAGGATTACATTGAAATAATGTGGTTATCTGCAGCAAAAGCGCGGACTGCTTTTCTACGGTCAGTTTTGTGAATTCTTCTTTCTTCTCAATAAGAGTGTCCAACTGCGTTTTGTATCTCTTTTTGTAGTCAGCTGTCTGCAATTTGTTGATGAAGCCATCAAACAGCTGATTGTTTTGCTCTATGGAGATAGCATCATATTCATCTATTGCAAGCTCACCAATCTTCTTATTTCGCGCAATGCAGAATTCCGCATATTTCTCCAGCTTTTTGATGTAGAGTTCCTTATCTTTAGGCAAATGAAGTTGTATTGCATGCTTGCATTGTAAGCGGTCGCCGGTGCGTCCGGACAAGTGCATCCTAAAGCCGTCCACTTCAAATAGGGCGTTGATCTTGATTTTAGGAATTATCACTCGCGGATTCAATAGCCCTTGACTTTCAAAATACACCTCCAATGCGGTTTGATTTTCCTCAATCTCTGCCGCGAGATACACCGGAACGGCCTCGATGCTGAGCACTTTGTCTTTCTTTTGAACAGATTCCACCAGGGAGAAATAGGCGCCGGAAGCTTTATTGTATCCTCCGTATTTGCTTATATCCAAGAAACGGGGATTGCCTCCCTTGATTGGGATTTGTCCTTTCCCTTTTGACTTGAGCATCTGATCATAGAATCCCCCTTTTTTTTCAAACGCATATCGGGTAAAGAGCACATTATTCTTCAGCATGGTCTTCTTGATCTGGCCGATGGTGCCGCCGTCGCCGGCCCTCCAGGCAATCGTGTCGCCACGCTTAACATCAAATTCATACATTCTATTCAAATTATAATTTTGCCTATTGGTTTTGATAAAGTTCGCCGCGTTCTTAGTGAACTTGGTATCATACACATTCCCTACGACAATGTTAAGAAATGCATCTTTAGCATGATGCAGATCATTGACGCTTCTTACTTTCAGCAAATCGTACGTCTGCCTGAAAGAAGACACACTGCCCGCCTTAACATACACGATTTCCGAATCCAGTATATCCCCCAATAATTGCGCTGCCGCTTTCGTGGTCTGACGTGTTTCAACGATCTGTCTGTTGATAAAACCAGCCAGTTCATCCTCTGACAAAGGTGTGTTTCGAATAAGCCGGTCAAACTTTTTCCTGCTGATAAAATCTTTTCCAAGAAGAAATTGCCAAAAGGCTCGCTGCTTGTTCCGCCATTCCGCTTTTATGGGATAAGAATCGCTTTTCTCAGCGTTGTACTCTTTTTTGACCAGCACACGATTGTCAAGGCTGTCATCTTTGGTGCTGGACTGTGGATAAATGTGGTCAACATCGTAATATTTGTTGTCATAGATGTTCGAAATGTCGATGGCTTCACCGCTGTATAGACAGCGCCCAAGTTGTGTGTAATAGAGATAAAGGCGGTCTCTGCGGAATTCCTTCTCATCCTTTCCTTCCAATTCCTTGATCCAGTCTTTCTCTTCGATTTGGCATGCTTTATACAAAGCGATCAATGATTCCTTTCTGGAGATCGTTCGTTTCTTTTCTTCAGGGCCACGCGCCATTTCGATAAACACTTTTCTGGGGTCATGCCCCATCACTTTTCGCAATTCGGTGACAATTGTAAGCGTTTGCCACAACATTCTCTTCACTGAGGGAGAAATATATAATTCATCGACTTTATCATAGGTGAGCTTGCCTGAATCTGTGACAGAGGATTGATTGTACTCCTCTACGGCTTTTAGATATCCGTATTGTCCACTGAGCAATTGCATCAGGTTGGGGTTGCTTTCATTCTCCCACATGGCCGTCAGTATGCTTTTATATTCGCCGGTTTGTTTGTCGGGAGCGGTAATTTCTAAAAGAAATTCTTTCGAGAGCCTGCCCCACCCGCTGAATTTCAGTTTGCCCAATGCTTTGATTTCTTCGTCGTTGAGAATGTTTTCGAATTTGCTTTTGATGCTGTAAATCAGCATCTTCTTATCTTCGCCAAATAGAACAATATTGCGAATTATCTCTTCCGCCATATCCACATTATTTACTTTGTCGCCTATTATCGCCTTCAAATCGATGAGCGATGCAAGAGACGATTTGAAATCTCCGTCGATTCCGGATATTTCAGCATCGGATTCCTGATTCAGGATATTTTCTGTTTTTAGATAAGCTACTAATTGTTTTAGTGTCACTTTCTTTTTTTTCTCAAAAAGATCCCGATAGATTCCTTGCTTTAATTCAAGCGATATCGGTTCTCCATTGATACGGAGGTTATTTAATTCATTAAGAACTGTAAATTTGCTGTACAGCAGAGAATTTCGCGGGAGAACATCCGCCTGAATCAAATAGGTGCACTTGTTGGTCATCTTCAATATGAACTTCTCTGCGCTTTTTTGCACGTCGACTTTTTCTTCAAAATTCCAGGGATACACCTTGCCGGGCGCTTTGCGCTCGACCCACGCAAATCCGCTTTCTTTGTGTGCCGGATTCAATGGGCCTACAAAATAGGGAATCCTGAACTCCAGGAGTTTAACAATCTTTTCCTTTACGGACAACCCGCTTGAATCGGCTTCATTCAAAAAACTGCAATAAGTGGCAGCGTTATCCAGAATTTTTTCCAGCTCGACTTTATGAAGTTGATAAGGAATCACCCCATTATCTTTGATGATCTGCTTTGGCAATAATGACCTTTCTGCAATCCTTGACATGACAACTTGAAATTCCGGTGATGTGCTCATTTTATCTTTTAGTATTTTTTCGAGATACTTGCATAAATCTTCCTGAGAACAACGGCTTGCTTCGGATCTTTGCTTACGATTATTGGTTTTTGTTGCTCCGACGTAGGCAGTATAATTGGTGAGACCCTTAGTGGTAGCAGAAAATATCTCCTTGTATTTTTCCGGAGCTACATCCCTTATCACTTTTTTCAGTATTTTCAGATCTTCTTTGTGTTGTTCATACACCTCAACTTTTGAGTGGGAAAGATATTTGTGGCCATTCAGGATTTCGGCTAGCACGCCCCAGTCGTAAACGGCTTTCATACTTTCAACCACAATCCGATTATCGCCCAAAATATCCTGTAATGTATCCCATTCCTCGTCCCAATTTTCCGAAGAAAAAGAAATGCTGTTAACCTCTGCATCCTTATAGGAGTCATCATCAAATAATAATGCAAGCTTGCCCTTTCCACCGCTGAGCACTGCCACAATTTCTTTCTGCTGAGCATTTTCGACAGGAAGCGCTTTGCTGAGTTCGTTTTTCTTCTTGTTGATGCCTAGAGATTTGTCTTTTAATATGTTTCCTATCCGCTCACTTTCTATCCCTTCATAGTCCACATTCATATATTCCCGCAAATATTCTTCCATAGAGCAGAAAACAGTCTCAAAGTTAGATATATGGCTTAAGCTTTGCCCTGCAAACAGAAAATGCCCTCTGTGTTTCAGAATATTATGGATCGCCAGATATACCAAACGGACATCAAACTCATTTCCGCCTTCAATCAAAGCTTTTCTGAGATGATAGATTGTGGGATATGCTTTGTGAAAGTCCTTGTCTTTGTATTTGGGATCACAGAACAATGTATCCGGTTGATCTAATTCCTTGTCTTCCAGCCAGTACTTGCTCTCTTTCATCCGTTGGAAAAAGGCGGGATCCTTTTCTGCTATTGCCTCAGAAAAAAATTCCTGTAAAATGTTCAGCCGTTCCTTTCTTCTTGCAAGACGTCTTCTTGCTGTTCGGAACAACCTTCGACTCTCCGCAGTCTGGGCGTTTTCAAACAACCTGATCCCCCAGAGCGCTTTCCCGTTCAGTTTCATCAATTTATACTGAAGGTCTGTTACAGCCCAACCCACAGAATCTGTACCAATGTCCAAACCCATATAGTAATCTCCAAATTGTTTTTTCATCTTGACAGATCTCCTTTACTGCGTTACATTGATTGTAATCCGAAGGTTTGACTACCCTGCAGGATTACACCACGAGTTCAAATAAGAATTTATTCACATCGTCCTTCGGGACTCCCGAGTGTCGGGACCGAGCTTGCGTTCGCAAGCTTTTTCTTTTTTCGATACTCTTTGTTAAAAAAAGGCGACAATAAAAGCAGATACCGCAATCGATCTGCGCATCTGCTTCTCAACCATCTTTGACTTGGCTTAGTATTAATTTCATATCCGCCCCGTGTAGATAGATTCCTTTATTCTGTTGTTGTATTTCTGCTCCCACAGTATATCACCCAATATTTTCTTTTTCAACTAATGCCTTATTTTCTCGTTATATAGGTCTGGTTGACCTTAATTTTATCCTCTATAGAACATAGGGGGAGATTTTTTTGCTGACAGGAAAGGAACCGCCATGAAGGATTTAAAAGTAGCTATGCTGGGCTCGGCAATGTGGGCTGGGTGTTGGCCTCCATTCTGTTGGAAACGGATGCAAAGGTATGGCACTACACCCGTAAATACCGCCACACTATTTACCAATACAACCGCAAATATGATGACGACAATCACTGCCGATCGAAATTTGTTAATATATATCAAATATAGCAGGTATTTTACTATTATCATAAACTACCCATAAGATTTGAGCAAGCCGAACAGGACGTCATAGTGTAAAGGATTACCACCCCTCTTCTTCGTAGCGGTTCTCGCTGATAAAAGCCAGCGCCATAAGGAATTTTAAGAATCCCACCTGAGACCTCCTTCCATTGCCTTTGATCACGCGTATATAGATTCTTGCCAAATATAAAGCCGGAACTTCTCTCGTTCCGGCTTTATAATACAGGGTAGGGAGTACGATTGTACGGACAGTGCGCTCATCCGCCCTTCCCTCAAAGCATTAATTTAAATGTAGGTCACCTAAAACATCTACTCTAATGAGGAGAGCTTATTCATACCAAGTCTATGAATATCCCACCTTCGGCATTGCGTTACGTCTTAGAAGAACGGCTGCAACTCTTCCAGTTCGATCTCTTCTTTCATAACATTCTAATGGCATTATTTATATGGGTACTAACTTCTGATATTTCATCTACTATGTCCATGATTACTTAATCTCAGTTGTAGTATCACTTTTGAATTAAATCCAACCTCGACAATCGCAAAATTTTAAATAAGCACAAACATATTTTCACATTTTGTACAATTGGGAAGTCATTCAATAAAACATTTTTCCAACATTAACTATATTGTCAAACCCTTTAATTATCTTCTTCTCTGGACTTTTATATGAGTTTTTCTTACTTGTTTTAACGCCTAATCTAACTAAGGCTTCTGCAATTACAACTGATGATTTCACTCCGTCCAAAACGGGAACCTCAAGCTCTTTTTCTAGTGACTCTGCAAAATTTACAAATCCTGCGCAACCTAGGATAATGCATTCCGCTCCGTCCTTAGTTATTGCTTGTTTCCCCTGTTCGAACAAAGCTTTAAACCCTTCTTCTGGATTTTTTTCAAACTCTAGAACTTCTAATCCTGTACTTCTAATGGATTTACAAAAACTCTTTGCGCCATAGTTCGCAACTAGATCTTCGGTAATTTTTCGTGACCTGTCCAGAACTGACAGTATACTAAAGTAAGGCGCAATAATTTTAGCTACCGTTATGGCAGATTCAGCAATACCTAAGACGGGCTTCATCGTCACCTCTCTTGCAGCGTAGAGTCCGGGATCTCCAAAGCATGCAATGATGAAAGCATCAATTTCTTCTTCCCTGTCACCTTTTCTCACTTCTTCAATAATCCCTGGGATAGAAAGATATTCGTCCACATAGCATTCAATACTTTCAGGGCCTGTCATCGGACTAACCGCAATAATCTCGGTCTTAGCATCAGCCAGTGTCTCTGCAATGTTTTTAATCTTTTTCGTCATGCTTAACGTTATGTTGGGGTTTATAATCTTAATTTTCATACGAAGTCTCCTGTATCAAGTTGTTAAATTACCTTTTAGCTTAAATTCCGCTTCAACCTTGATGTTTACTTTAGATGAAATATTCATTCGTTATCACAGATTCCCTTCATCGCTGAACTCTTCCACTACCGTCTCCACCCAATAATTTTTCAACTTCTTCAACAGATACATAGTTAAAATCTCCTTCGATGGTATGTTTCAAACAGCTTGCAGCCACAGCAAACTCGATAGCTTCCGAGTCGCTCTTCGAGTTCAATATACTATAAAGCAAGGCAGCACCAAAACTGTCACCACCTCCCACTCTGTCAACAATATGAACTTTATATTCTTTTGAAAAATAATAATCAGTACCGTCATATAGCATAGCGGCCCAATAGTTATCATTTGCAGTAATAGATGTTCTCAAAGTAATCGCAACTTTTTTAAATTTGAATTGTTTTTGAAGTTCAGAAGCAACTCTCATATATCCTTCATGATTCAACTCACCTTTATCGATATCAGTACGAAATGCTTCAATTCCAAATACATCTTTAGCATCTTCTTCATTTGCAATACAAATATCCACATACTCACATAACCCTCTCATAACTTTATTTGCTTTTTCCCTACTCCAAAGGGTTTTCCTATAATTCAAGTCACAGGAAACTACTATTCCCTTCTTTTTCGCCTCTTTACATGCCTGCAGACATATTTCAGCTGCATTGTCAGATAGTGCAGGAGTAATACCTGTAAAATGGAACCAATTAGCTCTCCTAAAAATTTCACTCCAATCAAATTCGCTTGGTTCTGCTGTGGAAATCGCCGAATATTTTCTGTCATAAATGACTTTTGAAGGTCTTTGTGATGCACCTTTTTCGAGATAATATATACCTAATCTTTCCCCACCTCTAATAACTAAGCTTGTATCAACACCCCTTGCCCTTAAACTATCTAGCGCACTTTGCCCAATTTCGTGCTTGGGCAACTTGGTCACGAAAGCAACATCAACTCCAAAATTAGCAAGAGATATTGCAACATTTGCCTCACCACCGCCAAAAGTTGCACCAAAGGAGTCTGCTTGAATAAATCTGCAATACCCTTCCGGAGCCAATCTTAACATTATTTCACCGAACGTTATTATTCTATCTTTCATGAGCTCCTCCTAGTTTTTAACAAACCGAATTGCAAATCCAGTGATTTCGTCAGATAAATATATTTCTAGCATGTTTCCTTTTGCATCTTTTAAGGCTGTAGCATGGTTGAATTTTAGTTCATTTTGCTCCAAATGATAGACAGCTCTATCAACATTATGTGTACCTATAGTCAGAAATCCGTTTTTCGTTGGAGATGCTTTTTTTGTATTTTGTATTTGTTCGGTTAAAAACTTTAATGAACTTCTATGTTTGTCGTCAAAACCAAAAATATTTATTAAAAAATCAGCTGTTTTGCTTTTTGTTATGTCTGTTGAATTTATCCTTATATGTTTTATAGTAAACCCCAATATTTTTTTTATTGTATTATTGCAAATCTGCTCAATTTCATCAAATGCATTAGAATCAATAAGCGAAGGATTTGCCATGAAACTTCCCCCACAAGCACTAACACAGTCAAGTGCTAGATAATCGCATATATTTGATTCAGTAATTCCACCTGTCGGTATAAACATGAGATTTCCGTACGGCCCATTTAGTGCTTTAATCATATTTACGCCACCACCCTGCTCGGCAGGAAAGAATTTAACCATATCCAGGTCGTATTCAATTGCTTTCTCTATTTCTGACGAAGTAAAAACTCCCGGTATAATTGGGGCATTTTTTTCAATACAATATTTAACTATTTTTTCGTTAAAACCTGGAGAAACGATAAATTTAGCACCTGATTCCAAAGCTAGATCAACTTGTCTAATAGTCGTTACAGTCCCTGCACCAACGATCATATTTACATCCGAACTTGCTATATTTTTTATTGCGTTGGTAGCTTCAGATGTTCTAAATGTCACTTCGACACAGGGTATCCCACCTCGCTTCAATGCATTAGCAAGGAGAACTGCTTTACTTGCATCATTAATTTTAACAACCGGTACAACACCAATTTTTTTAATTTTTTCTTTGATTTCGTTCAAATCATACTCTCCTATTTTTCTTTATAAATAATTATATTTCTTATATATCGCTCGAATAAATGCACAAAAACATTTCCAAACAGAGCTATTTGATATCATCTAACCCATGATACGCTGCGCCGAAACTATTAGAATGCACAAATCGGCCTTGCCCGAACTCTCCAATAAATTTAGCCTTCTCAACAACAACCTTACCTCTTAGAAGAACTGTATCAACACGGCCATTTAGTTCTTTCCCTTCATATAAGTTATAATCCACTCCGTTTGGGTTATCCGCTAAACGAACCGTTCCCTTATATGATGGGTCTAAAATCATAATGTCCGCATCTGAACCAATATCAATATGTCCCTTCTGTGGATAGATGCCGTTAATCTTTGCAGGATTTGTCGAAATAATTTGAACAAACGTTTGTTTGGAAATTCGCCCTTTTGTAACTCCTTCCGTCCAAAGCATATTAATTCGATCGGCCGCTCCAGGCGCACCATTTGCTATATTTGTAAAATTGTCTAAACCGTATTGTTTGATATTCATCCCAATGCCACAATGATCAGACACTACTGCATTGAGCGTCCTTTCATTTAGTGCATCCCATAATGCATCTACTTCTTTAAGATCTCTCAATGCAGGTGAACATATATATTTGGCAGCTTCTCTAATATCTTTTTGTTCCAAATAACTTCTGTCTAAAGTCAAATATTGGGTACAGGTCTCACCCATAACCTTTTGCCCCCTACACTTGGCTTCTTTGATAGCATCGGCGGCTCCCTTGCAGGTGACATGGACAATATAGATAGGTGTATCTGCTATTTGTGCAAGATAAATTGCACGCCTTGTCGCTTCTGTTTCTACAAAAGCAGGTCTCGAAACTGCATGATATCTTGGATGTAAATCACCCATCTTAACACAATCTTGCTGAAGTGTGTGAATAATCTCTCCGTTTTCTGCATGAACGAAGACAGTTATACCATATTCCTTACTTTTTTGTAGAACTTTGTAAAGAGTTCCATCGTCTACATGAAGAGGTGAACCGTTATATGCCATGAAACATTTGATGCTAGTTACTCCGATTCGAGGCAATTCTTGAATTTCATCAAAGATGCTATCCATTACGTCGGTAATCATTGCATGGAGAGCGTAATCAACACATGAATCTTTAGCACGAACATTAATTCGATATTTTATGGAATCCAACAAACCTTTTCCTATATCCTGTGGGGCATAATCAACAATAGTTGTAGTACCTCCAACTACTACTGCATCAGTAGTTTCATAACCAGCAGTATCCTGATTACCCACATTACACAAAGCCGAAAAATGAGTATGTGGGTCAACACCTCCCGGCATAACATACTTACCGGAAGCATCGATAATTACATCGGCAAGCGCCTTACTTTCTGCTTCTATGCTAACAATCTTTTCACCATCGATCAGAACATCACCTTTGTGTTCATTATAGGCTGTTATCAATATTCCGTTTTTTATTAATGTCGTCATTTTTTTTACCTTTCGCATCTATTTTGAGAATTATTTCTTTTAAGACGTTTTTACCTTCCAAAATATCTTTTGGATCTGTATACTCTTGTGGATTATGGCTCATTCCATTTGCGCTTGGAACAAAAATCATTCCACATGGTGTAATTAACGCCATATTCATGGCATCATGGCCTGCTCCACTAAACATTTTTTTATAAGATACTCTTTTGCCCATACAAACAGATTCACTAAGATCCACAATCTCTTTATCCATCTCAGTCTCATGTTGTTCTAATATTTGTTCAAGCATAAGACCTCTTGATTTGTATTTTTTTCTAATGTATTCAATTGGTTGATATAGTGAACCGAGCGATTTTCCACGAAGTTCAAGGATGAAACTGCATTCACCCGGCACTACATTTGCGGCACCATTAGGCACCCAAATATTCCCAACCGTACATACCATATCTTCGTGAAAACAACGCACACAATCTGTAATATCAGAAATTATCTTACAGGCTTTCACAACTGCATCATCCCGCAGTTTCATAGGGGTAGTACCTGCATGATTTGCAGTTCCTTGTACCGTAGCACGAAATCGAATTATACCTACAATACCTTCCACAATGCCAATTGTTTTATTTTCGTTATCCAATACCCCGCCTTGTTCGATATGATATTCTAAATAGCAGATATAATCCTCTTTCCGCCTCTGTGCCTTCAGGATTGAATTATCATTCAATCCATACTGATACATTTTTTTATATTCCATCGGTTCTATTTTTTGTCCCGCAAAACACCTGCTACCAAATGTGCCACCAATTACATTACCCTCTTCTTCAGTGAATGCAATAACTTCGATAGTGTGCCGGTTTTTATAGCCGATTTTTTGAAATTCTCTGACACATTCAATTGCGGCAATTACACCCAAGGCCCCATCATAAATCCCTCCATTAGGTACAGTATCCAAGTGAGAACCAACGGCAATTCGCTTTTTAATTGTTCCGTCTAAGACACCTGACAAGTTGCCGACACTATCTAAAGAGATTTTCAATCCCACATCTTTCATAAGTTGTTCAATATATTTTCGCCCTTTTATATAATCTTTTGAATAAGCTAATCTGGTTGTGCCCATTCCGCTTTGAAAACCAATATGCCCTAAAGTTTTTAATTCTTCGATTATTTTAATCTCGTCCATATAAAATCTTCTTTCTCAACAAATTTTTTCAATATACTCTTGGATTCTTGAAACTCCTTCTTTTATGGTTTCCATAGAAGTAGCATAAGAAATTCTTACGTATCCTTCACCCATTTCACCAAAAGCAGTCCCTGGTACTACAACAACTTGTTTCTCTTCAAGCAAAGACATTGCAAATGCTTCTGAAGTCATTCCAGTATCTCGAATATTCACAAACAAATAAAAAGTACCCTTTGGAACATTGCATGATAATAGAGGTGTGCTATTAATGGCATTACAAAGATAATCACGACGCATTTTATACTGGGTAACCATATGCTTTAAATGATTCTGACTTCCTTCCAATGCCTCTAAGGCTGCATATTGACACGGCGTCGCGGCACAAGCAGCAGTATCTTCCTGAAATTTTGTTATATTACCGATAATTTCTGCTGGGCCAGCAGCAAAGCCGACACGCCATCCTGTCATGGCATATGTTTTTGAAAAACTATCAACAATGATAGTCCTTTCTTTCATTCCATCAAACTCTGCTATACTTTTATATTGATGGCCATCATAGGTAATATACTTATATACTTCGTCAGAAATCACAAACAAGTCATTACGAATAGCAATATCAGATATTGCTTGGAGCGTATTGTGACTTAAAATCCCCCCTGTCGGATTGGCTGGTGAATTAATAATAATTGCTTTCGTCTTAGTATTCACAGCATTTTGAAGCGCATTTAAATCTAAATCAAAATCTTGATGCTCAAGCGTTCTTACAAAAATCGGCTTACCGCCATTCAAGATTACTTGCTGCACGTAATTGGTCCAATAAGGTCCATTAATAATCACTTCATCGTTTTTATTCAATACTGTTTTCAAGGAAAGATATAATGCACCCATAGCCCCAGGTGTCACTACGATTGATGTTTCAGCCTCATAAAAAATGTTAGTCTGTTTTTCAAGGTTGTTTGATATGGCTCTGCGAAGCGATAAAATACCCGCATTTGCGGTGTATTTTGTTTGCCCTTCTTTTATCGCTTTGCACCCTGCTTCTACGACATTATCTGAAGCTGTGAAATCTGGCTCGCCTAAGGCAAAGTTAATAGGTGAATCAAATTCCAGCGCCTTATTGAACATTCTACGAATGGCAGAAGGTTTAATTTCATCGCAAACATTTGATAAATTCATTTTCAACCCCCAATTTCATTTTCCAAAGCACACCTAAGTCCTTCTAGATGCGCTATCATCAGCTGAGTTGCTTTTTCTAAATTTCTTTGTTTTAGTGCATCATAAATTTTTTCGTGCTCATTTGTGTATTCTCGTCCACACTCCATTTTTCTTGTCGCTAAGATTTCAAATTTTGCTTCTATTCTTTTCTGTTCATAAATCAACATAATCAAAATCGATTCTAAAAAACGATTTTTTGTTGATTTAGCTAATACAGCATGAAAGCTGAGAGCGGGATCCGTAAAATCTTCTTTTCTTTCAATGCATTTTTTATATTCCTCGTTTGTATGCTCTATCGCGTTAATTTCTTCGTCAGAGGCATATAAGATTGCTTCTCGAACAACCTCTATCTCTAATGCTTGCCGAACATAGTACAATTGAATCAGTTGGCTGTAATCTGCAATCTTCGTTGCTTCACGAATGTTATTATGCAACAACGTTGAAGTAACGATTTCCTCTTTTTCTGATAAAACTATTCTTCCTTTATCCGTTAGAATTCTTCCTTTGTTACTTGCGAGTTCAGCAGTACCTTTCGAATCCATTTCTTTCAAATATCGTCCAATGGATGCGGTGCTTAGTTTTGCTCCATAATTATTCAAAGTTGATTTTAGTTCCCAAGCACCAATAGGGCCATCATTATCGTTAATAATCTTCATAATCATGTATTCATACAATTCTAGCTTTGATTTGAAACATCCATTCTCCATTAAGTTGTCAAATTTATTTAAAATTAATCTATCCATCGTAGTAACCTCTTCCAGTATGTTTTATTACTCTAAATACAGAACTTATTCTTAGTTAAACTCAAAATACTTTGATGAGTCGACATTTTTTCGCTGTAGCACCAGTACCATGATAAAATCATTACAGATTCACAATCAAGTTAGCGCGTGGCTCACTTTCAAGTTGACGAACAGAGTGTAGTCTCAGATTTCATATTTCTCTGCTTTTAGTAGCGCTCTAATATTCTTTTTCGAACTACTCATTCCTTACACGTTTAGGAGATGTAACGCTTTTAACTTTCCAGCAACCAGTTGCCGCCATAAGGCTTGGCATAATTCAATTTGGAAATTAAAAGTCGAGGGTATCTCTTGTATATGATTTAGTATGTTTGGAAATACAAATTCACAGAATCTCTCCATTCCTCTGCATGTGATATTGTTTAAGCCTTTCTAGAACATCCGTTTTGGGATTAGCAAGCTTATAAAGACACAATCTTCATTTCTTGAACAGAAACTTCAATAAATAGTAGATGATTTGAATTTATACTAGTTATGCTCACTACTCATCATCTATGAGTAGCAGTATATCATTTATTATATACTGCTAAACTTAAAAGTCAATAAAACTATCTACATTGATGGATGATCATGTAGAATAAAGCGCACAAATTCATAGGAAAAGGAAAGCCATCAGTTTCCCCGAATAAGGTAGTTACAAAACAAACCTGAAAGGAGATTTAAACTGATGGCTCACCCCAATTGGGGGCGCGGACATTATTCTGGACTAATCATACAATCAATCCAAGACTGCATCTGTATTCCATGGGACTCATCCCGCCGAGCGATAGCTTGATTCGCTTCTCATTATACCATCTGAGATAAGCATCAAGTTCCTTGATGAAATCCCGGGTATTCACTCCCATCCATGACCTTCCATAGAGCAGTTCGTTCTTTAATCGTCCGAAGAAGCCTTCACAGGCTGGATTGTTCAGCAATGAATTGAACTACCACACTAGATCTCTCCACTCCTCATAAATCATAACCATTGCCAGCGTGTCCAGCTCGCAATACCGAAGCAAGGCCTTGGCGATTTCATCGCGTTCATAGGCGGAGAGTTCTTCAAACTGCAGTTTGCAGTAAGCGGTCATAGCTGCTCCGCCTTCCCGGATCTGGCCGTGTTCGTCCGAAAGCAAAGCGAAGTCCCGATCCGAGACATCCTGAAACATGTTGGGGATCAGCTTGTAGGGGTCGATCACCTTACCGTTTTCAAACTTGATCCAGGTCCAGTCCCGATAGTTCAAGCTAGGGATTCCTCCTTTGGCGCCGTAGATCGGCTTGGCATACTTTTCCTGTAGAAACCGGGAACTGTTCAGCATGGCCGGCAATACCTGCTTGATTGAGTTCGACCCTTCGGTGACCGGATCGTAATAGAACCGCTTGACAAGCTCCAGCATATCGATCATATTGCGAGGTCCTGCCCAAAGAATGTCACTGCTCCTTACTGATTTGCTAATGGCTCGGATAAAGGAGCACAGCTCTTTTCTGTCCCGGATGGGCTCTGCGTCTTCGCACAGCTGTCTAT
>Ga0265294_10004969_pt1 | contig 16319 bp, 8 predicted proteins | sample MunlanPumphouse3_FD_192504 | JGI IMG/M metagenome (GOLD analysis project Ga0265294, IMG submission 192504) | Groundwater microbial communities from a municipal landfill in Southern Ontario, Canada - Pumphouse #3 | ecosystem: Environmental > Aquatic > Deep subsurface > Groundwater | place...
TATTCCAAAAAGTATTGGGATAAGTGGTGGTGGTAACTTCTAAGCAACCAGTAGCATTAACAACCACAAGATTACTTCCTAATTCATTAAGAACTAGTCTAGCGGCGGCAATTTGAGCACAGCCTAAGCAGGCGGTGTGGTTATTGGTTAAGATCATTTGATTATCGGCGACAAGTTGGTTGAGCACTGTTTATTCCAACATATAGGTGTCGCTTATCAGATTGAATATTTTTACAAACGCTATCTCGAAAACTTAAAAGTCCAGCCTCATAGCCACCATTTTGTCTACACTCATTATAACAAAAAGATCCATAACAAAGACATTGTTGGTATCGATTTGAAGTAGAAAGACAACCAACGGCTTCACTACCACATTGATGCCCAAGAACTTGTGGGCTATTAGATAGATCCTTTAATGGGCGAACGTTATTATTAGCATCTAATACTCCAATATATGTTGGACATTGATAAGAATGCTCTGCTACTTGTCCATAACCCACGCATTTACTGCACTCTTTTTGTTCATTGCAATATCCCCAATAGTTATCATTGGTAATACATGAAGACCCTATACTTTTTATTTTACAATAATCTTCATGGTCTTTACCCATACAAATTTCTCGAAATAATTCATTAGTTTCACATTGACCTACAAATAATGCCGCACTGCGAGAGCCTATTGTTTTAGCTTGCTCTGGAGTAGTTAGTGGAATTTCACCATTTAAAGTTAAACCTGAACGATTTTCATAAAATTGTTTACATAGATTTTCTGCGCTATTAGCTCCTAATCCTTTATAATAAGTTGCTTGATAAGTTGCACAATTTAATGTTTGAACACCTCTTATCGAATTATTATGAACTTGTGGCGTATTAATGATACAACAAGCAATTATACCGTCAGGATTGGTTGATGATGCTATTGTCATGGTTCTTTGAGCATTGTCTTCATGAAATTGATTAGGATCGGACTTATTTTCATAAATCAAATTAAGTTTACCAATACTTTTAATTGTTGATGTTTTTAGATTAACTAGTGCTGGGTTTATTGTGTTTAACAAGACGTAAGAAAATAGAATTATCATTAATCCTCCTAAGCCACTAAATATCCATTGTTTGGCTTCACCTACTTTTTGACCATTACCACCAGCTATTGACCATAAAAAACCACCAATAATTGTCACTATCAAAGCCAATAAGGCAATAACTTTAATTCCATATTCAAAAATCGTTTTTATTGTTTCAGCAATTGGTCCTGTGGAGTTATCATTAAAAACAATTTGAGTTAAAAGACCTGGGACTTGAGGCTTAAAAATTAAAGGATCACTAGTGACATTTGAAGTAGTGACACTAGAAGCATTGGTTGTATTAAGACAACAATTAAAAACAATGGTTATAATCAAAATTAGTAAGATAATCAGCGGTAATTGTTTTATTTTTTTCATATTTTTTTCATAATTTTATTTATTGATGAAAAATTAATATCACCGCCTAAACCAATAATTAAGCTAACTATTTTAATTAAATTAGTATCATTTGGTTGGCTGGCTTTAATATCGCTAAATAATGGTGGTTTAGCGCCTAATCCAGGTGATCGATCAATAATTATAATATTTTTAGTTAATTTTAAATATTGCCAAATTATTTTTTCAGGAAATGGTCGATAGAGTTTAATTTTTAAAATGCCAACCTTTTGATTATGTTGGTTATATTGATCGGCTAATTCTTTTAATTCACCAATAATTGAGCCCATTGCTACAATTATCCAATTTGGTTGTTTCGGACCGTAGTATTCAGTTGCAACATTGTCTTGACTAAGCGGTGATGGTTCAACTCCAGATAGTTCTTGTTTGGGTTTTTGCCAAATATTTATTAAATCACAATAAGCTTTTTCAATAATTGGCTGACTTTGATCAATTATTTTCTTTAAATCTAACCGTTGTTTTTGATAATCTTTAGGCATTGTAAACCAGCCAGTGGTTTGTGGTTGGTTTATATTTAGAATTGGTTTTATTTTATTTTTTAAGATTTTTTTAATTAATCGGGAACTTGGTAATGCAACTGGTTCACTGGCGTGGGTTAATCTAAACCCATCAACATTAACCATGGCTGGTAATCTTAATTTTTGACTAATTACAAACGCTAACCAATGTTGTTCAATTGCTTCTTGGATATTTTCAGCAAAAAACATTGGCCAACCAGCTTCGCGAACGGCCATAGCATCTTGATGATCATTCCAGATATTAATTGGGGCTGAAATAGAACGATTGGCACAAGTCATTACTAAAGGTAAACGTAAACCCGGTAAATTATAGACGACTTCAGCCATGTGTAATAATCCTTGTGAGCTAGTCGCAGTATAAGCTGAGACACCCATGGCGGCGGCTCCCAAGACAGCCGATATGGCTGAATGTTCACTTTCAGTTTGAATAAAAGAAAAATCAGCCAAACCATTTCCACTTAATTCAGCTAGATGCTCAATAATGCCGGTTTGTGGGGTAATTGGATAGGCCGCAACTACTCCGGGTTGACAAGCAGCTACCATTTTGGCAATAGCGGTTGATCCTTTCAAAAAAAGCCGCTGTCCATTGATTTCTTTAGTCATGCTGATTAATTATAGTTTGGACTAGGGCTTGATTGGCTATAAAAGCTTGCCAATTTTTAGCCGCTATTATTGAATCAGCAAATTGTTCTTGAAAAGTTTTTTGCCAATTATCCTCAGTAATTAAAGGCCATAGAGCATTAAAAGCTCCTAGTAAACCAATCGCTAGATTATTATTAAAGATTGAAGCTGATATTTGTCGGCCGTCATATAATAGTATTTTTTGTTTTGGTTCATAAATAATTTTTTCAGGCTGATTAACGACGGTTAATTGGCGTCCAAGTTGTTGAGGATTATAAAGAACGGGTTCATTGATTAATAGAGCAGTTGGTTGATTTATTTTTTGCCTATCTTTAATTGGCTGTGAAGCTATTTTAACATAGGCTTCGACTGGTGTGCCACTACGTTCAACTCCAAAAAATGGCATTGATTGTGACCACCAACCTTGCTGAAAGGCAGCCCGAGCCAATAGGGCTGCAGCTGTAACCACGCCTTGTCCGCCTAGCCCGACAATTTTAATGGTTATGGTTTTTTTTATTGTTATTATTGAATCAGTCATTTATTATTGTTTAGTTAATTCCTTAATCATATAATTAAAGAATTCAACTGGTAATTCACCGGTGAATTTATAACCATTAATTAGCCAAGTTGGTGTGCCATTAATTCCGCCTAAATCCATCGCGTCAATATAGTCTTTCTGTAGATAAGCAATCATCCTTTTTTGCGCCAGACAGTCTCGTATTCTTTCGCCAGATAGATTAAATTCCTCAGCCATCACTGCTACTTGATCGATATTCTCATATTGGCCTTGATTTAATAAAAATTGATCATGAAATAGCCAAAAACCAAGATTGCCGGCTTGTTCGCCAGCACACAGGGCAGCTTGAGCTAATAATTCTGAGTTTTCTTGGCCTGGCCAGTTTCGCCAAACATATTGAACGATATCTTTATTTTCAGTGATTACTTGACGAATAATTGGTGAGGTTACTCGACAATATTTACAATTAAAATCACCATATTCAACAATTAAAACTTTTGGTGATGATGTTCCTAGATAATATGGAGATTGTCCTTTACTTAATTGAATTAATTCAGTTGAATTAGGATTTTGTCCGCTTTGTCCGCCTAAATCATTAATTGATAATTGATTAGTTTTTATTTGCCAGGTTAAATTAATTACTTTGTATATAAAAATAATAACTAAAATAATAAATAAACTAACTACTATTAATAATAGTTTACCTAACCATCGTTGATACCAGCGTCGTCTTCGTCGACTCTGTTTGGTAGCTAATTTCTGCAAACGAGCTTGCCAGCCAGTTGGCTGTTCGTCTAGTAATGATTTATTGTTATTTTGAGTGTTTTCCATTGCCCGATTATTTAATTTAGGCTATGATATCATTATAACAGATTTACATAACAATGAAAATAATAAGCTGGAATATTAACGGCTGGAGAGCTATTTGGCAAAAAGGCTTGGCTGATTTTATTTTTAAATATCAACCAGATTTAGTTGGCCTCCAAGAAATTAAAATAAGTGATCAATTATCTTCAGCCTGGTCTGATCAATTATTGGATTACCAGTTTTTTTGGCATGGCGCTAAACGGCCCGGTTATAGTGGGACTGCTATTATTGCCAATCAACAATTACCTGTTTTAACCGTTAAAAATGGACTAGATGATCAACTTTTTGATTTAGAAGGGCGCTGTCAAATTAGTGAATTACCTGACTTTTATTGGTTAAACATCTATTTTCCTAATGCTAATCATGAGCTGAGTCGGTTAGATTATAAATTAAAATTTAATCAAGCTGTTCGACAAAAGATTATTGATTTGCGTCACCATAAACCAGTTATTGTTAGTGGTGATTTTAATGTGGCCCATCAAGCAATTGATTTAGCTAATCCTAAAGCTAATGAAGGGGCTGCTGGCTATACATTAGAAGAAAGACAATTTTTTGATCAACTTTTAGCTGATGGACTAATTGATGTTTGGCGTCAACATAATCCTGATCAGGTTAAATATACTTGGTGGAGTTATCGTTTTGCCGCCAGAAGTCGTAATATCGGTTGGCGGATAGACTATTTTTTAGTTAGTCCAGAATTGTTGAATAAAATTAAAAGTGTTAAAATACTGGATCAAGAACTGGGTTCTGATCATTGTCCAGTTGAATTAATTATTTCTTAAAAATATGGCTGATAAATACCAACATCAACAATTTGAAAGTAAGTGGGAGGAGATTTTTCAAGCTAATAATTTATATACTACTGATAATCAAGCAATAGATAGAGATAAGTTCTATGTTTTAGATATGTTTCCTTATCCATCTGGAGCTGGTTTACATGTCGGTCATCCCAAAGGATATATTGCTACCGATATTATTGCTCGTTATAAGAAAATGAGTGGTTTTAATGTTCTACATCCAATGGGTTGGGACGCCTTTGGTTTACCGGCTGAAAATTATGCCTTAAAAAACAAGGTTCATCCAAGTGTTGCTACTAGTCAAAATATTGCTACTTTTAAACGACAATTGAGTATTTTAGGGTTATCTTATGATTGGAGTAGGGAAATAAACACGACTGATCCCAATTATTATAAATGGACCCAGTCGATTTTTCTGAAATTATATAATTCTTTTTATGATCGACAACAAGGTCGAGCGAGGTCAATTGATGAATTAATTTTGCCAGACAACCTTAATGATCAGCAAAAACGACAATTTATTGATCAACATCGACTAGCTTATGAATCAAATGAACCAATTAATTGGTGTCCATCATGTCAAACTGGTTTAGCTAAGGAAGATTTGGAAGATGGTAAATGTGAACGATGTGGGAGTTTTGTAGAATTAAAGCCGATTCGACAATGGGTTTTAAGAATTACCGAGTATGCTGATCGATTATTAGATGACTTGTCGTTATTAGTTGATTGGGAGGAACCGATTAAAGAAATGCAACGCAGCTGGATTGGTCGCAGTCGGGGAGCTAATGTTAATTTTGAAATTAAAACTGACGATAATCAAGTCTTGGGGAGTTTATCAGTTTTTACTACCAGACCAGATACCTTATTTGGTTGTAGCTATGTGGCTATTTGCCCAGAACAACCAATTTTATCAGAAATTTCTGATTATATTGAGAATTGGTCAGAAGTAGCTACTTATATAGCGATGGTTGCTAATAAAAGCGACTTAGATCGAACTGATTTAAACAAAGATAAAACCGGTGTTCGTCTCTTGGGTTGTCAAGCGATTAATCCGGTTAATGGGCGGGCTGTCCCAATTTTTGTAGCTGATTACGTATTAGCTGGCTATGGTAGTGGAGCAATTATGGCAGTTCCAGCCCATGATCAACGTGATTTTTTATTTGCTCAAAAATATGATTTACCAATTATTCAGGTAATCGATAGTCTAGATGATCAGTTACCCTATGTTGGTTCTGGTCAATTGATTAATTCTCAATTTTTAGATGGATTAGAAGTTGATCAGGCTAGTGATAAAATTATTGATTGGCTAGTTGATCAAAAAATTGGTCATGCTCAAACTAATTATCGTCTACAAGATTGGACCTTTTCGCGGCAGCGTTATTGGGGTGAACCAATTCCAATGTTTCATTGCCAGCAATGTGGCACTATTCCAGCTAGCTTAGACCAGTTGCCAATAACCCTACCAGTGGTTGATAATTATCAGCCCAGTGGTACCGGTGAATCACCTCTAATAAATATTAAAGAATGGATTGAAACAACTTGTCCAGTTTGTGGTCAACCAGCTAAGCGTGAGGCTAATACTATGCCTCAATGGGCTGGCTCGTCCTGGTATTATTTGCGCTATATTGATCCTAATAATCAGCAAAGTTTAGTTGATAATCAATTAGAAAAACAATGGTCGCCGGTTGATCTTTATGTTGGTGGTGCCGAACATGCTACTCGTCATCTTATTTATGCTAGATTTTGGCATAAATTTCTTTATGATTTAGGTCTGGTTAATTATCCTGAACCGTTTACTAAATTGCGGCATGTTGGTCTGATCATGGGTCAAGATAGTCGAAAAATGAGTAAGCGTTGGGGAAATGTGATTAATCCTGATGATGTTGTTGGTCAGTTTGGGGCTGATGCTCTACGCCTTTATGAAATGTTTATGGGACCATTTGATCAATCTTGTGCTTGGAATAGTAATGGTTTAGTCGGTGTTCGTAAATTTTTAGATAAAGTTTGGTTATTAAAAAATAAATTGTCGGCTAAACCAAATGATTCAGCAATTAATCGGCAATTAGCCAAAACAATCTTTAAGGTTGGTCAAGATATTGAAAATTTTAAATTTAATACAGCTGTTAGTGCTATGATGATTTTAGTGAATAAATTATCTGAACAGGAAATAATTAATCAAACTAGTTATTCACAGTTATTAATTATATTGTCACCATTTTCGCCTTATTTATCACAGGAAATATGGACTATCATCGGCAATGATGGTTTTGTTAGTCAGCAACCTTGGCCCAATATAGAGCCAATTGATTTTCATGAAGATATGACGACATTAGTTGTTCAATTTTCTGGAAAAACTCGTGGAACTATTGATTTACCAATTAATTATAATCAAGATCAGGTTATTCAAGCAATTAGGCAAGTTGATAACCTAGCTAGATATTATCCTGATCAATTATTGCCTAAAAAAATTATATTTTTACCAGGTAAATTGATTAACTTAGTCTTTTGAATTAAAAACTAACATGACCAAGTCAGCAAATAGTCAAACTAGTCAATTACGTCGTGAAACGGAACAATTAGCTAAACTCTATGGCATTTGTCCGCGTCATAGTCATGGTCAAAATTTTTTAATTAATCCAGTCATATTTCAACAAATAACTCAAGCCGCCGCTATTAAACCAACTGATGAAATATTAGAAATTGGTCCTGGTTGGGGCTTTTTAACTATGTCTTTAGCTAAACAAGCTAGTCGAGTGGTTAGCGTTGAACTTGATCAGCGCTTAGCTGAAGTTTTACCCAGTCGATTAGCGATTGCTGGATTTAATAATATTGAGGTAATTAATAATGATATATTAAAGACTATTGTTAATCGACAAGATTTAAGTGATCATCCTGATTTAGTTAATATAGATTTATCGACTGATTATAAGTTAGTTGCTAATTTACCATATAATATAACCTCAATTTGCTTAAAAAGATTTTTATCTGGTCAAGTTCAGCGACCAAGTTTAATGGTAATTATGGTTCAACAAGAAGTGGCGGCTCGTTTAACCGCTAAGCCAGGTGATATGAGTTTACTTGGTTTACTGGCTCAGTATTATAGTGCTCCAGAATATCTATTTGATGTGCCAGCTGATTATTTTTGGCCTAAGCCTAAGGTAAATAGTGCTGTGGTTCGATTTCATATAAATCAAAATGAACCAATAAAAAACGAAAAAAGATTTTGGCAGCTGGCTAAGTTAGGTTTTAGTGCTCGTCGTAAAATGCTTAAAAAGAACTTAGCCGCTGGTCTTAAGCTTGACGAAAGAATTATTATTGACGCTCTGTCTCAAATTGGCCAGAGGATAGACTGTCGGGCTCAGGATTTATCAGTTGAACAATGGTTGGCACTGGTTGCTCTTATTTTTAAAAATATGGTATAATTTGAACAATCAATATAATTTCGATTTTAATCTTATATTATGGCCCACTTAAACGGTTCGGATAATGGGAGGCCGCTATCACCAGAAGAATTTGCCGCTTGGAAAGCAGATCGACGAACTCAACGACAAAAAAATTGGTCATTAGCCGGACTTAGCACTATTACTGTTGCTATTTTAGTGATGTGGTTTTTGCAATTTAGGCAAAATATTACTGCCCCACTTTATCGTCAACTAGGTTTAAGTAATAACCAGGAAATTGCCACCGCTCTTAAGGGGCAAACAATTAATCAAAAAGAACAACAAGATGAAGCTTTAAAATTATTAGATACTGATGGAGATGGACTAAGTGATTATGATGAATTATATATTTATAATACTTCACCATTTTTAGAAGATAGTGATAGTGATGGTGTCTCTGATAAGATTGAGATAGAACGTGGTCAAGATCCTAATTGTCCAATTGGTAAAGATTGTAGTGGATCAATTTTAGTGAATCCAGCCGCCACCATTGATACTGCTCCAGAAGTAATTTCGGCGGTTGCTGATTCAATTAGTCAACCAGTTATTTTACCTGATAATACTGGAGATTTAACAGCTGATAGTATTTTACCTACAGATGTTAATAGTCTTCGTCAAGTTTTATTACAAGCCGGCATGGATCAATCGATGCTGGATCAGTTTAGTGATGACGACCTATTGCAAGCCTATCAAGAAGCTTTTAGATAAAATAGTTTTATGAAGAAAATAATCATTAGTTCAATTTTATTATCTGTTATTTTATCCTCCATAATAGTTTATCCGGTTAATCAAGCCAGTGCTCAAATACCAGTTACTGTTACTAGCGACATACCCCTAGTTGCCAAAGAAGTAAAAGATACGATCTGGACCAAATTATTAACAGCTCTAAATAAGGCCGCCAATCGGACCTGGAGTTCGTTATTAAGTAAGTATATTAATCAAGCAGCTGAGCAATCGGCTGTTTATTTAGCCAGTGGGCTTAAAGGTCAAAAACCAGCTTTTTTGACTATGCAAAAAGGTGAGTTTTGGAAACAAGTTGGTAATGAAGCAGCTGGAGCTTTTATTGAAAACTTCTTTTCTGCTGTTAAAGAGTCAACGACTCAACACACTCAACGCAAAATATCTTATGAATGTATCAGCGGACAAGATCCGTTTTCACCTTATAATGATGCTAAAGTTACTCTAACAATAACCGTGACAACTGAGACAGATCCAGCAACTCTTTCGCCTAAAGAAACATTCTCTAATACTGCCAATGTTGATTATGAATATCCGATTGGTTCTTCTCCACGACGAGTTCTTTGGGAAGAATTAAGAGGTAATTGTTATGATTTGTTTCCTAATTATTTTGCCAGATTAGAGAATGGTGAGGGGACTAGTTCAGTTTTATCTGATAATACTCTAAAACTTGGCAGTATTGGTAAATTAAATCTTGATGCTGGGTTGAATTCTTTAGATATCTGTCAGCCATCAAATATGATGGTTGCTCTAAAAATTGGTTTAGGTTTACCGTCTGGCACTGGATCTGGCTCTACTGTTAGTTGTAATTGGTTAGAAATGCGAGATAATTGGGATAAAGTTGTTCAAGAATCGATTCTTGATCGTAGTGCATATTTGAATATTGTGAAAAATATGTTTCAACCGGGCAGTAATGATTTGAGTATTGCCTACTCTTTAGGGATTGGTCAAACCACTATAATTGGTGATACTATTACCGCTAAAGAAGGTGAAAGTAATTTGGCTGGCGGATTTATTACTAATACTAATGTTGGTGGTCGAAAAATAGAATTACCAGGGGCTACTCAAATTAATTTAGAGCACTCAATGTCTAGTTTAAAAAGTCCTTGGTTAACTAAAACTGGCGATGCTTTTATTGATGCAGCTAATGTCTTTATTTCAGTGTTAAGTAATAAGCTCTATGAACGAGGCATGAAGTCTTTATTGGAATTAATTGCCGGTAAACCTGACGACAAAAAAGGATCAGCCAGTTTGGTAGACTTTTATTCGTCTGGTAGTTTTGGTCAGGCCCAGTCTGAAGCTTTAATGGCACCACTGACTGATATGAATTTTGGACCAGGTCAAGATATGGATCTTTTAAGTAGTCTAGCTTCTTGTTCTGATATTAATAATCCGGGACCAATGAATTGTGTGATTAATAATAATTTTATTCAGGCAATTTCTCAAGAATTAACAGTTGGCGAGGCTTTGCAGAAGAATTTAATTAATAAAAATGCTCGTTTTGGTGGATCAATTTTGGATGTTGGTTTTAATATTGAATCAGGTGACATTAGTTGGCGAGCTATGAAAATTTTACGAAAATATCGGATATTACCAGTTGGTTGGGAGTTAGCTGCTGAACGATTGTCTACTATGGGGAGTAATAGTAATCGAGTGTCTATTGGTGATGTTATTGGTTGTTATAGTCCTTTTGATAAGTATGAAACCAATTATAAGCAGGAATGGTGTCAAGATCTTATTGATCCAAATTGGCCACTTAAAGCACCGCTTAGTTATTGTGCTAAGTCTGGTTTTGGTAATCAAATTGATTATATTGATGTAATTACTGAAGATCAACCAGAAACAGATTCTACTGAAACAGTTTTAAGTACAATTAATTTATTAAGGGCTGGTGATTATTGTGCTGATGAACAGAGTTGTATTAAAGAAGGAGATAATAATCGTTGCGATGTTTACGGATATTGTCTTGAAGATCGACGAACCTGGCAATTTCCTTCTGATACTTGTCAACCACAGTTCAATACTTGTCAATCTTATACTGATTGGCGTGGGCAAACCACTGCTTATCTGGGCAATACTTTAGATTATGCTAATTGTAATGCTGATAATAGTGGCTGTGCTGCTTATTGTTATGATTATAATTGGGCAAGCTCTTCATATAGTTGTTTAGCAACTAGTTCAGTTAATAAGTATTATTTATCGGGTAAGGCTGAAACTTGTTCAGAAAATGAAGATGGTTGTAGCCAGTTAATTAGACTAACTAATGGTAATGGGGTTAATTTATTATTTAATGGTGATTTTGAATTTAGTCAACTTGGGGCGACTTCATCGGCTGGTCAATTAGATAATTGGTTTTTTAATAATGCCAATGTTTCAGCCAGAATTGTTAATAATTCTGGGGGTGATCGAATTTATAGCGGTGAAAAATCTTTAAAAATTATTAATTCTGGATCAAAAGGTGGTTTAATTTCTTTTGATTGGAGTCGGCCTAATCAAAGTAGTTTACCTAAAAATTTATTAATGAGACCGGGTGTTAGTTATACTTTAAGTGCTTATGTCTATAGTCAATCAGCTCCAATTACTATGGCTATTGGTAATGCTAATCTTGGAGTAGGCAGTGATTTTTGGTTGGAAAAAACCATGACTCAAACTGGTTCATGGCAAAAATTAAGTGTTACCCTTAATAATGATGAGTATTATAATGCCAATGCTTTTGCTATTTATAGTTTAGTTCCAGCGACTTTTTATGTTGATAATATTATGCTGGAAATTGCTAGTCAGGGTAATTCTGGTTTTAATCGTTATCGTCAATCCGGCTATTTTTATGAAAAATTAATGCCTGATTATTTACAAAATATTTGCTATCAACAAGTCGGTAATAGTTTAATTAAAAAAACTGATGCACCTTGGCAATGTGATAATTATGCCAGAACTTGTTTAGCTTCAGAAGTGGATTGTCAAATGTTTACTAGCCGATCAACTGGTGATCAAATTCCAGCTAAAACTAATTTACAAAACTATTGTCCATCGTCTTGTGTCGGTTTTGCTTCTTTTTGGCAACAACCAACACAATTTAATGATGGTCAAGAAAAGACATTAATTCCCCAATCAGCTACAACTTGTTCTGCTCAATATTCTGGTTGTACGGAATTCACTAATCTGGATAATTTAGCCTCTGGTGGTGAAAATCGAGAGTATTTTAGTTATTTGAGACAATGTATTAAGCCAACTGAACCACAAGCTAATTGTGCTGAATTCTATATGTGGCAAAATACCGCTACAACTGGTTTACAATTACGATCTTATACCTGGCAAGCAGCTAATGCTGGTCAGCCGCAATTAATTGATAATAACAATAATTGTGTTGCTAGCTCACTTCAGTCAAATTCACTTGATTATAATCCGGATTGTCGTGAAGTTCGTAATCAAGATGGTGATGTTTTTTATGTACCTTATTCCAAAACAATTTCTTGCAGTGCCGATTGTCGCAATTATCGATTATCCGATCATAATATTGACGATCGAATTATTAATGAATCATCTTGTCAGGCTTCTGATGGACACTGGTTATCTAGTCAAGCTGCCTGTGTCCTTTGTAAAGGTACTGGTCAATGGGATGACAACAATCAAGCTTGTATTTATAAGGGTCTACCTAGCGAAAGCACGATTTGTTCAGCTGAACAAAATGGCTGTAGAAATTATAGTGGTACCGGTTCAGCTAATTGGCGGCTAGTAATTAATGATAATTTTGATAGCAATACTAGTGGTTGGACATCTTCAGCTACCTCATCAGAAACCATTAGAACCAGTGGCTATTCATTGTTATCTAATAATAATAACCTTAAAAAAGATTTACCAGATGGTAGTCTAAGTGATGGATTAAAATATCGACTACAATTTTTTGCTAAGAGTTTAATTGGTTCCATTCAATTAACTGAAGTTAAGCTAAGAAGCGACCAAGTTGATTTAGCTTCCTTTAACCTGCCTTCAGGTGGAATTAATCTATCAGGCGGTGATTGGGGTTTTTATAGTTTAATTATTGATCAGCCAATCAGGCTATCGGCTGGATCAGACCATCAACTTAATTTAGCTAATCAAAATATTTATTTATCAGCTAATGGTCGTTTCTTAATTGATGAGATTAGATTGATGGAAGTGGTTGATGAATATTATTTATTAAAAAATAGTTTGGTCGTGCCATCAGCCTGTAATAGTGATTATAACGGCTCACCAGCGGCTGGTTTTATGTTAGGCTGCCAAGAGTATCGAGATCAAAACAATAATACCCATTATTTACATGGTTTTACTGATTTATGTCAAGAATCAGCGGTTGGTTGTGAAGCTTTAATTAATACCAATAATTATAGTAATTATTATTATCCGTTTAAACCAACCAATTCAGCTGATGATTATTCAGAAATAACTCCAGTTGATGAAGTGATTTATGCTACTTATGATCGGAACCAATTTTGTGCGGCAAGCGACAAGGGTTGTCAAAGGCTAGGTAAAGAATCAACTTACCAAGAACAAGCTGCTTATGAAACTAGTTTCTTAAAATTTGATCCAGATCGTTATCGTTCAGAATCAGCTAATTCAATTAAATGTCTTCCAGAAGATGTTGGTTGTCAAACCTGGAATAGTGATAGTGGTTTAAGCTTTTTTAAAGATCCGCAAAATCAATTATGTGAATGGAAATCAGTTGCAACTAGCACTACTGATTGGTATAAACGGTCAGTTAAATTTTGTAGCGAGTCTTCGCCAGCTAAATTTTGCTTAACTGATCAAGACTGTTCAACTATAAGTTCAAGCAGCCAATGTGTCTTAACTAGCCAGGCTGAATTATGTCCAACCAATGATTTTATTGGTAAAACTATTGGTCTGGGTGGCAACATAGTTAAACAACCAATAGTAGATAGTGGCTATAATTGGACTGGTCTATGTCCAGCCACTCAATCGGGTTGTACTGAGTATCTTGATCCATTATCTAGGGTTAATGGCAATCTTTTAGGTCTTCAACCAACCAGCACCGCTTATATTCAAGAAGTTGATTTAGAGGCATTTACTGCTTATGTAATTCAAGCCAAAGCTACCCAACTGAAAGAGATTTCTTGGCAGGTTGGTGCTACTGAAAATTATAGTTTTTGGCTTATGGATAAAAATAATCAATTAATCAGTACTTCCGGACCGCAAACTTTAATAATTGATGCCTTTAGCTCTAATGATAACAACGATATAGGCAATGCTTATTATGGTAATAGTATTTTTATAACCAACGCTGAAACAAAGATAGAAATTAATATTCCAGCAGCCGATGCTTCGGCTATTACCGATCTAGCACTTAGGAAAATAGTGGTTAATTATAATATCAATAAAAATTTAACCAATGATGGTTGTACTGATGGAAAAACTGAATATGATGGTGGTTGCCTATTATTTAATGAAAGAACTTATAATCAGGGTCGCTATCCTGTCTTAACCTATGATACCGACCTTAGTGCTAATGATAATAATGGTATTAGCCCACAATCATCAGCTAATAATACAGCTAATCGTCTAATTAAGGTTAAGCCGTCGCGAGTTTGTGGTAAATGGTTAGAATGTACCACTTATAGCACTATTCAACTGGACAATGGTTCAACTAAAAAGGTCTGTTCATCGTTTGGTTTATGCGACCAATTAGATGCTAATAATAATTGCGCTAATTTTATTGACCTCCAATCATCTACGCCAACCAATCAAACGATTGGCACTAATTTAACGCTTGGAGCAATTCGTAATTTTACTGGCTATAGCAAAGTTGGTTATAATAATACTGGCTATTTTAATGATTTATATAATTTAGCTTCCATGACTGAAAAAGGTAAAAATATTGAACAAGATATTAATGGTAGTTTTGAATTTGTTAGTGGCGATTTGACCGGTGATGGTCAACAACTCGTCTATAATTATACCGCTAATAATTGGTCAGACTATGATGGTTTATCTAGACTAATTGTTAGTCCACAACAAGCTGTTACGATCGATAAAAGTTTTGCTAATGATTATTTGGCCCCAGATGGTAATAATTTTTTACGCCTAGCTACTCGGTTACAAAGTGATTCTACTACTCAATATGGTTATGTTAAAACGGCACTGATTCCCGTAAATGGTACTACTGACTATAGTTTAAGTGGTAGTTATCGAACCAATAGTATTGCTAGGGCTGGGTTTAAGATTTGGGAATATACCTGTCAAAATCCTAGCACCAGTACCCCTTGTCGACCAGCTGGTTCGAGTCATAATATTACCAATTCAATTACAATGAATAATACTGAAAATAAATGGCGAACCCAATCCTTAACATTTCAGACTAAGCCAGATACTAAATATATTCAAATTGAGTTAGATACCTATTATGAAAATGGCGTTGCCTATTTTGATAATATACAATTAAATCCAGTTTTAAATCATCGTGAGAATGGTTTTATTGCTCCGAGTTGCCGGCTTTATCCAGAAGGCAATAGTTTATCTTGCGACTATGGATCATCCAATAATCCAGCTATTCGTAAAAAAGGACTGCTGGGTTATTGCTTAGAATATGATCCAGCCAATGAAAAAAATTGTTTATTATGGTATCCGTTAGATAAGATCGGGGCTGATCCAATTGAAGAAGGGGTCGGCTACAATGGTAAGTTCCCGCTTTATTATTGTTTGGAGGCAACAACATCTAAGGAATTTGTTTATAAACATATTTATAAAACTCGAGAAATTGATCATTGCGGTGTTGCGTGGGTCTGTAGTAATGCCCCTAATTGTCCTACTTGTCCAACAGGCTATAGTCAACTTGTAAAAAAACAAGGTACATGTCCTGGTGCGGGTCATACGGGTTGTCATAAAAGTTGTTTTTGTGTACCACAAGGCACTCCAGTAATACCAGATGGACTATTCTCAGATGAATATACTTTTGATTATACTACTGCTCATAGCAAAAATAGAAATTGGAATAATCCTGTAAGTATATATGACGGATGGCATGATTATTCACCTAGGAATATAGACATTAGACTACAATCTACATGTCAAAATTGTAACCCTATCGGAACTAGTTTTTTAAGATTTGGAGATTTAGATAAAAGAAGATATCTTTGTAAATTATTTGGTGGTACTCTTGATGAAGCATCTTCCGACCCAGATTGTTATGGAACGAGTGGTGAAGTAATTAAAATATCAGGTGGTGAAATCTATCGTGATCAATTTGGAGTTATAGTAACTAATCAAAGTTCTACTGTGCCAACCAGAGCTCCAATCTTCTGCACTAAATTTGCTAAAGTTGTTAATGATTCTGGTACTAATGTTTTCTG
>Ga0265294_10004971_pt1 | contig 16315 bp, 16 predicted proteins | sample MunlanPumphouse3_FD_192504 | JGI IMG/M metagenome (GOLD analysis project Ga0265294, IMG submission 192504) | Groundwater microbial communities from a municipal landfill in Southern Ontario, Canada - Pumphouse #3 | ecosystem: Environmental > Aquatic > Deep subsurface > Groundwater | place...
GGACTTGCACGGTTTCAATCTATTCGTTGAATGGCAACCTGATTCGTCGGTTCAACAAAGATGCCGACCAGACCTATCTGGATTGGGATCTGAAGAACCAGTATGGTATTCCGATTGCCAGTGGGGCATACATCATTCACGTCAACGCTCCGGGCATCGGAGAGAAGGTGGTGAAATTCTTTGGGGTCCAACGACCACAGGATTTAAATAGTTTGTAATCAAATAGTTAATGGCTAGTATCTTTTCAAAAATCGTCAGTGGAGAGATTCCCTGTTACAAGATTGCTGAGGATAGCCAACATTTGGCTTTTCTCGATATCAATCCCCTGAATGAGGGTCATACTCTGGTGATTCCGAAGCGGGAGGTGGATTATATTTTCAACCTTTCCGACGAGGATTTGTCTGCCTTGATGATCTTTGCCAGGAAGGTTGCTCTTGCCATTGAAAAGGTTGTTTCCTGCGAAAGAATCGGTGTTGCAGTCATTGGATTGGAGGTGCCGCATGCACACGTACATCTGGTTCCAATCAATGGCATTTATGACATTGATTTTAAAAAGCCCAAGCTGCATTTAAGTGCGGAAGAGTTCAGTAAAATTGCTGAAAGGATCAGGGCAGCCTTTTAGTGGATCCGGTCGGGATTTTTTCGAATAAATTCCTCCCAGCTTTTTGTTCCTGAGGGGGCTGTGGGATTTTGTGACTGGTAGAAATGGCATAAGGCCACGGCAACTGCATCGGTAGCATCGGGTAGAGCGCTGGTATTGTTGTGCTTAAGGACTTGTTGTACCATCATAGCCACCTGTTCTTTGGAGGCGTTGCCGTTTCCTGTTATGGCTTGTTTGACTTTCCGGGGTGCATATTCATGCACGGTAAGGTCTTTAGTGATGGCGGCGGCTAAAGCCACACCTTGAGCGCGGCCAAGCTTAAGCATAGATTGAACATTTTTCCCGTAGAACGGTGCTTCAATGGCCACGGTGGTTGGTTTGTATTCATCTATCAGGCTGGTCACTCTATCAAAGATGGTTCCCAGTCGTCTGAGTGGATCACTTAGTTTTGACAGGCGAAGCACGCCCATCGTTATCAGAGAGGGATTGCCTGCTGTGATGGATATCAGTCCATAACCTAAAATGACGGTGCCGGGGTCGATTCCCAGGATAATTTGATCAGGCTTCATGCTAATGCGCTTTGGCAGGAAGCAGCTGCTGAACCAGAATCCCAGCAACAATCAGAGCCAGGCCGGCAGGAGTGGTCCAATAAATCTGCTCTCCAAGTATCAAATGTATAAAAAGTAAAGCCAGGAAAGGGGAGATATAAACGAGGTTACTGATTCGGGCATTGCTGCCCGGGCTATTCTCCAAGGCTGTAAGCCAGCAGGCAAAGGCAATGGCCATCTCGGTCAGTCCGACATACACTGCTGGAATCAGTGAGATAGTGAATGAAGGTAATGACGAAACCGAGAACAAGAGGATTCCGGTAAAAAGGCTACCAAAGAAGAAGTTAAGGGTTAACTTGATCATCTCTGGGCGCTTATCTTTAACGTTGAGGATCCAGTAGGATGCCCAGACAACCGAACTCACGATGGCCAGAAAAACTCCAAAAGGTTCATTGATACGGGTTTTGAATAGGTTTTGTCCTTGAGAGCTGATGACGATAACTCCTGCGAAACTGATCAAAATGGCTAGCAGTTCAATCCATCTGAGGCGATGTTTAAGGAAAGGTACTGATAGGAGAACCAGCACAACTGGCCAGGTGTAGTTCAATGGCTGAGCAATTTGGGCGGGTAATAGGCTAAAGGCTTTAAGGAGAATAAGATAATAGAGAAATGGATTCAAGAAACCCAACAACATCGAGCGTGGCAGACTTTGGCGGGGGTTTTGGAAGAGTAGGTGGGTTTCTTTCCTGAGCACCACAATAGTCAGAAGGACTATCCAGGCTACGGTTGATGCGATAAATAGCAGTTGAATGAAATCCATCCCTTTGAGCGACAGTTTAAAGGCTGTTCCGGCGGTTGACCAGAGCAGGATGGCACCCAGGGCATAAAGGATGACGGTCTTTTGTTTCATCGGATCAAGGGTGTGTATTGGGGTTTAGTCGATTGCCGGAATCCCGGAGGGTTCTCATCCGGTTGCGCGCATCAACAAAATGGAAGCTATGGGGAAACTCTTTTATTAAGATCTCAAAGTATTCCAGCGCTTTAGCCGGATCCTGGAGCTTATCCTGGAACAAGCATCCAAGTTCATAAATAGCTTTGTGGCCCCAGAATTCATGTCGGTATTCTTCGGCGATGCGGGTTAATACCGGCAGAGCCAGATCCTCCCGGTTGTTTTCGAGAAATATCCGGGCTTTTTTATACAGGCAGTCGTCGGTGACCGGGTCATCGGGATATTGGTTAATGAGTGAATCGATGATTACCATCGCCTGGTCGGGCTCGTTTCTGAAGATGAGATAGTCGGCTGCAGCCATCGAGCGGAGAATGCTTTTAAGAGAATCAGTTTCAGAAAGGTTATCCCGGATGAGAACCGCTAGCTCCATAGCATCGTTGGCTATTGGTCTGGAGGTGCTGCCTTTGAGGATGTCGAGTTGGGTGAGTGCCCATGAGTAGTTCCCTGTAAACCAAGCGATTTGGGCTTTACGGAGTTTAGCTTCTGACCCGGTGGGGTTATCCGGATTTTCCATATCAACCATAGAAAACACAAAAGTGGCTTCCCAGGGGTCGCCGGAGGCCAGTAATAGGTCTCCTTTTTCCATCAGGAATCGGCTTCTGATGGGTGGTGGGGTGTTTTTATTTTCAAGGGCTTTATCGAGGGTTTTGAGGGCATGATCGAAATCTGAAAGATTGTAGGCTAGGATTTTCGCTGTTTCCGGAATCAGGTTTTGGAGGAGATTGAATTCATTGGCAAACTCTTCAGCCACGTTTTTCATGCTATCAACGAGGTTTTTCCAATCGTCGGGTTTTGTATCGGTGGTTTTTCCGAGTTTAAGCGAGGTGGTTAGCAGCATTTCAACCCTGGCTGTTTGATAAATGCGAGGGGAGGGAATGTTTCGGTTGGTTGGTCCGGTCTCCGGTTGAGGGATACCTTTCTTTACCAGATAGTGGTATCCTTCGAGGGCAGATTCTAAGTCGCCACCTTCAGCAGCAGTTCTGGCCAGTGATAGAATCCTGGAATCATATTTTCCCCCTCGTCGGTCGATGGCGATTGATTGTAGCATGGCTTCTCCATAGGCTTTTTCGGCTTCAAGAACCCACACGAGGATTTCATAATATACTTGAATGCCAGGTAGTTCCTGAATTGATGTGATGGTTTTATCCTTGACAATTTGTAGTAGGTTGCCATCGATATCGCGGGTCAGGGCGTTATCGATATACGCGAGTACGGTAGGAAGAAACTGGGGTTGGTTTAGCAGGAGAGCGAAATACTCCTCGAGCATTTCGGGGTATCGTCGTTGGGCGAAATAGACTCCGGCGAGCTCCATTCGGAACTCATCCGGATCAGGGATCATTTTCCGGCCCAGGGCATAGATAGCTTCAGCCTGCTCATATTTACCATAAGTCAGGTAGCTGTTAGCCAGGTTGATGATTCCCCGGGAGGTTGTTGGGAAGTGTTTAAATGGCTCTCCGTAGGCTTCTTCCGACCGTCGGAGGTTGCCTGATTGTTCAAACACAAAGCCCAGCAGCACGTTCAGGGTTTGATCTTTTGTTTGGCGGATGGCTTTGCGCAGGGTGGTGATGGCGGTGTCATAATCTTTCAGTGCGATCAGACTGCGAACGTGATAATCGAGGAAGGTTCGGACTTGGCTTTCCTCGTACAGTTGTTGAAAGATTGGGGCAGCCTTTTCATATTCACCAGCCTGGAAATAGTCGAACGAGAGTCTTGATCGGTTATCCTGAGCTAGGAGGACGACCGGTATGAGGATTAGGATCAGGCTGAAGAGGATTCTCTTCATAGGCTGATCCGGTCGAAACCGGTATAAGGATGAAGGATTTCCGGGATCATGATTTCGTTGCCTTTCTGGTTATTTTCGAGGATAGCGGCCACGATACGGGGCAGTGCGAGGGCGCTTCCGTTGAGTGTATGGGCGAGAGTAGTACGCTTGTCGCCTTTTTCTTTAAACCTGAGTTTGAGCCGGTTAGCCTGAAATGATTCGAAATTGGAGACTGAGGAGACTTCCAGCCAGCGACCCTGGCCGGCAGCCCAGACTTCAAAGTCGTAGGTCATGGCTGAGGTGAAGCTCATATCGCCACCGCAAAGACGGATGATTCGGTAGGGCAGGTTCAGCAGGGAGACGAGGGATTCGACATAGTTAACCATTTCGTCCAGTCCCTGATAGGAGTTTTGGGGGTGTCTTACCTGGACAATTTCCACTTTATCGAACTGATGCAGGCGATTGAGTCCGCGCACGTGGCTTCCCCAGGAGCCGGCTTCACGGCGGAAGCAGGGTGTATAGGCGATATAGCGAAGGGGCAGATCGGCTTCTTCAAGGATTTCATCGCGGAAAATATTGGTTACCGGGACTTCTGCAGTTGGGATTAAGTAGAGTCCGTCAGCTTCAGCATGATACATTTGACCCTCTTTATCGGGTAGTTGGCCAGTGCCGTAGGCGGAATCCTGGTTAACCAGTATTGGGGGTTGGACTTCGGTATATCCGGCTTTGATACCCTGATCGAGGAAAAAGTTGATCAGGGCTCTTTGAAGCCTGGCAGCCTCTTTTTTATAGACAGGGAAGCCGGCACCGGTCAGTTTGTTTCCGAGCTCAAAATCGATCAGTTTTGAGGATTGCAGGAGATCCCAGTGAGCCTTTCGCTCGGGATCGGCCGTGGGGATTATTCCGCCTGAGCGGATCAATAGGTTGTCATCTGCTGTTTTACCTGCGGGGACCAGTTCGTGAGGCAGGTTAGGGAGCTGAACCAGGAGTTCCTGAATTTGGTTTTCGGTTTGGGTAAGCTGTTCCTTAAGTATCCTCCCCTGCTCTTTAAATTCGGCTGTTTTTTCTTTGGCAGCTTCAGCTTCAGAGGTTTTCCCTTCACGGTAGAATTGTCCGATCTGTTTAGATAAGCTGTTGAGTTCAGCCAACTGGTTATCCATTCGTGATTGGATGCTTCTGCGAAGATCATCGAGCTGTAGTATTTCATTCAGAAGAGAGGTAGCCTCGAAATTCTTGATTCTCAGTCGCTCAGCGACGAGATCGGTTTGTTCCTGGATAAGTTTAATGGTCAGCATGTTATGATTATAACTGAAGGTATATGGTTAGGGGTTAAAAATAAGAAATCTCCTGAACTATGCCGTTAGCGGGATAATTCAGGAGATTCCTGTTTGGAGCCAAGGGCTCCTATTCGTTTGATTCCGGAAGGACCGAAACAAATGAGCGGTCGTTCTTTTTGCGGGCAAAGGTGACTGTTCCATCCACCAGTGCAAATAGGGTGTGGTCTTTGCCAATCCCTACGTTTTTGCCGGGATGGTGACGGGTGCCGCGCTGGCGAACGAGGATGTTGCCGGCTTTTGCTACCTGTCCACCGAATATCTTAACTCCAAGTCTTTTACTTTCTGATTCCCGACCGTTACGGGAACTACCCATACCTTTCTTGTGTGCCATTGCTTGAAATTTTTTCTATCCGAGAATAATATCCTGAATCTGAATCTGTGTCAGGTACTGACGATGACCGTTCAGTTTTTGATAGCCTTTTCTTCTTTTTTTCTTGAAGACCAGGACTTTATCTCCTTTAAGGTGGCTGAGTACTTTAGCCGATACTTTGGCTCCCTCTACCACCGGATTTCCAACTTTCACGGTTCCTTCATCATCCACTAGCAGGACCTGGTCCAGCTCGAAATCGGTTCCTTCTTCAGTTTCCAGGCGGTGAACATAAACCTTCTGGTCCTTCTCAACGCGAAACTGCTGACCGGCGATATCTACGATTGCGTACATGACTTAATTCTTATTACTCAAGATCATTTGGGTCTGCAAAGGTAAAAACATATTCTTATTAAACAAAGCCCCCCTGTGTATAATTAATTGATAATTTTACCCGAAAACCGGATTTATGGCAACCAAAGTCAAGTTACGGGTTATTGGCCTAACATACAGTCAGACACAGACTGGTAGCTACGCCCTTGTCCTGGCTGAGGAGAATGGCCGAAGGAGGATTCCGATCATGATTGGTGCTTTCGAAGCGCAGGCAATAGCCCTTCATTTGGAGGATCTGCAGCCTCCCCGGCCACTGACACATGATCTGTTCAGAAGGTTTTCTATGGCGTTTGGAATTGAGCTCAAAGAGGTGTTTATCAATAAGTTGAGTGAGGGAATTTTCTATTCCGAGTTGTTGTTCGACCGAGAGGGTGAGATGGCTCGTATTGACTCCCGGACTTCTGACGCGGTAGCTCTTGCCCTCCGTTATAAATGCCCTATTTACACTACGCCTGAAATCCTGGAGCAGGCTGGGATTATCCTGGAGGACAAGGCCGATATGCTCGATCCGGAAGTGGAGACTGATACGGCAGCTGAACCTTCCGGATTGAGTTCAAAATCGGCAGAAGAGCTTAACATGCTGCTGGAGGAGGCGGTCGCCAATGAAGACTACGAAACAGCCTCCGAGATCCGGGATGAACTAAAAAGAAGGCACAAAAAGGCTTAATCTGTTTTGCATGAAAAAAATCTGGTATGTCCTGCTCGCATTTGCTGCAGTGATTTTTTTAGGAGCTTTCATTGCGAAAGCCCAGCAAAGTTTTGATAATTCCCTGGGGCAGGACTCATCCGTTGTCGAGCAGACTATCACGGATACCTCTGTTCACCAAGAATCTGTCAATAGTAATCTCCTGAAAAGAGAGGTGAAGGAGTTTACTCAGATCAAACCGCTCAATCTGCTGAGAGGATTTTTCGGATTAGCCGTGTTGATTTTCATCGCCTGGCTTTTTAGTGCGAACCGTAAGGCGGTATCCTGGCGATTGGTGGGTATCGGGTTGGGTTTGCAGCTCGTGCTGGCCATCGGGGTACTGATGGTCAGGCCGGTTCAGTTCTTTTTTGAGTTTGTCGGCAAGATTTTTGTCAAAGTGCTTGATTTTTCGAAAGTTGGGGCCGAATTCCTGTTTGGGCCACTAGTTGATACCGAGTCATTTGGCGCCATCTTTGCCTTTCAGATTCTCCCAACCATCATCTTCTTCTCTGCTCTGGCCAGCATTCTTTTCTATTATGGAATCATTCAGAAAGTGGTAGGAGCTCTAGCCTGGCTTCTGGGCAAGGCCCTTCGCCTTTCCGGCGCGGAGAGTCTGGTGGCTGCTGGTAACATCTTCCTGGGGCAGACGGAGGCTCCTTTTATGATCAAGGCCTATCTGGAAAAGATGAATAAATCGGAAATCCTGCTGGTCATGATCGCTGGAATGTCAACTGTAGCAGGAGGAGTACTAGCCATGTATATCGGGTTTCTTGGAGGGGATGACCCAAGTCAGCGATTACTCTTCGCCAAGCACCTGCTGGCAGCTTCTGTGATGGCTGCCCCGGGTGCAGTGGTCATTTCAAAGATATTATACCCTCAGACAGAGGCTGTCGAAGGGAAAGTAGAAGTGCCCAAAGAATCCATCGGGAGTAATGTGTTGGATGCGATAGCTATTGGTACTACCGACGGTCTTAAACTGGCTGTGAATGTTGCTGCCATGCTTTTAGTCTTTTTTGCCCTCATCGCCTTAGTTAATTTTGTGTTCCTGAAGGTAGGATACTGGACTCATATAAATCCTTGGATTGCAGAGGTTTCTGATGGTCGTTATACTGGGCTGAGCCTGCAGTTCTTGCTCGGATACCTCTTCTCACCACTGATGTGGGTGATGGGAGTCTGTCCACAAGATATGACGCTGGTTGGTCAGCTCGCCGGCGAAAAGCTCATCGCCAGTGAGTTTGTCGGGTATGCCAGCCTGAGTGCCATGAAAGAAGCTGGCGTTTTCTTCTCGGATAAGTCAATCATCATGGCGACCTATATGCTCTGTGGATTTGCGAACTTCGCCTCAGTTGGTATTCAGGTTGGTGGAATCGGTGCCCTTGCTCCAGGTAAGCGCTTGTGGCTCACTCAGTTTGGAATGAGAGCCCTGCTTGGTGGAATGATGGCTTCGATGCTCTCTGCTACCGTGGTAGGGATGATATTGGGATAAGAATAGGAGATTTTAATGAAGCAATATCTTGATTTGTTGCGTCATACCCTGGATCATGGGGTCAGAAAGGACGACCGTACCGGAACGGGAACGATCAGTGTGTTTGGTTACCAAATGAGGTATAATCTGGAGGAAGGGTTCCCGGTGGTTACCACCAAAAAGCTTCACCTGAAGTCCATCATTTACGAACTGTTATGGTTTTTGCGGGGGGATACCAATCTTCGTTATCTTACTGATCACGGGGTGTCCATCTGGAATGAGTGGGCCGGGGCTGATGGAGAGTTGGGGCATATTTACGGGTACCAATGGAGATCCTGGCCGGGATATGATGGCCAGGGTATTGATCAGATCACCGAAGTGATCCGCTCGATCCGGGAAACCCCTAATTCAAGGCGGCTCTTGGTCAGTGCCTGGAATGTGGCTGACCTGAACCACATGAATCTGCCTCCATGTCATATCCTGTTTCAGTTTTATGTGGCCAATGGTAAGCTCTCTTGCCAGATGTATCAGCGAAGTGCTGATATCTTTCTGGGTGTACCCTTTAATATCGCCTCCTATAGCCTGTTACTCATGATGGTAGCCCGGGAAACAGGCCTGCAGCCATACGAGTTTATTCATACCCTCGGCGATGCCCATTTGTACCTTAACCATCTGGATCAGGCCCGATTGCAAATAGGACGTGAACCTCGTCCTCTCCCGAAAATGGAGCTCAATCCTGATAAGAAAAAGGTGCTGGATTTTGAGTATGATGACTTTATGCTAACCGATTACCATCCTCATCCACACATAAAAGCTGATATTTCGATATGACCGATCATTCAACCAGTCCGAAAGCCGTCAGAATCTCCCTGATTGTTGCCGTGGCATCCAATGGAGCTATTGGCGTAGGCAATAATTTACTCTGGCATATCCCGGAAGACTTCAGGTGGTTCAAGAAGCATACCCGTGGGCATGCCGTGGTGATGGGTAAGCGAACCTGGGAGTCGCTGCCGGTTAAACCACTGCCCGGTAGGAAGAATATCGTATTATCAGATGAACCCGGGGATTATTTTGAGGGTGGCACTTGTGCCGGTTCAATACCTGAGGCCATTAGTCTGATGGATCCGGATTCGGAGAATTTTATTATTGGTGGCGGAACGATTTACCGCCAGTTTCTGCCGTTGGCTCAGAAGCTTTATATTACTAGGGTACATCGTGATTACGATGCAGATACCTGGTTTCCGGAAATTTCTGTGGAGGAGTGGAAAGAGCGTTTTCGGGAAGATCATCCGGAAGGAGATCCCGCTTATTCTTTCTTGATTTATGAAAGGCGCTGATTAAGAGGCTTTTAGCCGGCCTGCATTAAACCTATTTAGGTGTGTTTCGGCGATCTTTTTGGTAATCTTAACGGCTGTGGTTTTTTTCGATGGCGTTTCGAACATAATGTCCATCATGATCACCTCGCAGATTGTACGCAGGCCACGGGCTCCGAGCTTAAAATCGATAGCCACGTCCACGATATATTCAAGGGCATCCGCATCAAAGGACAGTTTAATATTATCCATTTGAAACAGGGCGATATATTGTTTGATGATGGAATTTTTCGGTTCTGTCAGGATCTGTCGCAGCGCTTCTCTGCTCAGTTGGTTGAGGTGAGCAATAACAGGCAGGCGTCCGACAATTTCCGGGATCATTCCGAAAGCCTTTAGATCCTGTGGAGCCACATACTGGATCAAGTTAGTCCGATCGATATGGTCAGCAGAACGCTGAGCAGTGTAACCAACAACGGTGGTATTCAGTCGGTTGGCAATTTTTCGCTCAATTCCATCGAAGGCACCTCCGGCGATGAACAGTATATTCCGGGTATTGACCGGGATCATTTTTTGTTCCGGATGTTTGCGGCCACCCTGAGGTGGTACATTGACCACGGATCCTTCGAGGAGTTTTAGGAGTCCCTGTTGTACTCCTTCTCCAGAAACATCCCGGGTGATGGAAGGGTTATCGCTTTTTCGTGCGATTTTATCGATTTCGTCGATGAAGACGATACCCCGCTCAGCTGCTTTGACATCATAATCGGCAGCCTGAAGCAGGCGGGTTAGGAGGCTTTCAATATCTTCTCCTACGTAGCCCGCTTCGGTCAGGACCGTTGCATCAACAATAGTGAAAGGGACATGTAGAAGCTTAGCTATAGTTTTGGCTAACAGTGTTTTGCCAGTACCTGTTTCCCCTACCAGGATGATATTTGATTTTTCAATTTCGACATCGTCATCGGCATTATTCTGACTGAGTCTTTTGTAATGATTATACACTGCAACGGCGAGGACTTTTTTAGCTTCGTCCTGATCGATGATGTATTGGTCAAGGAATTTTTTGATCTCTGCAGGGGTTTTCAGGGTTGCGTCGCCCGGATCGAACGGTTTTTGAAGATGCAGTTCTTCTTTAATGATTGCATAGGCTTGTTCGATGCACAGATCACAAATATGGCCGGAGATGCCTGCAATTAAGAGGTTAACATCTTCCTTCTGCCTTCCGCAAAAAGAGCATTTGGAGGAGAAAGATTCTTTTTTGGCCATTTATTTGGATGCTTTGGCTTTTCGCGTCAGGACCTCATCGATCATGCCATATTTTTTTGCTTCTTCGGCTGTCATCCAGAAATTTCTGTCGGAATCTTTTTCGATTTTTTCGTAAGAATTTCCGGTATGGAGTGAGAGAATTTCGTAGAGTTCTTTTTTCAGTTTTTGAAGCTCCTTAACTTGGATTTCGATATCAGCAGCTTGACCGGATGCTCCGCCCAGCGGTTGGTGGATCATCACGCGGGAGTGTTCCAGGGCAGATCGTTTCCCTTTGGTTCCGCCTGCCAGCAGCACAGCGCCCATGGATGCGGCCATCCCGGTACAGGTGCAGGCAATATCCGGACGGATCATCTGCATGGTGTCGTATATTCCAAGTCCGGCGTGAACCATTCCGCCTGGGGTGTTAAAATAGATGGTGATATCTTTCCCGGGGTCGACTGACTCCAGGAAGAGCAGCTGGCCTTCGATGATATTTGCGACATCGTCATCAATGGGAGCTCCAAGGAAAATGATTCTGTCCATCATCAGGCGGGAGAAGATATCCATAGAGGCTATATTCAGTTGTCTCTCTTCGATGATCGTAGGGGAGATGTAAGAATTATAGAGCGATTGGTACCGATCGAGATTCAGGCTACTGATGCCCATGTGACCGGTGGCGTATTTTCTAAATTCGTTCTTTTCTTTCATGACCGGAGGTTTTAATTTTCGTCGAACAATTTATAAAAATCTTCGACGCTGATCTCTTTTTCTTCCAGCTTCACGACTGTTTTTACGTGTTTGATCACTTTCCCCTCGAGCACCTGTTCACTCATCTTTCTTTTTTCGTCCTCGTTTTCGAGTAGGGCATCGGCCAGGCGTATGATTTGTTCAAACGGCACATCGTACAGGCCGTATTGTTGGTACCTGGTCCGTGCAGAACGGTAAGCTTGCTCCCGTAGTTCTTCTGTGGTGATTTCAAATTTTTGTTCCTCCACAACGACATTTTTAATCATTCGCCATTTGAGGTCTTCGGCAAACAGCGGGAATTCCAGATCGAGCTGTTCGCGGGTAAGCTTATCATCTTGCGAGGTTGTCAACATCCACCGTTTCAGGAACTCTTCGGGGAGGGGCACTTCAGTTTTTTCCATCAAGTGTTTTTTTGCATCGAGGTGGAACCGATAGTGTGCTTCGTGGTCAAACCGTTGAGTGAGGTCTTCCCGGATCTGTTCCCGGAAACTCTCAACCGAATCGGCGGCATCTTTGCCAAAGCACTTGTCGAATAGCTCCTGGTTAACCTCAGCCGGTTGCTGCCGTGAAATCTCATGGATGGTGAAGGTGAAATCCGAGTCGATTCCTTCCAGTTGTTCTTTTTCGATCCGCAACAGGCTGGCTCGGTCGGTTTCGTTTGGGAAGGCCACGTTGGGGTTAAAAACCACGGTATCGTTGACCTTTTTGCCGATAAAAAGACGTTTTATCTCCTCGTCAGCGATTGATTTGATGTGTATTAGGGTTCCGTGGGCGTGAATTGAGTTTTCATGGTCATGCTCATGATCGTGTTCCTCATTACATCCGGATTCTCCCTCTTCAGTCACCTGGCACAGGTCGCCACGGACTACGTCATTTTCGTCGATTTCTTCGGCCGGGACAACAGATCCAAAGCGTTGGGTGTAGTCGGTTACCTGGTCATCAATCATCTCTTCGGTAATTTGTACCCGATAATCGATGAACTTATCGTCGTCATTTAAGTTGAGTGTTACTTCTGGTGAGATAGCTATATCGAACTGGAAATGAAACGATTCATCATTTTCCCAGTCGATTGGCTGGGTATTTTCGGATGGGATAGGTTCTCCCATTATTTTGAGGTTGTTATCATGGATGTAGCTGTTCAGTTTTTCGCCCAGGAGTTGCTGAACTTCATCGATTTGTATAGCTTTCCCGTAAATTTTTTTAACCAATCCGGCGGGTGCTTTTCCGGGGCGGAATCCGTCCATCCTGACTTTCTTCCGGTAATCTTCCAGCTTTTTTTCGACTATTTCCTGGTAGTCGGTTGGTTCAATATCTATTTTAATGACCGCAGTTAGGTTGTCGATGTTTTCTCGGCTGATATTCATATTGATTTTTGTAAATTGCTGTTAATCAATTATGTGCGGATGGAGGGACTCGAACCCACACGCCTCGCGGCACCAGATCCTAAGTCTGGCTCGGCTACCAATTACGACACATCCGCAAAAGTCCGGCAAAGATAGTGTTTTTTTTGATAACTGATTTCGTGGGAGTACTGACAGTCAGCGTCGCAGTTCGAAGTTTTGTCCGAGGTATACTCGTCTCACCTGTTCATCTTGGGAAAGTTCTTCGGCGCTACCTGATTTCAGGATGCTTCCTTCGAACAGCAGGTAGGCTCGGTCGGTGATGGAGAGGGTTTCGTGTACATTATGGTCGGTGATGATAACTCCGATATTTTTCTCTTTCAGTTTAGAAACGATATGTTGGATATCTTCCACGGCAATAGGGTCCACTCCGGCAAATGGTTCATCGAGGAGGATGAAGAGTGGTTTTAGAGCCAGAGCGCGGGCGATCTCAGTGCGGCGGCGTTCTCCACCGCTGAGTTGGATGCCCCGATTTTTTCTGATTTTTTCCAGTCCGAACTCCTGGATCAGTCCCTCAGCCCGCTCGTGTTGTTCGGGCTTAGGGATATTAGTCATTTCCAACACAGAATATATATTGTCTTCTACCGTCATATTTCGGAAGACGGAAGGTTCCTGAGCCAAGTATCCGATTCCGTTCTGTGCACGTCGGTACATTGGTTCATGGGTAATGTTGTTTTTGTCGAGAAAAATCTGGCCTGAGTTAGGTCGGATCAGGCCGACGATCATATAGAAGGTGGTTGTTTTTCCGGCGCCGTTGGGGCCGAGTAGTCCGACGATCTCGCCCTGATCCACTTCTACCGAAACTTGGTTGACGACGGTTCTTTGGCGGTATTTTTTCACCAACTCTTTGGTATATAGCTTCATCGTTTTAGTTTATTCCTTCCCGCAGGATGTCGTGTATATGAATAACTCCGAGATATTGTTTTTCCTCCATAACCAGCAGTTGGGTGATACCGGCGCCTCTCATCATTTCCAGGGCATCCACGGCCATTTGTTTGGGTGTGATGCATCTGGGGTTGGGGGTCATGATATCCGAAGCCCGTATTGATCGGATCTCTTCGAATTTTTCCATCATTCGACGGAGATCACCATCGGTGATGATGCCGGTAACGGCTCCATCGGAAGATCTTACGGCGGTGGCTCCGAGTCTCTTGGATGAGATTTCCACGATGACCTCCCTAATGGTGGCGGTTTCGGGCACAACAGGTTTTTCGTTATGTTTGTATAGATCAGATACTCTGAGATTTAGCCTTTTCCCGATGATACCGCCCGGGTGGGCGCGAGAAAACTCTTCCCTGGAGTATCCGCGGATTTTCAGCAGGCAGACCACCAGGGCATCGCCTATTGCTGATTGCAGGATTGTGCTGGTAGTTGGCACAAGGTTATCGGGAGAGGCTTCCTGGTGGAACGGGGCCAAAACGGTTAAGTCGGCAAACTGTTCAAGAAATGAATCCCGGTCGGAGACAATGGCCAGCACCGGACAACCCAGCGACCGGATATAGGGTGCCAGGGCTTTGATTTCGGGGGTATTACCGGATTTGGAAAGAAACAGGACCTGGTCGCCCGACTGTAAAGAGCCGAGATCGCCATGGATGGCATCTGCAGCATGCAGAAAAGCGGCAGGGACCCCGATTGAATTCAGCGAAGCGGCAATCCGTTGGGCTACCAGTGCACTTTTCCCGACGCCCGACAAATAAATCCGACCGGTTGAGTTGTTGATTCGTTCAACCAGCCCGACGAATGATTCTTTTAAATGGGTACTCACCGCCAGAAGTGCTTCTCCTTCAGTGATCAGGGTGTCTCGGGCTACTTTGAGGATTTCATCATGATCTGGCATGAGGTCATTTTTTTTTTAATCAGGGGGTTGGTCTCCTGTATTATTACTAAATTTAGACTACAAAATTAGCAATAAGAAAATTCCCGGGTAATCCTCTTTTTGTCAATTAACCCGGGGTTTTCTGTATGAGGTCTTTTTATTAACGTCAAAACCGGAATTTTAGTTTGGAGTAATGAATGCCCCAAAAAAAGAATTGAGTTTATATCTGAAGAAGTATTTTGGGTTTGATACTTTCAAGGATAATCAGGAGAAAGTTATCGAGAACGTTTTAGCCGGCGGGGACTCGTTTGTCCTGATGCCTACCGGCGGAGGGAAGTCGCTCTGCTACCAGTTACCTTCGCTGATCATGCCGGGTACAGCGATTGTCATTTCCCCGTTGATCGCTCTGATGAAGAACCAGGTTGACTCGATGAGGAGTTTTAGCACTGTTGATGGGATTGCTCACTTTTTGAATTCATCCTTGACTAAGGTGCAGATTACCAAGGTTCTGGAGGATGTTAAAAGTGCACGTACTAAACTGCTTTATGTGGCTCCGGAATCGCTTAATAAGCTGGATTACACCGAGTTTCTTAGGGGTGTGACGATCTCATTTTATGCAATCGATGAGGCCCACTGTATCTCTGAATGGGGGCATGATTTTAGGCCTGAGTACCGCCGTATCCGTCCGATCATCGAACAGATCGGTCGTGCTCCGATCATGGCACTGACAGCAACAGCTACCCCGAAGGTGCAAAACGATATCCAAAAGAATCTGGGCATCCCGGGTGCTGCAGTTTTCAAATCGTCTTTCAACCGCGAGAATCTCTACTATGAGATCCGCCCCAAAGTTGAGCCCGAGAGACAGATTATCCGCTATATCAAGGAGAACGCAGGGAAATCGGGGATCATCTATTGCCTGAGCCGTAAGCAGGTCGAAGAGCTTGCTAGCACCCTGGTGGTGAATGGAATTAAGGCATTGCCGTATCATGCCGGTCTCGATGGAACAACACGGGCGCGGAATCAGGATATGTTCCTGATGGAGGAAGCTGAGGTCATCGTGGCCACCATCGCCTTTGGAATGGGGATCGATAAGCCTGATGTGCGCTATGTGATTCACTATGACATACCTAAAAGTCTGGAGGGATATTATCAGGAGACTGGTAGAGCCGGGCGGGATGGTGGTGAGGGGAACTGCATCACATTCTATAGTTATAAGGATATCCAGAAGCTGGAGAAATTTATGCAGGGTAAACCGGTAGCCGAACAGGAGATTGGTCGCCAATTGCTACACGAAACCTCCTCCTATGCCGAATCCTCTGTCTGCCGCCGTAAACAGCTTCTTCACTATTTTGGTGAAGAGTATGAGAAAGAAAATTGCGAGAATTGTGATAACTGCCTGCATCCGAAAACACAGTTCGAAGGGCAAGACTTCGTTGTCATGGCCCTCGATGCTGTTCTGGAAGTCAGGGAGCGGTTTAAACCCGAACACGTGGCCAAAGTGCTTGTCGGACAGGTGAATTCAGCTATCCGAACCTATAACCATCACAAGCTGGAGATTTTCGGACAGGGGAATGAGCGCGATGAGCGCTTTTGGATGGCCGTTCTTCGCCAAGCCCTGATCGCAGGCCTCCTAGATAAAGATATTGATCATTACGGAACGCTTAAGCTGACCGACGAGGGGAAAGCGTTCCTC
>Ga0265294_10004972_pt1 | contig 16311 bp, 11 predicted proteins | sample MunlanPumphouse3_FD_192504 | JGI IMG/M metagenome (GOLD analysis project Ga0265294, IMG submission 192504) | Groundwater microbial communities from a municipal landfill in Southern Ontario, Canada - Pumphouse #3 | ecosystem: Environmental > Aquatic > Deep subsurface > Groundwater | place...
CCAGACGGAAAAAACTGTTCCCCAGCACACGGTTCAATTCGGTCAGATGTCCGCTATGGGGATATTGTGCCCGGAACGATTCCGCCAGGCGTATTGCTTCTTCGAGCCTGCCGTCGAAAAAGGCTGCCTGTGCTGTGTAGAAAGCCACCTCTTCCCGGTAATCGGGATGATCTTTCAGTGGTTCGAATCGCCGGAGCGCCGCAGCGTAGTCTTGATTGGAATAGTCGATATAACCTATGTAGAAATTGGCTGCATCCCGGTACCGGGAGCTGTTAAGAGAGAGGAGCCCGAACCGGCGGGCAGCTTCCTCCCGGTTACCCAGCTGCAGCTCTGTGTATCCCGAGCGGAAGCTGTAATCCTCCTGGTCGGTGAGGGTGAGGTAATCGAGGTCAGTCAGGGCAAACCAGGTGCGGGCTTGTTCCCACTCTTTTTGGTCAAAATAGCGGGAGCCGATCAGGAAAAGCAACGGGTGGCGATGCACACTCTCCGGGTAATTGTCGAGAAATGATTGCAGCACCTCTCCGCTTTCTTCTCTGCCACGTTTGAAAGAAGCGACGGCCCTCATATAGGCAGCTTCCTCCTTTAGCCGTGTATCGTTGCTCACTGCGGTGAATTGTGCCAGCAAATCTTCTGCACCCGCGTAGTTTCCTTCGAGGAACATCTCTTTTCCCTGGTTGAACAGTTTCTCCGGCCGGGTATGGTAGACTGTCCGCTGAGCTAGCGATAGCTGCAGCATCGTCAGAAGAGAGAAGAATAGTAAGATGGTTTTTTTCATGATGATCCTGTTTGATCCGTCCGCATTCTTTACCTGCATCCGGAAGGGATTAAATAACAATCTGTAAGATTTTTTTGATTCCTTTACGAATCGAAGTGAGCCCGAAATCAGCCGGATTGATTCTTTCGGGGGAGAGGAACAGCAGCTCTGCCACATCATCGTCGGCCTGTAACCCGCTAAAATCGTTCACCTTGCATCTGAAAAAGAGATCCACGGTATGTACTTCGAAGTCTGAATATAGGTAAATATTGGGAATAGAGAAAAGATAGCTTGGATTTGTTATTATTAGCCGGGTCTCTTCGAGGATCTCCCTGCTTACTGCCTCCTCGGCGGTCTCATACAGGTCGATAAAGCCACCGGGCAGATCCAGGCTTCCCTTTGCCGGGTCTTTGGCTCTGCGGGCGATCAGTATCTCCCCGTTGTTGTTCTCAATGATCGCTGCTACTGCAGCCGAGGAGTTGAAATAGTAAATAAAGCCGCAGTCGGCACATTGTTTTGATTTTTCATTACGGGCGAAGAAATGAGATGAGCCGCACTTGGGACAATAATGAAAGATATGTAAAGGATGTTTCATTTTTTTGTTGAAAAGAGGAATGACGAGGTGACTCTGTTATTTGTGTTTGATCTGTACAATCCCGGTTTTGGGCAGCTCCCGGTTCCGTTTGTCGACTGCCGCCATTAAGTTATCGGCCAGTTCCGAAAAGGCCATTCCGGTGATGCTGTTCTTCTGTAATGCCACCGGCTGTCCGTCGTCACCTGCCTCACAGATGCTCTGTACGATGGGGATCTGTCCCAGCAAAGCATATCCTCTTTCTTGGGCTAGTCGTTTGCAGCCATCTTTGCCAAAGAGATAATAGCGGTTTTCCGGCAGTTCGGCCGGCGTGAACCAGGACATGTTCTCAACCAGCCCCAGAATGGGCACGTTCACCTTTTTGCCGGTGAACATGCTGATGCCCTTGCGTGCATCGGCCAGCGCCACTTCCTGCGGGGTACTCACGATCACCGCTCCGGTGATGGGCAGTGTCTGCACCAGCGTCAGATGGATATCGCTAGTGCCGGGAGGAAAGTCGATCAGAAAATAATCCAGTTCTCCCCAGTCGGCATCGCCGATAAGCTGCTTGAGGGCATTGCCGGCCATGGCGCCGCGCCACACCACCGCATCCTCCTTCTTCACGAAGAAGCCGATGGAGAGCATCTTCACCCCGTAGTTCTCTATGGGCACGATCAGGTCGCGTTCCCCTATCTTTTCGAGCACAGGAGCGGCATCCTCTACCCCCAACATCTTCGGCACGGAGGGCCCAAAGATATCGGCATCAAGCAGTCCCACCCGGTAGCCTTTCTGAGCGAGCGCCACCGCCAGGTTGGTGCAGACGGTGCTTTTGCCCACACCGCCCTTGCCCGATGCCACGGCAATGATGTTCTTCACGCCGGGCAGCAGCTCTGACAGCGCCGGACGGGGTGCCTGTTTCGACTTTACCGAAATGTTTCCCTTGATCTCAATGTCTTTGTCGCCATACATGAGGACTGCCTGCTCGGCCATCTTCACCAGCGACTTGATAAAAGGGTCGTTGGGCTTTTCGGTGATGAGCGAGAAGCTCACTTTCATTCCTTCAATGCGAATGTTGTCTTCAACCATGCCGGCAGAGACAATGTCCTGTCCCGTTCCCGGGTAACGCACATGCTTCAGTGCGTCAATAATCAATTGGGGATAAATTGCCATAGTTTTAGCTGTTAGCTTTAAGCTATTAGTTATAAGCTCTTTTACTTACCGCTTATCGCTTATTTTCGCATTTCTTCCGAAGCTGCGATAGGGGTCCTTTTCTATTTCAATCTCCGGTTCCACCCACTCCTGCTCTTTGGGGCAGATAAACCGGAGGTACTTGATGGATAAACCGCGACTGAGCCACTGTTGTTCATAAAAGGTGCGGATTTTGAGGATCTCATCTTCTATTCCGGAATGATAAAGATCATCGGTATCGCACAGCAGCTTCAGTCTGTTTTTCCGGATCATCTCCCGCGTGTAAGTGTAGAGGAACGGGCTGTCGCTCTTCAGGTGGATGATTCCGTTCTCTTGCAGAAGGTGGCCGTACTCTTTCATAAAACGAGTGGAGGTGAGCCGTTTGTTGGTTTTTTTCATCTGCGGGTCAGGGAAGGTAATCCAGATCTCAGCTACCTCATTTTCGGCGAAGAAGAAACGGATCAGTTCGAGGTGCGTCCGCAGAAAAGCTGCGTTGGTGAGGTGTTCCTCCCGTGCCTGGGTGGCTCCAGTCCACATCCTGGCTCCCTTGATGTCGATGCCGATAAAGTTTTTATCCGGATATTTTCGTGCCAGTTCTACCGTATATTCGCCCTTTCCGCAGCCCAGCTCCAATACAATGGGGTGGTCGTTCTTAAAATGCTCTTTCCATCTGCCTTGCAACGGAAATCCTTTCTCCTGAAGGGTGCCGAAGGGGTACTGAAATACATTGTCGTAGGTTGCCATATCGGCAAATTTGGCCAGCTTGTTCTTTGCCATGAAAAGATAGATATGCATTTCTTTCTACAAAAATAACTATTTATCCCCGAAAACAGAAACTTTCTTTTGCACGCGTCGTTTACTCTCCGTGAAATGGATGGGTTAACTGGTCAAAGCGCGAAGGGTGATCTTTTATTTGTGCAAGTTTTGAGGTTTATTTGTGATGAAATGAAATAATATTGGTTGTAAAATATCAGATCTAAAGTAGAATATACGGTTGGGTGATACTTTGACAATGCTCTGATAATGAATAGACTGTCTCAATGGGAAAACAATGCAAAAAACAAAAATATTTATGTAAAATGTGCGTCGAAGATATCATAATTCCAAAATATTCTATACCTTTGTCAGACTATAATCTTAAATAACCTTTATATTATGAGAGTGAATGACATAATGACACAACTCGAGGCCAAACATCCGGGTGAGTCGGAATATCTTCAGGCAGTGAGAGAGGTGCTGGTGTCCATTGAAGAGGTTTACAACCAGCATCCCGAGTTTGAAAAAGCGGGTATCATCGAGCGGATTGTGGAGCCCGACCGTGTGTTTACCTTCCGGGTACCCTGGGTGGATGACAACGGAAAAGTGCATGTGAACATTGGTTACCGTGTGCAGTTTAACGGTGCCATAGGACCCTACAAGGGTGGTATTCGTTTTCACTCTTCGGTGACCCTCTCTTCACTCAAGTTTCTGGGATTTGAACAGACGTTCAAGAATGCGCTTACCACGTTGCCGATGGGAGGGGGTAAGGGCGGTTCCGACTTCTCGCCCAAAGGTCGGTCACAAGCAGAGATCATGCGTTTCTGCCAGGCTTTTGTGATGGAGCTCTGGAGAAATATCGGGCCCGATACCGACGTGCCTGCCGGCGATATTGGGGTAGGAGGACGCGAGGTGGGTTTCATGTTCGGCATGTACAAGAAACTGGCCCGGGAGCATACTGGCACCTTTACCGGAAAGGGGATGTCGTTCGGTGGATCGCGCCTGCGGCCTGAGGCGACCGGTTTCGGCGCTCTTTACTTTGTGGAGAAGATGTGTGCAGCCCACCAGATTAACCTGAAAGGCAAGACCGTTGCGGTTTCCGGGTTCGGCAATGTTGCCTGGGGGGCAGTTACCAAGGCCACCGAGCTGGGCGCAAAGGTGGTGACCATTTCCGGTCCTGACGGTTACATCTACGATGAGGAGGGAATCAACACGCGGGAGAAGATCGATTATATGCTGGAGTTGCGTAATAGCGGAAATGATGTGGTGGCTCCCTATGCGGATAAGTTTCCTGAAGCTGCTTTCTATCCGGGCAGAAAGCCTTGGGAGTGCATGGTGGACATTGCATTGCCTTGTGCTATACAGAATGAGCTCAACCTGGAGGATGCCCGTCAGCTGAAAGCAAACGGCGTGACCCTCGTGGCAGAAGTATCCAATATGGGATGCACTGCCGAGGCGGTTGACTTCTTCCTGGAAAACGAGATGCTCTTTGCTCCCGGCAAGGCGGTGAATGCGGGTGGAGTAGCCTGCTCCGGGCTGGAGATGACACAGAACGCCATGCACCTCTCCTGGAGCAACGAAGAGGTGGACAAATGGCTGCACCAGATCATGAGTGATATTCACGCACAGTGTGTGGCTCACGGTAAAAACGGTAAATATATCAACTACGTGAAAGGTGCCAACATTGCCGGCTTTATGAAGGTGGCCGATGCTATGATGGCGCAGGGCGTGGTGTAAAAACAGATCTTTACTTTTATTGAAAAAACCTTTTGTTGCCGCGGGGAAGGATCTCCGCGGCTTTTTTATCGTTAGCCGCTATGAAGATGTCCTGCGCAAAAAATGCATCCCAACAGCTTCTCAGCGGTTGGGATGCAACATGGAACAGTCCTTTTGCTTATTTCTTTGCCACTCTGAGAACACCCTGGTTGATGCCAGCCGACAGATCCAGGATGAATTGATAGGTCGCCCCTGTCTCGAGTTTTTTCCCTGCTATAATACCTAGGTTACCGTTGTCACGGCCATTGGCCCCGTTACCGATGAAAATGAGATCGCTCGGGGTGGTCAGGGTAGCGCTGCTGAACTCACCGCCCCAGTTTTTCTGATGGAAGAACTTGAAATTGATCTCATCGACGTTTATCGTTTCTCCTCCCACCAACGTTACCTGATAGCTCTTATTGCCGATGGGTGCCATACAGAGTGCTCTGGAGGGTTCCCAGCCTACGTGGAGTGTCTTGTAGGAAGGTTTGCCCACCTGGTCGCCGATGATCCATACCGCACCGCTGCCGTCGGCTTTCAGCATAGCGGGAGTGTTTCCTTCCAGTACCTCAACCCTGAAATAGGTATGGGCCAGGTTAGCGGTCACACGGTACTTCCCGGTGATGGGGACAAACAGGTACTTGCCTGGTTCGGTCTCTGTGAAGTAATCAGGATCGATCCACCAATTCCCAATCTCATCCAGCCCCTCAATCGCCAACTCTTCACCCTGAGTGAGATCGGCATCAATCTGATAGTTCTCTTTGTCTATCATGGTCATTTTCTCTCCGTTCAGCAGGATCTCAAAGAAGGGAGACGCCTCGTAGGTCTTGGTATTGAAGGTGACGGAAAAGATGCCTCCGGTGGGGCTCACAAACGGTATGGGATCAGTCACATCCTGGGTGACGGTGCCTGTTTCCCAACCAAAGGTGATCTCCCTTCCCTTGTCATCGACTACGGGTGTCTTGATATATGCCGGCAGATCGGTGGAGGAAAAAGGTTCAGTGGCTGCATACTCATCGGGCTGACCGGTAGGCAGCATCGGATAGGCAGCATCCTTCGTGACCAGGATCAGGTAGGGATAGGATGCACGGGTGATTGGCACATCGAACGATTTGACTGCACGCTTCAGTGTGGTGTTCAGCAGCACGAACTCAAGCGTTGCCGTTCCGTCGGGGATATCCTTCAGGAAGGGGACAGATATCGTACCCTTGTACGTTCCGTTATCTTTGGTGCGGATCGTGGTTCTTTCTACCTCTTCATTCCCGAAGTAGAGGATGGCCGTCAGCGTGGAAAGCGAAATGTGGTCACTGACTGTGGCCGTGAAGGTGATTTGATCTCCGAAATGGACATCGATAAACTGTTCTTCAATTTGCAGTACGGGTTCGCCTTCCTGTTTCAGGTCGCTGATCTCATCCGCACAGGAAGGAAGCAGCAGGAACACTGCCATGCTGAGCATAAGGTATCGTAAGTTTTTCATATCATTCATATCATTGTCTTTTATTGTTTTTTCCACCGGTAGGAGACCACTGATCGGCCAGGGATCTCAAAGCAGAAATGCTGTTTCCCGTCATCCAGCGTAAGACTTTTGGGCGCACTGTTGCTGTTGAGCAAAACCACTGCATAGGTCCCGTCGGTGTTTTCGAATGCCGAATAATCATAACCCGGTTCGGAGAACCCTGAGGTGCCGATTCGTACGGCTCCCGGTTTGACCACAGAGGAGAGATGACCGATGATGTAGTAATGTGAATTTCGGGTGATCGTGGCATAGTCGGTACGGTCAATGTCGACCGCACCGTAGCAGGTTTGGCATCCTCCTTCTCTGTTAGGGCCCCCGTTTCTGTCGAGCATCAGGTTCCAGACGATCACCCCTTTGCACCAGTTGTGCACGCTGCCCAGCGCCACTTCCCGCATGTCCTCGATCAGCCTGACCTCCAGATTGCGTCCATCATTCCAGGTGCCAATGGAGGTCTCGGTAAAGATCAGTTCCCTGTCGGGATGCCTTGCATGGATGTTGAGCAGTTCCGATTTGTCTCCCCTGTAATTGTGGTAGGCCGCACCGGCCACGATCTCAGACTCGATACCCGCATCGTAGATCTTCACCGGATAATCATTCTGATCAGCCATATTGTCGTAATTGAAGTTATGGTCGAAGAGATAGATCTTCGTTTTCAGTGAAGCCTCTTTGAAACGAGGTACCAGATGGTCTCTCACAAAAGCAAGCTGTTCCTCCCATCCCATGAAGAGAGAAGCAGAGTTACCCCTGTTCAGCGGTTCGTTCTGCGGGGTGACCGAATAGATTGGTATGCCATACTGTGCCAGCGCTTTGATCCACTTTACGAAATAGAGCGCATAGTCGGCATAGCATGCCGGGTTGAGCTGTCCGCTGGTCCAGGAAGGATAGGGTTGCAACTCGGTCAGGTTATTGACTTTCATCCACCGGGGAGGAGTCCAGGGAGAGCCCATGATTTTCAGGTCGGGGTTGATGGAGAGGATCTCTTTCAGGATCGGGATGACATATCGTGTCTCTTCCGATGTCAGTGCAAAATTTTCAATACCCGGCGTGTCACACAGGCTGTATTCGCTCAATGAAAAATCTGAACAGCCGATCGAAATTCGGATATAGCTTTGTCCCATCCCTTCGGAAGGAGAAAAAGTCTCTTTCAGAAATTTTGTACGCTCTTCTTTCTTCATCTGCATCAGGTTGTAGGAAGAGGAACCTGTGACGGCCGCACCAAATCCATCCATCGTCTGATATTGCTTTGTCGGCTCAAGCTTGATGGTTGTTGGTGACATATTGCTTTTGTTACTGAAATCGGCAGCCTGTTTCCTGAAATCCTGTGACCGGTTGCCGGTGGTGACATAGATCGTGACATCACCCCTGAAGGTCTCATCAGGTTTGTCATCATCGATCTCTTTATCCCTGTTTGATATCTGGCAGGATATGAAACTGCATATGGACAGGAGGAGGGTAGACATGATTATTCTGGATCTCATCTTCATAGGATTAAATCGTCGTTTTTTCAATGTGCACTGTATTGTTTTTTAGGTTGATAGTGAATCTGTAATGAGCAGATTCCACTATCGGGTCATTTGCTCCGTTGGGAATGATCCAATCGTTGTCTCCGCTGATGATCTGCTCACCGGTGAAGGTGAACGCTCCCGCTTTCTTCTCATTTGCCCAGCCTGTATTTTCGAAAGGCTTAAACCCGGCATAGTGATCCTGATCGCCCGGGGTGTAGAAGGTTCCCTGATAAATGCCATCACCGATGCGGCGCAGCAACACATAGTTCATCACGTTGCCGAAGCCCCAGCTGGTGTGGGTGCGCTGGCGTCCCGGATAAACGGAGCTGATCTCGGCTGAGCTTACACGGGTGGGATAACCCAGTCCCCATCCACAGGCGAGCAGGTAATCGGGATAGGAGGGATTTGCCACACCTACGAAGATATTCTTTCTCACCGGGTTGAAATAAAGGGTGTAATCACCTGTTTCTCCCAGAAATTTCACCTTGCTCGCCGATACGCGTGCAAAGAAATCGGGGTTATAGACATTCATTGCATCGGCCAGCACCCCGAAAAGCGTATAAGTTTTCTCTTTTTCCAGGGTGCGTGTGAGGGTGCGGAAGGATTCATTGTCAATATCCTGGTTCCCGAAGGCAGACAGAGCAAGATCATCAGCTCCCAGTTTGTCACCGACGGCAGTTACGGTAAAGGCAGTATGGTCGAAGGTGATGGTTTTCGTATAATCAGCATCGGGCGTGTAGATGAATGCCGATTCGCCGTTTTTGCCGATCATGGCCACTCTTCCGTTCACGTTGCCGTATACATCACCCGAAAAATCGATGGTTCCGTCGGTATGGAGTCTCTCCGCGATCCTGTAACGGAATGCAGGGTCGAGGGTGAGTCCGGATCCGGTATATTTGTTATGATTCCCCGCTCCTGCATCCAGTACAGCTACGGTGCCGTTGTCCGTTACCAGGAACAACCGGTCGTAGACCGGCCGATGGGCGGTAAGCCCCGTGATCTGATGCGTTACCACTCCCTTCAGCACATTGCGGACAATGAGATGTACTTCTGTCTTTGCGTTGTCTGCCTGATTGCTCAGCAGTGGCACAAAGAGGGGCGTGTTGATGACGGCGGTGTCTCCGTTGAGCGGTATCTCACCCGTGGCAACCGTTCTTCCGTCCGATATCACCTCATAATGCAGGGAGGTGAGCATGGTGGACGGGTCGGTGATGGTTGCCGACAGCATGACCGAGTCGCCGAATGTGAAGGAAGAAGGAGCGATGGTTGCTGTTACCACGACAGGAGTGGATTCTTTCCGCGGCCCGTACAGATCATCACACGATTGCCACATCAGTGGAAGAAGTGTGATGAACACCAATAGAGGATATATTTTTTTCATACGATTTTACTGTTAATGATTCATTCATCGGTTAGTAGCCGGGATTCTGCTCAAGATTGGGATTCTGATCGATCACATCCTGGGGGATGGGCAATAGGTATGAGAGCCCTGTGAATGGGTAGACCTGTGCCGGACGTCCTTCATCTTTCGTATAGACCGCATTCATCACCTCTTCCACTTTATCGAGACGTACCAGATCGAACCAGCGCTGTCCTTCCATGGCCAGCTCGAGGCGCCGTTCCTTCATGTAGGCCGTCAAGATGGTCTCCCTGTTTGCTGAAGCAGCTGTCGACAGGTTCGACAGACCGGCTCTGCGCCGTGTCTGGTTGATGATCTGTGCCGCCCCGCTATAGTCTCCCTTGCCGATCAGTGCTTCGGCTTTCAGCAGGAGGATGTCGGCATAGCGCATCTTGATGATGCTGTTGTAGGCGCTGCGGCACTTATACATAAAGGGATAATGAGCGGCAGGGTAATAAACGCTCCAGTCACACGGATAGTATACCACTGTCTGTGCATACCTTTTGTCTCCCGGTTCGCTGTTGAATGCCCTGATCAGGTCGCGTGAGGGAGTGATCCATTTCAGCCAGGTGAAATAAAAGGTCCAGTTATCGAGCGGACGTCCGAACATCCAGGTGACCCAGTTGGTGTTTCCCGGAAAGAACTGTGCCTCGAAGATGGTCTCTCTGGTGTTGCGTGCCCACGCATCAATGGCTTTGTTTTCCTGGGAGGGAGGCGATGCGGGATCGGTCAGCACCACATCAAACAGCTCCCGATACTCATCTGTCAGTTCGTAACCGTCGGCTGCCAGCTGGTCGGCATATTGGATCACCTTGTCGTAGTCACGCAGTGGTTTCTCGGCGTATACTTTTGCCAGAAGGGCACGAGCAACTGATTTGGAGTATTGTGTCTTGTCGGCCGGATTGTTGTCGGGAGCATGTTGTAAGCCTTCCAGCAGATCCTCCTCGATCTGTTTGTAGATGGTCAGAGCATCTGTTTGTGGTGGAAAGTATGCTGAATATACTTCGGTAATGGTTTCAGAGGTAATGTCTCCTGCCATTGTGGTGATTAAAGGGACATTTCCCCATATCCTTACCATATCGAAATAGATCATTGCTCTCAGTATTTTGGCTTCCGCTTTGTACTGAAGTTTTTCCGCTTCCGTCAATGCCGGATCGGGTACTTTGTCAATATTCACGATCAACCTGTTTGCCTGGGCTATATTTCCCATATGGCTGTTCCAGTCTCGTCTCAGGTTCGTATTCGACCCTTCGATGGAGTTGACCTCGAAGGGTGTAGTCTCCGCATTGGGCGCCCCGGCATAGGCGTTGTCGGAATGCGACTCACCCAGCAGTAACATATCAAGATACCAGTGCTCCTGCCCATTTTTGAACAGGTTCAGCAGCGTTTGTCGGTGTGACAGAACCGCGGCTTTGTCTTTAAACACGATCTTGACACTATCGTCGTTTACGCCTTCGGTTACATCTGAATAGAGGCCTACCGGATTATAATCCAGCGAACAGGAAATCAGGAAACAAGCGGAAAGGATGGATAGAATATATTTTGTCTTCATTTTCTTTGGATTTAAAATTCAAGATTCACCCCAAAAACAAATGTTCTGCTGTGAGGGTATGTTCCCCAGTCAATGCCTTGCACGGCGCCGCTGTTGCCCCACTGATTCACTTCGGGATCCATGCCGCTGTATTTCGTGAACGTCAGCAGGTTGTTGGCCGTTACATAGGGTTGCAGGCGTGAAATGCCGGCCCTGTTCAGGATGCTTCCTTTAAAACGGTATGACAACGTGATGTCTTTTACCCGGAGATAGCTTCCGTCTTCCACGAAATAGCTCGACGGCTGCAGGTTAAAGCCAGCTTTCGGCACATCGGTGATTTGTCCCGGCGTACGCCAACGCCTTAACACTTCAACCGATTGATTTTTTAGATCATGCATTCCTTGCGTATCTCCTTTCGAAGCGTTAAAGATGTCATTTCCAACGGATCCTTGCAGGAGTATATTCAGGGTAAAACCTTTATAAGAAAATGAGTTGGTTAACCCGTAAGTGAATGACGGATTGGGGTCTCCAATATAGGTCTGATCCGAAGGACTGATTCTGCCGTCTTCATTCAAATCGCGGTACATTAACTCTCCGGTTTCGGGATCTACCCCGTCGCTGATATATCCCCAGAAGCCTCCCAAGGACCGTCCCGGCTCATTTCGTACAACGCGTGTTTGGTGAAAAGCGTCCGTGGTCTCGGCATCTTTATATATTTTCTGCAATTCGAGACTTTTCAGCTTGTTCCTGTTGAATGAAATGTTGAAATCAGTATCCCAGCTGAAGGCTCCGGTGACATTACGTGCGTTCACGGCAAACTCAAAGCCGCGGTTTGTCATGACACCTTCATTCCGTACAATTTCGGTTGCTTCTGCTGCTCCTGTCGGTACGGTCACAAACATCAACATATCGGTCGTATGCTTGTCGTAGTAATCCAAAGCAATGGTCAGCCGGCTATTCAGCAGCGTCGCATCCAAACCGATATTGGTTTGCGAGGTCGTTTCCCAGGTAAGGTCCGTCGTGCGGAGATTTGCCGGAGTTACGAGAGGGATGGCGTCTGTTTTTCCGGTTTCGAACCATGGCTGCCTGCTAATATTATACCGTTGCAGGTAGGCGTAATCGCCGATTCCGGACTGATTTCCTGTTTGTCCCCAGCCGCCTCTGATCTTCAGATCGTCTATCCAGGTAAGCTCCCGCATAAAGTTTTCCGACGATATGCGCCATGCGCCGGAGAACGAAGGAAATGTTCCCCAGCGATGATCGGGATGCAGTTTCGACGAACCGTCCCCGCGAATGTTGAAGGTAAAAAGGTACCGGCTGTCGTAATTATAGGCAAGTCGTCCGAACGCCGACATGATGGCCCATTCTGATGCATCTGATCCCGTATTGTCCCAGGCAATTTTGTTGGCCGCGTTCAGGGTATGTATATAACCATCCTTGAAATGGGAACCATTGATATAACTTTGTGACCATTTGGAATCCGTCCATGATGTTCCGCCCATACCTTCAAAATGGTGCTTTTTTGCGATTGTTTTTTTATACGTCAGTACATTATCAAATACCAGTAATGTATTCATCGCGCGTTGATCCCAGGCGTATCCCCAATCGTCCCTGTCTGAACCGTGCGAAGGGGGAGTGAAACCTGTTTCCTTGCCATTGCGGCGATCCAACGTAAATGAAGTTTTCAGGATCAGTTCCGGCAGAAAGGCAATGGTTGTGTTACAGGAGCCAATCAAACGGTTTTCGTTGTTCTGATTGTTTTTACCGTTTTCGATCGATTCAATCGGATTGGTGATATTCTGTCCGAAGAAAAGACGGTTATACAACCCGGTCTCTTCATTTGTAATGGTGGCGGCTGTCGGAAGATTCACTACAGCCAATACCACACCTCCGCGATTGGAACCCTGACCGGTAATAATGCTATTGCTCGTGTTATCGGAGTAGGATAAGTTCAATCCGAAACGAAGCCATTTCCGTACCTGGCTTTCCACATTGCTGCGAAGGTTGAACCGTCGGAAAAATGCCGAACTTAGCACGCCTTTTTCATCGAGATATCCTCCCGATACGAAATAACGTAACTTGTCATTTCCGTCGGACACCTGTAATTGATAATTTTGTGTGATCCCGGCACCATATACTTCTTTGAACCAGTCTGTCCGGTCGGTTGTTCCTTCCGGAATGGTCCCGGGACGGATCTCATCGATCAATTGTTTGTATTGAGCGGCATTTAGCGATTGAATAGGGTTGCTTACACGACTGATTCCAAGTTGTATATTTGCGGCAACTTTCGCGCCTGCTGTCGCCTGTTTGGTCGTGATCAGCACTACGCCGTTTGCCGCACGTGAACCGTAAATTGCTGCAGATGAGGCATCTTTTAAAATCTGCATGTCGGCAATATCCATCGGAGACAAGAAGTTAAGATTGTCCACTGGTACGCCGTCCACCACATACAAGGGTTCATTGCTGCCATTAAAGGAGGTGGTGCCGCGCACACGGATGACCATTTCGCCACCGGGGGTGCCGCTGGGCTGGTAAACGTTCACACCTGCCGCCTTTCCCTGTATGGCCTGGGCGGCAGAGATAATCGGACGCTCACCGATACTTTCCGTAGAAATTGAGGATACGGCAGTTGTGACATCGCGCCTCTTCACCGTTCCATACCCGATTACGACCAGTTCCTCCAGTGTTTTTAAGTCTTCTTGCAAGATGATGCTGAAAAAAGTTCTTCCGACGGTGTGAATATCTTGTGACAGGTAGCCTATGTAAGAGATATGCAGTACGGCATTGTCTGCAACGTTCAGTGTGAATGTACCGTCCAGATCCGTAACCGCACCATTGGCCGTTCCTTTTTCAACCACGTTCGCTCCTATTACAGGGTTCCCGTTTTCATCGGAAACCGTTCCGCTGATCCGATTCTGACTGATTTGTTGTTCAGGTATGATCAGGATAAAGTTGCCTTTCAACTGATAGGTGAATCCCGTTCCCTTCAGTATCTGAGCCAGGACATCGTCCATTTTCTCCCTCTCTATATTTAAATCGAGAGTCTTTTCATTTTTCATCTGTGATTCATTATAGGCAAGGAACATTCCCGACTGTTTCTCAACTGCCTGTAACGCTTCAATAACCGTGATGTTGTTGTGCTTAATTGTGATTAAGACATTGCTTTGAGCAAACAAAACGGTGTGTGAAACAACAAAACAGGAAAAAAAGATAAAAAAGAGCGCGTGTGTCTTTTTCATGTAAAATAATTTCATACCTTTAATATTCATTTCGTAGTGTTAGATTAGAAATTTAACTGATTCTTCAGGAATTAAAGAGTATAACTCTGACACTTTTCCTCCGGAATAGAGTGGCATCTCTATTCCGGTTTTTTCACATTATGATGTATCCATACCAACATAAATTTTACGGATCAATGCATACTTAACGAGTTATAAAGGCGATATATAACATTTATCGTTTTTTATTCTGTATTGCATGTATCCTGATATTTCTGTAATAACCTCCATGACCTCCTGCAACGAAGTAGTATCCTTAAAACGAAGGGTATATCTGTCCTCTTTTAAAGTGTTCTGGGAATACACAAATGAGTAAGGATATTTTCGCTCCAGCACGGTGATGATCTCTTCCATGGTTGAGGATTTAAATACAATTTCTCCTCTTTGCCAGGCTGTTATTTCGTTGATATCGGGATGGCTGATGAGTTCTTTTTTCGTAGATTTGTTGTATGTGATTTGTTCGCTCGGATGTAAGACCAAAGCTGATGTCAGGTTGTTGAATTTGACTTCCACACTTCCGGAAAGCAGAGTGGCCGACAGAATGGAATCGCCGGGATATGCTTTCATATTGAATTCTGTTCCCAGAGCCGTCACTTGAAAATCGTCTGATTTCACGATGAAAGGCTGTTGCTCATTTTTCGCTACTTTGAAATTTGCTTCACCGATCAAATATACACTTCTGCATGCTCCGGTGAATCGTTCCGGGTACAGCAAGGTAGCGGTAGAATTCATTTGTACTTCGGTCCCGTCAGGCAGGGTCAGGCGGACCGTTTTGGCGGTTGGCACATACTGTTCAATAAGATCGGGGGTCTTCGGTGTCTCATTGGAACTGAAGTAAAGCGTGGAGAGTAAGGCGATCAGCAGACAAGCAGCGGCTATCTGCCAAAAACGAAGAAGATGAATGTGGACATTGCTGCGACGTTGTTGAATTTTTTGCAGTACATTCCGCAACGATTGTTGTATTTCTGATGAAACTTCTGCAGGCTTGTTTTCTGCCATGCTATCCCATAAGTCACGCAAAGCCCTCTCCTTTTCCCCGGAAAACTTTTCGTCGGTCAGCCACCGATAAAACTCCATTTGTGCGGAAATGGACACTTCCGATTTTGCAAATAATCCAATGATCTTGTTAAAATAGTTTTCCATCACGTTTGTCTGTCAAAAAGAAGTCTCAGCGTTCCGGTTCAACGGCCTTTTATATTCTTTCTCTATATATGAAGACAACTGAGAAGCGGTTACTACTTAAAGATGAATCAAAAAAATTGTAACGATGAGAAGTTTTTTAAGATCTTTTAAGGCTAAATGGATATGCTGTTCTACCGTTCGAACCGAAAGGTTCATTTTTTCTGCGATTTCATGATTGCTCAGATGCTGAAAGCGGCTCATTTCAAACACTTCCCTGCGTTTGTCGGGCATCTGTTCTAAAGATAATTTCAACAAAAGCTGTAACTCTTCATGGTATATTTCGTTCAGGGGATCTTTATATTCTACGATCTCTTCCAGTGAATGTAAATTCATCTGGGCATGTATGTATTGTGATTCAATATTTTTTCGTTTCATGCGGTTGAACACATGATTTTTAACCATAGCATACAGATAGCCCTTCACAAGATTTCTCTCCCATGAATCCGGTTGTTCCCATAATTTCACGAAGATATCCTGTGCCACATCTTCAGCTTCCTTTTCCGATTTCAGAAGAGATGCTGCAAACATTTTGACTTTCGGATAATACTGAAGGAAGATTTCTTCAAATTCTCTTCTGTATGACTCTGTGTTCATGAAATGTATTCACCTTATACGGTAGATAAAAGTCAATATTTTCAGTCTTAGGGCTTTTCATAAGGTTGTTATCATTCAAAACGCATCCTGGGCAAAGATAATATTATTCAATCAAATATGTTCCTTTGTCTCGGTTCTTTATATTATCCCTAAAATCCGCAAGCAAAATCCTTTGCCGGGTTGAAAATATTTCAGTTGCCCTTTCAGGCAGATTATTTCAAGATTCATCCAGGTTTTTCACTTGCTTTTCTCTCAACATGATTAATCGGACAACAAGATCAT
>Ga0265294_10004973_pt1 | contig 16309 bp, 9 predicted proteins | sample MunlanPumphouse3_FD_192504 | JGI IMG/M metagenome (GOLD analysis project Ga0265294, IMG submission 192504) | Groundwater microbial communities from a municipal landfill in Southern Ontario, Canada - Pumphouse #3 | ecosystem: Environmental > Aquatic > Deep subsurface > Groundwater | place...
TTTCATTTGCGCGTTCTCCTTAAGATCCTATCTCCAGGGCTTTCATTCCGATGATCTTGCAATGTTTAATCAGCCATATCAAATTATGATTCATTTTACATCAAATTCGTGCGTTAAATACCCCATCTCCGACACATGAATAATAAAATCGGACTGATATGAAATTATACGTCTTGCGAGATATACCCTTTAGGCTCGTTATGTGTACGATTTGATACAACGCAGAAGACGGCTGGCAGGACGGCGTCAATTTATTTTTACCGAAAATCTGAGCTCGTCAATGTTAAATGGGGACGATTATTGTAAGACATGCGGGGGGGGTGTTTCAGGGGAAAACTGCTCCTGAACAGAAACTTAGGATCGTTATTCCGGCGCCTGCAGCGGGAATCAAACAGGGGAAAGTCCTTGGCCTTGACGGAAAAATGCTCTTAAACCGAGTCGAACTCCGCTCGGTTCGTTATCATACAGCCTGCAGAAGAAGCACGTGGATGGACAGCCCCGCCCCGAAGGCGACGACCATACACCGGTCCCCTGCCTTAACGCCATTGTCCATGATCTTCCTGAGAGTAAACAGGACAGAGGGCGAGGACACGTTGCCGTAGTTGGCCAGGGTGTGAGTGGTCGCAAGGAGCATGGCATCCGACAGCCCCAGTTCTTTCCGGACAGACGAAATGATGCTCTGGCCGCCGCCGTGAATTGCCCAGTGGTCAATATCCGCGATGCTCAAGCCCTGCGGCACGAGTACGGATTGGACGGCCTCCGACACGGGCTTGCCGATGACTGTGGGCAGAGACCTCGACAACTGATTATGGAGCTGTCCTTTCTTATAGACATATCTTATCAATTCCCTGTGTTCGGGCACATGGAGACTCTCAGAAGCGATCACCTTCCAGCCCCCGGGACGGTTCCACAATACGACGGCGGCTGCCCCGTCGGCAAAAATTGCGTTGGAGACAAGGAGGCTGGGGTCGTTATCCATCTGGAACGTGGCGCTGCAGATCTCAACGGAAACACACACGGCAACGCCTTCTTCTCCGGGTCGAAGCAAGCCTGCGCCCATCTGCAGATTCGGCACGGCCCCGCCGCAGCCGCTGCCGACAAGATCATAAGCTCTCGTGTTCCTTGAAAAGCCCATTTTCTCAATCAGATAATTCGAAAGTCCCGGGCATATGTATCCTGTGCATGTATTGACCACCAGCGCGACCACCTGATCGGGATGCGTTTTACACTGTCGAAGCGCCCTTTCAATCGCCTGCGCCGAAAGATCTACCGCCCACTGCGTAAAACGGGCGATTCGACGGTCCGGGTCTTCGTCGACCAGGCAGCTCGTATCATCCAGTGCCAGGTGCCTCCTCCTGATACCTGGATGCGCCAAAATTTTTTTCATAATCTCCTGAGTTCTAAACTTTAGACGATGAGAATAATGCGTGTCGACAAACACCTGTGCCTCGTCCTGCCCGATCGTATATGGCGGCGTGGCAGTGGCCAGAGAGGCGAGATAAACGGCTCCATTACCCATGCGCTCTCCCCCTGTCTGTCGGCCTCGTACCGATGTCCCTGCCGAGAAGTCGAACGGCCTTTCTGATCAGGGCCGTATGCTTCCAGAGCGGTCGGCTGATGGGCAGCCGATTGGCCAGACGGTTGATTGCCGGAAGCCAGGGGTGAGCGAGCGCCTCGGGATCCAGCATATTAAAGTGCTTTCTCGTCGTCTGCCGCAGTTCTTCCAGCAGCCATTGGAGATCTATTTCAGGAGAAAGGTAGAAAACTGGCTTCAGCATATCCCGCCCCTCTACGTGGAGTTGCCCGTCCTTCCGGGCGATCCTTTCAAGTTCTGTTCCCGGATAGATGCGGATACCGATATTGAAAAAGACGACGTCCGTCGGTCGAAGGGCTGTTTTGGCAAAATAAAGGGTACGGGCAACGCTGCTTCGGGTCTCGCCCGGCCCACCAAACAAGAAGATCCAGATACAGGGCAGGTTGTGGTTCCGGACCACGGAGGCTGCCTGATACACATGAGATGAATCATATCCCTTGCCAAGTCCCGCAAGCACTGTATCGTCGGCGCTTTCAGCCGTGACCCCGATGCCGGCAAAACCGGCTCGTTCCATCATCTTAAGCAGCGGCCCATCAAGGAATCCCGGATTGATCTCCATGCTGAGAAGACGAGCGCCGCAACGTATTTGTGCCAGTCGCTCGCAGAGTGCCATTGCATGATTATAAGGCGCATTAAAAACGCTGTCCACGAATTCAATATCCCGGAATCCGTCGGAGGCCAGCCTGCTGACCGCATCTGCCACTTTATCCGGCGGGTAAAGACGACAGCCTTTGCCTTCGCTGATTCCATAGGTACAGTAAACACAATCAAACGGACACCCCCGCTTGGACTGGATGGGGATAGTAGCCATGGCGGACCGGTAGGCTTTGATATTGAGCCAGCGCCGAAAATCCGGAGCGATGAGATCGCTTTCAAGGGGTAAGGTCTCATCGCCATTTTCATGAAATATGCCGTTTTCTATCCATGCGACATTCGGGATATCAGCGCAACCCCCGCCATTGGAAAGGCATTCAACAACCCGGGGAAACACCGAATCGCCATCCCTCAGCACCACAAGGTCCGCGCCGCTGTATCGCAACAGAGCCTCGGGCATCACGCCAACTGCCGCACCGCCCAGAACGACCGGAGCAGCGGTTGCCTGCCGGATGGTTTCCACAAGAAGGGACACGTCCCGATAGTATTCAACCGTATCCTGCATATCATTATTGTCAATGTTCCTGACGGAGATACCCACCACGTCGGCGCGGTATCGCTCCAAAGCCTGAGTCAAGGCACCCTCAGGATCCGGCTCAAACATCAGGTCCAGCAGACGGACCCCGTGGCTTTTTCGCACGAGGGACTCAGCAACCATGCATGCCCCGTAAGGAATAGCTGCCATCGGCTGATTGACCCGGTTGGTTGAAATAATGAGCACATCCACGTTTGCCCTCCTTCTGAGGATTGCCAAAGATTGATTGCAGAAGCTATTGAGCCAGAGTTACAGGTTCTTCAGAATAAATATAGACATCGGCAGGTGGTTCGTAATGGTTATTTACCCGAAAGAGAAATCCGGACGTGAACTGGATTTATAAAGATTAAGATTCTGGAAATACGTAACCAGAGAAGACAGGGGATCAAGTTCAATTCTGCTACGGTTTCACCGTACTTGCGAAAAAGCAACCGCATTGAAGAAGTATTGCCCCGGGGCAGATCCGAACCGTTCCAAAACGCGTGAAAATACAAACACCTTAAATCTATACGGTCCACCATAGCCTTGCAACGAAAATATTATCATGGAACGGCATCGAAAACACCACGCCAAGCGAAATTCAGAGGGTCGCTCAGAGGTTCGGATGCCCTGGATGCGACGGATCAGCTCGTCAAAGTAGTCAAATGGCTAATCCGGGTTTTCCAGACATTCATCGTCCAGTACAAATCCCTTGACGATATATTCACGCAGACGCTGGGTGGCCCATATGCGAAAACGGTTTGCCACATGGCTTTTGACGCGGTAGCCCACGGAAATAATCATGTCCAGGTTGTAATAATCGACCAAGCAAGCGACCTGTCGCCGGCCCTCTTTTTGAACTATTCGGAATTTCCGAATAGTTGCATCCGGTATAAGTTCCCTTTCATCAAATATGTTTTTTATATGTTCATTGATCGTGGGCACAGTTACCTGAAATAAATCCGCCATCAATTTTTGATTCAGCCAAACCGTCTCATCTTCAAGGCGCATGTCGATTTTGACTTGGCCGTTCTCGGCCTCATAGTCAAGAAACTGGCCTTTTCCTGGGAGGGCGTCACTTTGCACCAGATCTTTGCTCATGACCGCACCGCCTTCTCGATGATTTGTTACACACAGGTTTTGGCCTGGTGGAGGAGTTCTCTTGGCCTTTGTTCACTTATGGCAGCCCGGTCATAAAGGTTGCGAATCTCTTTCTTGATCGTCTCCGGGGACACCCAAATTAAAAATTTCTGATTATCGGATGGATACAGTTCAAGCTGTCCGGATGTGCCTCTCTGATACATATCATCGCCTGTCCATTGAGATAAAAGTACAAACAGGCTGGGTCCATGACATATTCGGTTCGTTTGGGATTCAGCATGCGGACACACATTTCAAGCACTGTTCATTCGATAATCGCTGACTTACATCTTTTCTGAAAAACTCACCACAAGACAGATCATTGAATCCTATGACAGCTCAGGAGGAAGGTCCAAACTGAAAATTTCATTAAACGACTTCCTTCACTCGCGTATAAATAATTGTTGTTGCCTTACATTTGCGTTTCGTCTGATCCATAAATCCCAGCGTGAATTTGTCATCCGGCTTTTGAAAGATATCGAGACCACGACCCAGAATGATCCTCCAGCCCGTGTCAATTTCTATCCACCGATCATGGAGGTTGTTGTCGAAAGCATAGTCGAACTCAATATGATCACGGCTCAGTCCAATTTTCAGTTCACCCAATTTGTCTCCCAACTCGGCTTCCTGGTAGGCATCACAAGCGGTAACAAGATCGAGTTTCAGCGTATCTTCAGATGGGGCCAACATCTCGCACAAACTCATGAGGTTGTAAATTTGATACTGCAACCGAATGTATGGGTCACATATTTTGATTGCTTTGGCCCCTTTGACGTACGGCAGAAAAAGCTTTTCGAATGAGACCCCCTTCTGCCCCTCGACAAGGTCCAACGTCTTTTCCTCCGGAACGCGATCTGGTGCAATAGGATCAAACTTTTCCGTTTCATCCTCAGGGCTTGGCCTTTCATCCGGATGGGACAGTTGGAACTCATCCGGAATCTGGCTCTTGATCGTGACCCATTTGAATTCCTGGTCAATCTTAGACAGCTCATCTCGAATTTGCTGACGCATCCGAACGGCGGGATTAACACAGTAGGAAATGAATTCTTCTTCACTTAGCTTAAGATCGGGAAAGAGCAATTTCAGAAAACCTTCCGTCAATCGAAATATGGCTTTGCTGTCTCGCATATCGTCACACTGCGGCAGATGCAGGCTTTGTGACACATAATCTGCATACCGCAGGTCAACCCGAAGTTCATGGAGGACCTCGCTGAAAAAATCTCCTTTGAATCCAAGTGATTTTGACGGCGTATTCCGGGATACGCGCGGCATGAACCACCCTTCAATCAACCCGTGAATACGATCTATAAAAGCGGACTCCTGAAGCGCGGCGGGTAGCTCCTTGAATATCCCGTCGCTTTCGTATAGCGGCAGACGATTGATGCCCAGTGTAATATTACCAAGCATGACAAAACCGGATTCGGATGTTCCCAGGTCCCCTGTAGCTCGCCGGTATCGGCCGCTTTCTAAATACATCTTCAGGGCTGCCATGGCCTCGCCGGAAGCATCGGTTTGTATCTTTTGAATTTCATCGACCACGACAACGTCGTACCGGGGAATCAGACCGATCCGTTTTGTGTTGCTGTTGAAAAACAGGGCTGGAGCGGAGAGCTTTCCCCCCGGAATGACGGCTGCATATCGGCTGATATTGTCGAACACAAAGGACTTGCCGGTTCCTTTCGGTGCCAGTTCAGCAATATTCACCCTTGGCTCAACCAAGGGAATAATCCTGCTGAGTAAAATGAGCTTTTGCGACAAGCGGTGAACATCTGGGTTGAACTGACAGCTCGACACGAGGAGGTCTATCCACTCATCGATGTTAAAATGCTTGCGTGATTCCCGGAAGTAGTCCAGATCGATCCCGGGAGTTTGGAATGCCTTGAAATCGACCATCCAGATCTGGCCTTTCTTAACGTCCTCTCCGTCGGGGGGCACATACCGTAGAGTCCCCAGTCCCCACATGCCCGTCTTCAGAAGCATCGGGTTGTTATCGATGATATCTTTCTGAACCATTCCGATGCTGACATCCAGCAACGGAATACTGAGATCATGGGTGTGACGTTCCAAATTCACGTTGACGCGAAAATCATCAAGAATCCGAACTTCTTCCTGCTCCATCAGTCGATTCAGGATAAAATTCTTGTCCGCCTTTTGGGGCATGAATTTTGAAACCGTGCTGACGATCTCATTTCTGCCGTCCTCAGTAAGAGTATCTCCGTCCATGAATTGGCTGACAATCCACTCACCAACGTACACCGGAATCGCACGAGCACCAAATCCGGCTTTACCCATCAGACCTTTGTTTATGACGACCTCGCCATAGTAGTCTTTTGCCTTTTGTTCAAATGACATCATGATTTTCCTGCCTCCATTAAAGATCTTTCAGGCTAAAGCCGCTCGACAAGGCTGATTTAAACTCACTCTCAAGCGCAAGGGAGAGTGTGTGATGTTCGCCGGCAATTTCATAGACGATCTCTATTTCCAAACGTTTTTCCCCTAACGCAGCTTTTTTGAAATAGCAGTTCATGGTCAGGGAGCTTGCGCTTCCGCCTGGTATTGTCGTGGTTTCACAACCCTTTGGATCAACTTCCGGTGATATGACCGTTGCTCTATGAATACGGATTTCGACGGCGTTGGGGTTCTGCATCTCTATTTCCAATGCCACAACACGTTGAACATAGAATTTAGCTCTGCCAGTCTCTCTTGCCAGATCGAGATTGAGGAACCGCACAGCAGGCTTTTTCCAAATCGCCTTCACCGGCTTGTAGAATGCTGTCGGAACGATCACCTCTTCAGGTGTAACGCCGCCATGCATATAGCCTTTTACAGCGCCAGCATAACGAACGGTGTTGTGCCCTCTGGGTAAGAAATAGATCGTATTTTCAGACGCAAATGGCCGTTTGAACCGATGCCCTATCGTCCACAGATTTTGAGGTATCTCATTGGCCTGATCTTCGTTAAGAGCCGAAAACCGATGTTTCTCATTGGCAAACAGATTTTTGATGATGGCGGAATCAAATGAGCGTTTTTCTTCCTCAAGAATCCGGCACGCACCATGATCGGTCACCACATAAACGTTAAAATGCTCCTTCGATCCCCCCCATTCCTGCGACAACCTGTTTACCGCTTCGGCCACGCGTACAAAATACCGATGCAACTCCTCCTCGTACGTAGTGTTCCTGGATTCAACATCCGAGTGCAGGAGTTCATCTCCGTCCACGAAGTTGAGAACGACAATAGTCGCTTCTTGCGGAGCTGCCATTTCCGACATCGATTTCAGGTTGCTCAGATAGACAACATGCTTGCCGCACCAGTCGGATACGGCCCGCTTTTTAAGAACAGCTGCGTAATTTCCCGCTTTGTCTTGCCATTCTCCGCCCAGGAGAGCGGCCTTATTATTTTCCGTGATGGTCGGCAGCCCGGCAAATCGGTAGTTCATATCATGACGACTGAGGCCGACGTTACGAAGCGCATGGTCCAGGATTTCCATAAAGGGTAGAGGAAGACAGTCCACAAGCAGTATGATCGTAAGTTCGTTTTCTGTTCCTCTTGGTGAGATATCCCTCAGACAGTGCGTCAAACTGAGATCAGGATCTTTATGAATCGATGCATATTCGCCAATGTACCAATCGGAAAAGCGTGCTACGGTTTGTTCCAGATCGTCATCGTAATAACCGTTGTGTATCTGCCAGGTACGATAGGGCATATACTCGCTGGTTGTCCACCGAATCCACTCCGAACCACTCCATTCTTCTTCCGGATCGAGCAAAGTCGGACGGTTGGGCTTGACGCGGTAGACAAGAGCGTTGAGTTGGTTTTCGCTCACAGCTGGGCAGCACTCAAACTTTTCCCTCACCACCTGAATGTCCGATAGGGTTGGCGCGAACTGCCCGCGGTCAAGAACGCTTGAAACAAATTGAAATTCCTGAAAAAGCCGCCCTGAGGCCCAGCCCACGACCTTCTTGAACTCATTGCTCGAATTAACCTGCCCCTGAATCTCCCTATAAAGTAGTTCAATCTGGGTCAATACCTGTTCGCGGGCTGTAGGTTCCAGCGACAAATCGCCGACCGAGTCAGGGGGAATCTTGCGTACAAACATCACTTGTTCCGGAGACAGTACGTATTCCAGAAGCTTACCGGGGTATCCATATAGAACCGACCAGAGACTGAGCCAATGCCAGACTCGGGTAAAATCCTTGGGAAGTCGACTGCAGACCTCTTTAATCCACGCCTCACCGCTTTTCCCGGCCCACAGTTGACATTTGCTTTCCAGACAGCGTCCCAGCAAAGGATGTTCTTTGAATACGGCTTTCGCCTCATCGTTAACCAGCCCCTTGATTACAGAAACAAGCTCTGCGGAACTGAGCACCTCATTATTAAAAGCGGCTCCCAGAAAGTGGGAGAGAAAGCGCGTTTCAAAAGGCATCTTTTCCTGAGCCGTTGCCTCAATCTCCAGGAGGTGGTGGCCGAAAATCTCAGCATCCGACAGCCAGTCAGGAAGTTTAACATTCCACTGCTCTGCCAAAAGCAGACGAGCGGTTTTGGGAACAATCATGCAGGGGCGGCCAATCTGTTCCGCGAAATCAATCAACCAGGATTCGTGATTCTTTGACCGCACCCATATTTTCACATCGGTGTCGGATTGCCTGCGTTGCGACAATGTATGACACGCCCGGACATAATCCGCGTCGTGTTCCACCAGCAGAACATCGACAGGCGGTGTATGGGACAACTCGCCGATATAACTGATGTAAACCTTTCCATTCTTGTTCACAGTCAATGTCCGATCCTCATTTTTCCTCGGCCAAGGCACCCAAAAACGCCTCGATCTTCTGTGCTCCGCCCACGCTCAACAGATTTTTTTTCACGCCGTAGCTGATTACGGATTTTAAAACAGATACAAGGCCGTCTGTATCTTCGGGGCATTTAAAAATTGCCTCACCAATTAAATTTTCCTGAATTTCATATTTTCGTTCTTTGCTGATCAATTCAACATTGACCTCATCGCTGAGATTTCCGTCCTGATCCATAGTGCGTGCTCGAATTTTAACATTCGATCGCTGTTTGAGGAATTCAGAAAAATCCGTATCAGTGCTGACTTTCCGTCTCGAATTCGAATTCCGAGGGTCTGTATTGTCCGTTGTAAAAATCATTCCGCTAACGCCTACCGGAAGCTTACCCCACAACTTCTCACCCTCTCCCAGCTCTTGTCTGCCTTCCTCCACTATCGGTTTAAAAACGGCCAGCTTGGGCTTTTCGATTTCAGCTTTGGCCTGTTTCAGCTTGGCCGAATAATCTTTGAGGTGAAGTGACGTCCACTCCGAAACCGCCCCGAATCCGTAATCCATGGGCAGAAGCTTGAGGATTTTCGTGCTGAAGCTGATACCCTGCTCTTCCATTCGGCTCAGAAAGCAGGCGGCATCTTCCTGGTCACATTTATGAGGATCACGCTGGCTTGGGTTCAGTTCCGCATACCATTTGCCGACCACGTTTTCACATTCGATCATATCGCCCGTTGCCCCAAAGACAGCACAAACGGCCTGAGCGACCTGTCCATGCGCAATCTGTTCGCCCGAGTCAAGTCGCTTGACATCCTCGCCAAAGGCTTCCCCAATGGTTTCGGCATCTTTTTGTGTAAGGGTATCGCCCATCGGAGCACCCGTATATAAAGCGGGCAGTCGCTCCAGCATGAAATCAAAGCGATCCACACTGCCGGTCAGACTGTCCATCAGATTTTTCAATCGGCTCAGTCGCGGCTGCCGGTCCTTTTCATAAAGCCCGATTATTTTGGCCACGGCCGGCAGACGGTTCCCCCATTGTTTGAGTGTTTCGAATGCCGAGTTGAGGGACCGGGTTTCACCATGCTTCAGCGGCTGCGCATCAACCGCCTTGGCAACCTGATCGATGAAGCTCATCTGAGCTTGCGAAATATCCCGGACCACAAACACCGTACTGGCTGCCGGGTCTGAGACGATTTTAACCAGATCGTCATAGGAGCAAATGGGGTATTCCACCATCATAGTGGAGTCCTTGTAAACGATCAACCGTTCCCCATAAGCTCGAATGACGTGTGCCAGGGCAAGCATGAGCGGTACGCCTCCTACGCCGTAAGGCGCCTTCCGGGCTTCCTCAAGAAAAATTCCAACAGAAAACTTTTCTCCCGAATTCAAATTGGCAAGCCGGTCACAGAGTTCTTTGAATACCGGAAAGTCATCGTGAATCCTGGCAGGATCGGTTTCACAGGCGAAATAGGCAACAACGCCATCTGAACCGGTTTTTTTCAGTGCACCTGCGCCCTTGAGAAGGACCTTTTCAAGATACCGTTTCTCCCCGTGATTATCGGGATTTCCATTGTCGATCAGGACCTTTTCAGCCTCCAGCAATACAGTCACAGCCTGTTTCAGTGCGGTGTTCTTTCCTGTTCGCCACTTCTCATCGTGACAGAAATTCAAGTCCGGATGTTTAATGCGGCATCGTTTCGTGAACAGTTCTTCGCACAACATATCCGCAGGCTTATGCGGCTGCCTGGGTCGGTCCACCAGGACCTTTCCGCCTTGACCATACCAGCAGGCGCAGCTGCCCTCCTCAATATCACGGAACACACGTTCAAGTGACGGCAGGTATCCGTCTTGAGGGTTGCTGAAAATGTCCCGCAGCCGCGACTCAGTCTGCGCACTGATTTTTTCCGCTTCGTTGGGCGGCAGGTAATGGCGGCATGCCTTCACCCGCAACAATATTTCTGAAAACGGCTGCGGCATATGCGGCACTGCCAGGGCCAGGTTGGCGTCCGTGATAGTCCTGGCTACCTCTCTTGCCACATTGACTTCGACCTGGTCCTCACACAGCGCATAGACAAGGGTTCCCTGAAAGCTTTGCGATGGTTTGCTGCGGCTTTCTGCATACGCCGTTCGAATTTCATTCCACAGGATATCTCCGAGATCCTTGGCCCGAACAAAACGGGTCCGAAAGCGTTTATCCTCACCAAACGGCAGGTTGTACCCTTTGGCTTCTGAGAAATCCGAAAGACGCTTCCCGCCGGCTTCCTCCAGAAAGGCTGCCACCATGTCCGTCGGATGCAATTTCGTATCAACAACGTACCGTTGGATTAAATCATAGGGATCTTCACCGATGCTGGCGGCCAGCTCATAAGTCTTTGACTGCTGGCGCAGGAACACCGCGCCATTCTTGACCAGGTCATTCAGGTAGCCCTTGATCTGGTTCTTTTCGGCCGAGCTCAGGCAGTACAAACCGAACTGGATGTTTTCCAGACTCGTCGGAATCTGGCAAAGCTGATAAATCAGGATGGCGCGCAACACCTGAATCCGCTCATCGTCCTGAAATCCGAAAAGGCTTCCCTCAGCGGCCTTTCGCAACGCATCCAGACTGGCGTAAAAGCCATTGACAGCCTGCCGTTGGCCTTCGCGCAGTTCCGGATTTTTCTGGGAAAGCTCCTTTTGGAAAAAGGTGAACAGGCGGTCCACCGTGTAAAGATTGAGTTTTCCGCCGCCTGCTGTCAGGTCAGCGTTGGCGATAAAATCGGCGTATGATCCTTTTTCCCCACCGACATCCCCCGAAAAAAAGGTAAAGGTACTGCGGGCATCCGAGCCGATTTCAGAGGACAGTTTCAGCAGACATGACAGGGCCATGGGGTGCACACCGTAGATGTCTTCCAACACCCGCTGCCGGATGCGGTCCACATCCGCAATCCATGGAAAAAGGTCCAGCGTCTTGCACGGCGGCACCAGCTGGTCGAAAACGCCCGACTTGGGCGCGATTTCTTTTTTCCAGACCTCGCTTTTCTTGTCCGTTTCAACGATGGCGCCGATGATCTCCTCGATCCCTTCGTTGAGCAGATCCACCTGGGTGATCCGGGCGCTCATCACCGCCGCATCGTCCTTACTGAACCGGTCGGCATAGGACTTGAAGTCCTTGTGAATACATCCCACAAACATCACGTTCGACTCGTTTTTGCAGATGGTTTCCATAAACCCCTGCAGAATGTCCTTGGAGTAGCCGGCTTTTTCCAAAGTAAAACCAAACTCATCAAAAAAAATAACCAGGCCTTTGAACCGTGCCTTAAAATCCTTACTCCTGACCAATTTCCGAAAGATGGGAATCAGATTGCCGGCCTGAGCCTGAAACACTACGCCCCCCATCATCTCTTTGAATGCGGCGCGGAACTTTTCAAGCACATCCGAATCGTAATTTCCAAGCCCAGCGCGAAGTTGCTCAACCGAAAGACCGGGCGCAACGGATTCGAGGGCTTTGCCAAAGTCCAGGTAAAAATTGCGGATACCGCCCTTATCTCCTTTCTGCTGCCACTCGGCCAGTTGACGCTCCGCCTCATCGAATTCCGTTTCCACACCGGTGCTCAATCCCATGGACTTACAGGCATCAAAAACCGCCTTCATCACCACGTCTTCAAAATGCCGCCCCGAGTGATAGTCACAAATCGCCACCAGGTATTGGCCGTCCTTGCGGATATTTTTAAGCAGCTTCGCCTTTTCGGAATCAAGTTTTGCGTAGTTTTCATAAAAGCCGGCAATCTCCGGGGCACCGCTGGACCGGCTTAAAACATTTGCCGTCATCAGACACAGGTGCGATTTACCCGTTCCATAGGAGCCGCTCAGCAGATAAAACTTTTTGTCGTTGGGCTGGGAGAGCCCTCGGCATATGCGCTCAAACGCCACACGGTGTGCTTTGGTCGGCCGGTACATGGCCATCCGGTCAGCGTTCTCCTGGCTCGCCTCGAAAGCGCTTTTAAGCTCCACAAAGTTCGCGTAGCCGGATTTGAGTTTTACGACTTCCGCAATTTTCGCCATCACACCACCTCTGCTGAATATTATTATTTTTTTAGAATCAATTTACCTTGTTCCGTCAACCGATATTTCTGTTTACTGCTTCGGGGTTTATCGGGGATTGTCATCTCAATTAAACCGGCGTTCAACGCAGGAACCAGGTATAAAAGACGGAAATTTTTTCTGGCCTTTAACCCCAGTGCCCGTTGCAGTGTATCTCGATCCTCGACACCCTTCAGAGCAGAGAGCAATTGAAAGACTTGGGGTGTAACTTGGGGCGCAACTTGGGGTCTGACTTGGGGTGTGACGTGAGTCTCCTCGATGGCCTTTCGGGCTCTCTTTTTAATAAACTGAACCTGAAATGCGTGTCCGATTTCCTGTAGTACGAGCTCGATCTCCGGGTATTTTTGAATCTCTGCCCGCATTTTCTGGATTCCGGTACCCCAGGCTTCGATCAATTTAAGATCCTTGAAAATGGGCGCAAGAACTCGATTCCTGATTTCCGACCGGCCTGTTCCCAGCGCGTCGGGAGGCAGGGTATCCGGCAAGGGGCCGGGGCTGGTAATCTCGAGCATATCGTCAAAGATTGCCACCTTGATATCGCTTCCTTGAATTCCGTAGTCCCGATGCACAACGGCATTGATGATTGCCTCCCGCACGGCTTCCAATGGGTATTCCCAGCGGTCTTCCCGGTATATTTCACCAATGCGGGAACCCAGCGAGATATTTCTCTTAATAAACGCCATACAGGACTCGATAGTGCCGTAAATGGGTTCATTCATCGTGGCCTGATCCAGAAAAACTTTTGTTTCTGTCCCCTTGAAACGGGCGCATTCGATTTTGGCATAGGGGAAAAAACGGTTTCTCTCCGGTGATTCGGAAAACAGAAGCGCCGCATGGGTCGGGAATAGCGTTTCCCGTTCCAAAACAAACAAACCGAGGTTTAGTAATTTTTCTTCAGATAAGGGTTTACCGGAACTGGCCGTGTAATCGGTGATAAACTGCTTGAGGTCTAATTGCTCGGCGGCAAATTCGTATACCACCACTTCGTCATATGATATTTTCCGTTTATCACGCTCCAGAGCTATCAGAACTTCTTCAGAGGCCAGGCGGTTTACGGAGCCGATCCGCACATAGGTCCCGTTTCGTTTCCCTTTGTTTTTAAGATAAAAGGGCTTTTGAAAACCGGAAAATATCTCCACAACCAAGAGAGGATTGCCTTCCACGTTCTGGATATAAATCTCTGGGATGATTGTCGGGGTGCAGCGATCGAAGATATAATTTGCCACCCTTTCCTCGAGGGCGAAGAGTTTATCATCAGGTATGCCAATAATCTCTCGGGGTTTATTTTTCACGCCAAACACGATTTTCCCACCGGCCCCGTTGGCAAAAGCCACCGCCGTGCGGGCGATCTGGTCACCTTTTGGCCATGCTTCCTTGAACTCAAGTCGCCGGGATTCCGGCTGCAGCCAGAAGAAATAATGAATAATCGAATCCCGTGCCTTTTCCTCTTGATCATTCTTTTCGTTTTTATTCATCATTCATCATTCCGTATTCATAATTTTTCCTATCCGGTCATACTCTTCCAGGCACTTGCGCTTGGACATGAACTCACCAAAGGCTTTTTCCTCTTTTTTCTTGAGCACGGGGAAGGTGTCGAGGATGTAGGCAAAGTCATCCCGTGAAAGGCCGTAAAGGTGGGCCGTATAGGCGTCAATCTCAGCACGGAGCTGAGCGCGGTCGCCGGTATCCCGCCGGTCGGCAAGCCGGTCATGCACCCCGCAGTGCGGTTCCCATTCGGGTGTCAGGTTTTTCGCTTCATCCCGCAGGCGTCGGCGGATCTCCTGCTCGTGGGCCGGGCCATATTTATTAAACCGGATAACATCGTTATTAGAGTCAGCTGTAAAAGCTAATTTATGTGTCACTGTCCAGAAAATAGCAAAGTTTTTGCTTACACAAACAAGTCGTAAAACATTTTTACTTATATTCTTCACAAAAAAATCATTGCTACAATCTGGAATAATCAATTCTTTGAAGACAGTAGCTGTATGATACGTTACTTTCAATCTTGATATGAAATCAAAAACAAATGAATTGAATATTCCACAAAGATAGCATAGCTTAACTTCATCAGCTTCTTTTTGTAATATTATTTTATTCTTTTTATTGATAGGAAAATAGTGTTTTATTGCCCGCAATGTACTGCTAATTGGGTTTGGTATAGGCAATAAAGCAGCTATCATCGTTCTTTCATCTGTGTTGCGTGCTATCTCTCTAAAAACCAAACGAAAGTTATTAATAGGCAGTTCGATACTCTTATTATCTAGTATTTTCTCATTTTTGCAATTTGATTTTTTAGCATATTCATAAAGTAGTTTACTTTTATAATAGTTAAAATAATCTGGTTCTTTTAAGTAAAACTCGCCACTGCAATACTCTGAATTGAACTGATGAATCATCTTGCCTTGGTATAACAACGGCCCATTTTTATTTAACTCCAACAAGTCTGATTGCAAAGAAAGATCAATTTCACGAACTATATTTATGTTAAAATCATTGTGTATAAGCCCTAAAGATTTATTTTGTACAAACTGATCAAGTATATTAGAATCCCTTTGATTATTGAACTCCATCAAACTTAACATATCGGGCGAAAATTTCTTTACCTGTTTCATACTCATTTTCAAAGCATTGACATCAATCACCGGTAGCCGCTCAGGGTCATGTGCCATAAAGGCGCACTTGAACTGATCTGTTTTTTCACCTTTCTGCGTACCGAAAGTAACAAACTTGAATCGTCCGTCCACGGCGCTGAAAACGGTCGGCCAGCGATTCTCAAAACAGTAAAGAAATTCGACCCGACTTCGACTGAAAAACAATTCCCGAAGGGGCTGGCAGCCCTGGTCTGTGTAAATGCCGCTGGGCACCACGATCCCCATTCGGCCACCCTCGCACAGAACGGTAAAGAATTGCTCCAAAAAAAGCTTGAAGGTATTGATATCGCCTTTTCCCAAGGCGCTGTAACTAAGCGGCTCCTTGAAACAGGTGCTCTGTTCGGCAATTCCAGCACAGTATTGCTTCCACTTCTCGGCAACAACCGGATTATCAACCATCAATTTTTTAGAAACGCGGTTGGCTTCCTGCTTTTTGTAGGAACGAAATTTTGGATCGTAATCCGAAAAAAACTCCTGAGAGTTGGGTTTCACAATATCCCACGGCGGATTACCGACCGTGGCGGAGAAACCGCCCACAGCCTCGGGACCAAAAACGCCCGGGAATTCGAGGGGCCAGTGGAAGAAGTGATGCCGGGCCTGACAGGTTTGCACCGATTCCAGAATTTTCGGCAAATCGGGGTTCAACGGATTATCGATCGGCTGTTTTCTGGCCAAGCCGTAAAACAATGTGTGATAGTCATCGAGTCGGATACCCGAATCCATGAGACAGGATGTGTATAGATCCGCCAGAGGCTTGAGATCGGAAACCTGTTGCCGGGCCTGATCGAAAACGGCCTTTTGGGCTTCGGTTTCGTCCTCGTTCATGGTGTTGATGGTTTGAACATCCTGGCCGGCTTGCGCGAGCACGGCGGCATATTGCCTGAAATTGGGGAAC
>Ga0265294_10004974_pt1 | contig 16308 bp, 11 predicted proteins | sample MunlanPumphouse3_FD_192504 | JGI IMG/M metagenome (GOLD analysis project Ga0265294, IMG submission 192504) | Groundwater microbial communities from a municipal landfill in Southern Ontario, Canada - Pumphouse #3 | ecosystem: Environmental > Aquatic > Deep subsurface > Groundwater | place...
TATAAAGAAGGGTTTCGGCAGCCTCATAGGTTTCAAGTCTTGTGCTTTCAACATCAAAATATGGAATATGAGACATCAAAGAGTATTCTAATATTTCAACAGCTTGAATAAATTGAGTAAGATTATCTCCAAAATATATGGTTAACTTTTCAGCAGAAAGTTTGGCTTGTTTTTTTTGGGAAGTCAAAACAGCCTTTTCAATTTCAGTAATTATTTTATTTAAACAAATTCTATTAACAGAAAAATCTTTATCTTTTTCTTTAAAGATATAAAAATTTAAGCCTTGTTCTAAGGCGATAATGTAAGCGGTGGAGGCTTGTTTTAGTATCGTTTTTATTTCATTCAAAGATTCAATATTTTTTCCTATTCCAATGTTAATTTTGTTGGAAATAGAGAATTCTTCTACTAATGCAAGAAATTTCTGTAAATTCCTTGGAAAGGCTATAAGGTTTACGGTTTCTGGCCTTTCAAAATAATATAATTTTGTTCCACAATCTTTTTTGTGTAAGAAATTAGCAAGATGAGTTTGGTTTTTATTATTGAAAACTAAAGCGACGGCCTGAGTATTTAACTGTTCAACATTAAAATAAGTTTTTAGTGTTTCAATTGGAACTGTTCCATGTTTTAAAGAAATAAAAAAAGACTTAGAAAACTGATTTAACATTAACCTTATTTTTGATTTTTGGTTTTCATCATCAATTTCTCTTTCTTTAATTATGTGGATAAGACGATTTAGTACTTCATAGAGACTCTCTTCTGATATTGGTTTTACTAGATATTCTTTTGCACCAATGCTAATGGCTTCTTTCGCAAAATCAAAAGAGCTCCAGGCGGTAAGATAAACAATAAGAGCTTTCTTATTAATTTCCATTATTTTCTTACCAGCTTCAATTCCGTTTATTCCAGGCATTTTTATATCCATAAGAATAAAATCAATAGTTTGGGTTTTATAAATATTTATAGCTTGTTTGCCATTTTGGGCTTGAAAAGTCAAAAATGGAAGATGCTTCTTTTTTATTATAAGTTCAATAGCATCTCTTTCAATTTTTTCATCATCTACTATTAACAATTTGTACATTTTTTCTCTCCGGTAAGAAAGGAAGGTTAACAATAGCAGTAACGCCCCCCTGCTTGTTTTTCTTTTTTATGGTAAGACTTGCATCATTGTTATAGAAATGTCTAATTCTTTCTCTTATATTTGTTATTCCAATTTGTTTGTTGGGCTGAGAGGATTTTTTAATAGAAAGGTGAAAACCAATACCATCATCTATAATAGAAATTAGAACTCTATTTTTCTTTTTCTCGGTTTTAATTATGATTGAGCCTCCCTCTTCTTTCGGTTCCAAGCCATGAATCATAGAATTTTCAACAAGCGGTTGTATTATAAAAGGAGGAATGATTATGTTGTTTAGATTTTTGTCGAGTTTCATCGAAAAGCTTATTCGATCTTGGAATCTAGTAGTTTGAATTTCTAAGTATTTTTCAACAAAATCTAATTCTTCTTTTAAAGTAATTTTATCATTTTGTTCAAAAGTGAAACGGAAGATGGCAGAAAGGTTGTTAATAAGTTTTAAGGTATTATTTGCATTTTCAAAAAGTGCTGTTCTTGATATGGTATTCAGAGTATTGAAAAAGAAATGTGGGTTAATTTGGCTTTGAAGGGATTGATATTTTGCGGTTTTCAAAGCTTCCGAGGTCTTAATATGTTCAAGGTCCTTTTTATGTATCTGTTTTTCGAGTTTGGCATTTTCTAAAATTAAATCCATATGTTCACTTAAACTTGTTTTCATTTTGTTAAAACTATTTTCTAGAAATATTAGCTCTGTTGGACCTTTACATTCTAAATCTTTAACTTTTAGATTACCTTTTGCAATTTGTTGTGCAGATTGCACCATTTTATCAATCGGATTTGTAATTTGTTTTGTAGTGAAATAAGTAAAAACTAAATAAAGTATAAGTAGTACAATTAACATTAATATACTAGAGGTTCTTAGATTTAGAATTTGCCCTTCTGTTTTGGCTACAACCTTTGAATTGTCTACTACCAGTGCCGTAAGATATTGATGAGAAGAATAATCAAACATATATTCAAGGATTTTATCAATTGTATAACACTGCAAATAAAAGTCCTTTGTTGTATAGGTGGAAATATTAAAATTTCCTAAAATATTGTTTATTGCAATGATGTTATTTGATAGTGCATTGTATAAGAAATATCTTTTAGGTGAACTCTGGTAGGAAACTTTCAAATTGCTTAAGCTATTACTCAGTTCTTTTATGCTTTCTTTTTCCTGAATTAGTAGCTCATCCTTTCTTGAATTTATCTTTGTATCCATAAAAAGTTTTAGTATTTCTTGAGAGTTTCTTACTTCTTCTGAAAAGTTATTTACTTCAATATATAAATTAGAACGGTTTTGTTGCTTATCTATAAGAGAAAAGAAGAAACTAAAAAGAAATATTGTGAAAAGCAACATAATCAATGTTGCTACTACAGTTTGAATGGCAATTAACAAATGAAGTGAATATTTATTATGGTTCAATTCCATGTAAATATTATAACACGCCAAATTTTAATAAAAAATGTAAAAATGTCAAATATTAAATTAATATGTTACGATTTTATCACTAATACTAAAGTGAAAAGCGTGCCAAGATTAATTATCATAATTGATAAAAAGGAGTTTATTATGAAAAAGATTTTTATTGTTTTATTAATGAGTTTCATTTTGATTGCGGGAGTCTTTGCACAGGCTGAGGGGGAAACAGCTACTAAAGACCAAACAATAGTTTTACGTTTAGCCGATAACCAGCCAGATAATTATCCAACAGTTATTGGGGATAAAAAATTTGCAGAGTTAGTAGAGAAATATTCTGAAGGTAGAATAAAAGTAGACGTTTATTCTCAAGCGCAGTTAGGTGATGAGAAATCTTGTATTGAACAAGTACAGTTTGGTGGGATTGATTTTACAAGAGTTTCAATTAGTCCTCTTTCTTCTTTCAACCCACATCTAAATGCCTTACAGATGCCTTATCTTTATCGTGATCCAGATCATTTGTGGAAAGTCCTAAATGGAGAAATCGGACAATATTTCTTGGATTCAATGAAAGCAAGTAATTTTATAGGATTAACATATTATGATTCAGGTGCACGTAGTTTCTATACAACAGATAAACCTATTTACACTGTTTCAGATTTGAAAGGATTAAAAATTCGTGTTCAAGAATCAGATTTGATGATGGGTCTTGTAAGTAGCCTTGGAGCCGTTCCTACGCCAATGAGTTATGGTGATGTATACAGTGCACTTCAAACAGGAGTTATTGATGGTGCTGAAAACAATTGGCCAAGTTATGATTCTTCAAGTCACTATGAAGTTGCCAAGTATTATTCAATTGACCAGCATACTCGTGTTCCAGAAATGTTAATTGCTTCAAAAATTTCTATGGATAAATTAAGTGACGAAGATGTTGCTTTAATAAAGAAAGCAGCAAAAGATTCACAAAAGGTTCAAATTGAGTCATGGGCTGATTATGCAATGAAGAGTGAAGCTAAAGTAAGGGAAGCTGGATGTAAGATTAATAAAATTAATGACCAGTCAGAATTTGCTGATGCAATGGCTCCATTATATGTTTCAATGCTCGATGAAGAGGATATGGAATGGGTAGAAAAAATTCGTGCTGTTAAATAACAGATAGACTTAAAATTAGGGGCCTTAGGGCCCCAACCTTTTTAGACTTAGGGAGGAGTTAATGAAAACTTTTAAAAAAATATTGGATAAGATTTTTTCTTTTGTCCTTTATATTGGAATGATACTTCTTATTTGTATGGTTCTAATTGTTTTTATAAATGTTGTTCTTAGATATGGATTTTCAAGTGGCATAAGATGGGGAGAAGAAATTCCTCTTGTAATTGTAATTTGGTTTACTTTTATTGCAATGGCGCTTGGTGTTAAAGAGAATCTTCATATAAATATTACAGTTCTTCCTAAAAGACTTCCTTTTGGGTTTGAGAAATTTCTCGGAATTTTTAAATATTTATTAGAAATTGGAATAGGTGGAATTATGTTAATATATGGAATTGGCCTTACACAAAATGGATTTAGATCCTTTCTTCCTGCAACTCATATTCCGAATGCTATAAACTATATTATTCTTCCAATATCGGCAGTTTTTATAATTTTATATGCATTCTTGTATTTAGTTGATGAAATAAAGGCAAAAAACGTAAATCAATTAGAAAAAGAGGAGAAAGAATATGTTTAATCCTTCTGTAGCATCTTCAATTTTATTGATTTCATTTGTGATTCTTTTAATTTTAAAAGTACCTATTACTTTTTCTTTGGTTCTTTCTTCTGTATTTACGGCTTTATACATGAAAATTTCACTTCTTTCAATTATTCAACGAATGGTGAGCGGTGTGAATTCTTTTTCTCTTCTAGCTATACCTTTTTTTATTTTAGCTGGAGAAATGATGAGCAGAGGTGGTATTTCAAGACGTTTAATTCAATTCTCTAATGCTCTAATAGGTAGATTTCGTGGCGGTTTGGCACAAGTAAATATTCTTGCAAGTATGTTTTTTGGAGGAATCTCTGGCAGTGCTGTAGCAGATGTTTCTTCAATTGGAACAATGCTAATTCCAATGATGATTGAAAAAGACTATGATGATGATTTTTCCGTTGCAGTTACTGTTACTAGTGCTTGCCAAGGCGTAATTATTCCTCCAAGTCATAATATGATTATTTTTGCTCTTGCAGCCGGTGGAGGCGTTTCTGTTGGAAGGCTTTTCCTTGGTGGCGTCGTTCCAGGGATAATGCTTGGGGTTGCTCTTATGATAATTACCGGAATAATTGCTAAAAAAAGAAATTATCCCAAAGAAAAAAAGTATTCCTTTAAAGAAACTATTAAAGTTTCAATAGATGCCTTTTTAGGGTTGCTTACAATGGTAATAATAATTGGCGGAGTTGTTTCAGGAGTATTTACGGCAACCGAAAGTGCTGCTGTAGCTGTCGTTTATGCTTTTATTATTACGTTTTTTGTTTATCGAGAAATAAAACTCTCAGCTTTAAAATCTATCTTGTTAAACGCCCTTAAAACTTTGGCCATGGTGATGAGTCTTATAGCGGCAGCAAGTGCTTTTGGGTATCTGCTTGCATTCCTTAGGATTCCGCAAAAAGCCACAACTCTTCTTTTGACTTTAAGTAATAATAAGATTATTCTATTGCTTCTTATTAACCTTTTACTCTTATTATTAGGTACAATTATGGATATGGCGCCATTAATTATCATTTGTACACCAATTTTATATCCTGTAGTTGTAGGAGCTCTTGGGATGAATCCTGTTCAGTTTGGTGTAATGATGATTCTTAATTTAGCAATTGGTCTTTGTACACCACCTGTGGGTTCTGCTTTATTTGTAGGTTGCGCTATTGGAAAGATTTCAATTGAAAAAGTTACAAAAGCAATGATTCCATTCTACTTTGCAATGATTGCCGTTCTTTTGATGATTACTTTTATTCCACAACTAACTTTGGCAATTCCATCTCTTATGAAATAAGAACTATTTTCGTTTGTGTATTTGGATAAGTTCCAAGAAACTTCTGTTTAAATAGTAAAGATAGGATTCAAAAATTCTTGTGGATTGTTCAAGTTGCAATTCTGAGAGGTTTGGAAAATGTTTTTTGATATTAGTACCCAAATTTTGAGCAAGTTTTTGAATTCTTTGTGGGTTAATTGGAATGAATTGATTTGCTAGTTGGGTAATTGTTTCTTCAGGGATATGAAGACCAATTTGAGGATAAGCAAAAATAATTCTTGTTGATAAAAGGTTATTTTGATTTATTAAATTGCTTATCCCAAAAATAGTTGTTGTATCAGAATCAAGCATTGGAGATCCTGTGTTTCTGAAGAAATAAGATTTATCTTTTTGGGTATAAATCTTAATTTTGACTATTATTGAGTCATCACTTAAAGTTAGTTTTCCATTTGAGTCATACAAAGAAGAAATGGGAATCCACCTTGAAAATGATTTTTTTCTTTTTAGGCTTCTTATTTCAACCTGTGCTTCCATACAGTATAAAATAACAGAAAGATTTGTTTTAATTGTTCTTGTACAAAGAGCTCCCCCAATAGTTGCTTGTTTCCTTATTATTTGAGTTCCAATTGAATGGATTGCTTGAATTACTTCATCTTTAAACATTGGGCGGCAGGCTGCAGCAAAGTTATCTAAATTTACCATGGCTCCAACTTCAATTGAGTTGTCAGTTCTGAATATTTCTTTTAATTCTGGGATTTTGTCTAAAGAAATAATTTCTCTTGGGTTATCCAAATTTTCATTTGTTTCTCTTGTCATTAAATAAGTTCCACCTCCCCAAAAAATAGCTTTTGGAGCTAACATTTTCATGTTTGAGAGTTCGGAGAAATTTTTTGGAGTATAAACTGTAGCAGATTTAAGATTTTCGTACACGTCTTCTTCCTCTGTAATCAAGAGCTTTTTCAACAATTCTGATTAATTCTTGTGTTTCAATGCAGTGACAGGAATTCAAAGAAAGTTCTTTATTGATGAATTCTTTGTCTTTTTCTTCAATGTTTTTATATTTTTGAGAATCATTTTTCAAAAGGGATTGAAGAATGGATTCAATGATTAAGGTTTTAGCCGCAAAGCAACGAGGACATGGAGTTCTTTCAACTTCGCTGTAAGCTTTTTGAATATCTCGATAAAGTCTTGTTTTTTGATAATGTTCAAAAGTCTGTATAACAGTATCGTTTAGCTTAAAAGCTGGTACAAGGCAAGAAAGAGCTGCTTGCGAATTTATAAGTACAATACAGTTTCCACAGCTGGCATTATGGCATTGAGAATTCAAACTTGTGTTTCCAAGGTCATCCATTAAAATTTTGTTTAAAGCTTTGTCTGAGTTAACATTTAAATTATAATATTTTCCATCAACTTTAAAATTAATTATCATCTTTACGTCCTTTTATAACACTTAAGATATCTTGACTGGTAATTGGAAGAGTTTTCATGTTACTTCCAAGTGCTTGATTTAGTGCAGAGTTAAACGCTGATGTTACCAATCCTTTTATTACAGAGCTTGCACTTGAAGGTGAAGTTTTTCCTTTGTCACTAATTTCTAATTCAATTTTCAAATCACTGTCTTTACTGGCCCCTAAATCCATTAAGGTTGACTCAATTATTCGTCTAAGACTTGAAGCCAAAAGAGATTTGTCAAAAACTTTATCAAAATCAAAGCTTGCCCAACAGTTTTTTACTAAAGGAACAAGGTAAACGGGATGAATTTCAAGTTCAATTATTACCGCACTCCAAACATTACTATGAAAGAGAGGGGCCTTTTCATCCGGTTTAAGGAATTGACGGCTTGAAATTGGAAGAGCTTCCGTTTTTTGTCGTTTACCAATGTCTTTACAGGCTTCAATTATTAAATTTGCAAGTGGGCCAATATCTCTAGAAAGGACCTGAGGGCCGGTATCCATCAAGTCAGGATCTTCTAAAGGAAGAAAAGATATATTTTCTTCATCAAGACTAAGTCTATTGCTAATTATTGTTTTCCAGATTTTAGTAACTTGGTTTTCTTCTTGGCAGTTTGAGTTAATAATTAATTTGTTTTTACTTTCAAGGATTAGTTCAATTCCATAAAGGCTTCTATATTGGAAACGAGTTGTAAAGCCAGAAACGCCTGGTCCACTGGCAAACCCAATTCCTCTGGAATAGCTAAGAAGAGATTTTAGTCTTGTTTTATTGTTTTGTTGAATTGTATTAGCTGCATCTTTTCTTTCAAAAGAGGAATTATCACAAATTTTGGTAATCAACTTAGTAAGTCTTTCGGGTTCTAAGGTTTTTAAATATTTATCATAGTTATCTCTAGGAAGAAGATTATCTATTTTGAATTTAGCAGGGCTTAAAAGAAAATGTTTTGCAATATTTGATGAATGGGTTTCTCTATTTGCCAAAGCTGTTGAAAATCCAAGGCCTCCAAAAAAGTTTGAAGGAGGATTTGAACTGGATTTGGTTGAAACTGTAATTTTTAAACTATCAAGTGGATATTCTGGAATTAGGCCAGCGAGAATTTGATAACTAAGTTCATAGGAAAAAATAGGGAAAGCTCCTTGGTCTATGGTTATTAAAATTCTTTCTGAAATTGGTTTAGCCTCTTTCGAAACAGCTGTAATTCTTTCAATTTTAATTTCTGGTTTAAAAACGGGATAAATGGAACGAATTTCTACTTCTTTTCCTGTTTTTTTTGCAGCAAGAGCAACCATATTGGCAAAAAAGGAAGGAGTTGTTAATAATTCATCATTTGGTGCATAGTATTTAGTATTTTTTACAATGATATTTTTTTTAGGGATTGCCAAAGTTTCGGCAACAGAATCTTTAATATGAAAAACCCACTGGCAGGGAGTTTTTATAAAAACAGTATCCCCTTCCATCCAAGCTGAAACTCTTAAGTTTGAATAAGCTTCAGTTTGATCTGCTTGAGAAAAACTTTCTGTTTTTATTTTGACAAGTTCCTCGTTTTCAAAACTACTATTTGTATCTCCCCAAGAAATTTCAATAGGAGCTAAATTTGGTTTATCTGTAGTTTTTAAATCTTCTGAATATTGTACCTGGATTTTATTTAAATAGTAATTAACACTTTCATAATCAGGCCCAAAAAGAACTAAAATTGGCTGGCCTTTGTAAAATATTTCATCTTTAACAAGTAGCGGAATATAATTATCTATAAAACGTATACGATTTGAATGTATTAAATCTTCAGCTCCAATAACGGTAAAAGATGGACTCATTTCAGGTAGCTTTACAGAAATTAAAGAGCCTTTTGAAATTGAAGATCTAAGAATCAACCCATAAAGGTTGTTTGATTTTTTTCGTTCTTTAGCCATATGATTACAATATCACTTAAATAAAGGCCTTTCAATAAAAATGCTATATTATTAAATTTCATACTGGAAAATAACTTGTAGAAAGTGTAAATTTGAATTATGGAAAATGTAGTTTCAGAAATAAAAAGTTTAACAGAAAAACTTAATTATTATCAAAAAGCATATTATGTTGATGCTCAATCTGTGGTCACGGATTTGGAATACGACAGGCTTTTTGATAGATTGGTTCAACTTGAAAAAGAATATCCTGAATTGAAAGATGATAATTCTCCAACCATGAGAGTTGGAAGTGACCTCTCGGGAGATTTCCCCGAATTTCGTCACACTATTCCGGTGTTAAGTCTAGATAAGGCTTACTCTGATGAAGCCGTGCTTAATTGGATTGAGAAAAGTGAAAAAAAAGGTAATAGAGAACTTTCTTTTGTAATTGAAGAGAAGATTGATGGAATTTCAATGGTTTTATACTATGAAAAAGGAAACCTTGTTCGAGCAGTTACCCGTGGAAATGGTTTAGTTGGGAATGAAGTTACAAATAACATAAGAACAGTTTCTTCTGTTCCGTTAAAACTGAATGAAGCTATTGATATTGTTGTTCGTGGAGAAATCTTTTTACCGAAAGCTGGCTTTGAGGCAATTAATGCAAAATTGGATGAACCCTATGCAAATCCAAGAAATCTCGCAGCAGGAACGGTAAGAAGATTAAAAAGTAGTGAAACTGCAAAAATCCCTTTAAAGATTTTTGTTTATGAAGGATTTACTGATGCTGTAGTTTTCGAAGATCATATTCAAATTATGTCTTATCTTAAGCATTTAGGTTTTAGTATTGATCCTAATATTGGTTTTTTTTGTAATGACGCAGAAATTGCCAAGAAAAAATTAAAGAATGCCAATCTCGAGGGTGTAAGTGGAAGTTTTGAGGATATTCCTGAGTTTATAAAAACCAAAACTTCCCAAAGGAAAAGTCTAGCCTATGAAATAGATGGACTAGTAAGTAAAATTAATGAAATTAAAATTCGAGAAGAGTTTGGTTATACTTCTCATCATCCACGTTGGGCCATAGCCTATAAATTTGAAGCTCCTCAAGCAGAAACTATCATAAAGGAAATAGACGTTCAAGTTGGAAGAACAGGGAGAGTTACTCCCGTAGCCCGAGTTGAAACAGTGGCTTTGGGTGGAAGCGAAATTTCTAATGTTACTTTGCATAACCAATCTTATATTGATGCTCTTGAAATTGCCGTTGGTGATACTGTTGCAATAAGTAAAAGAGGTGATGTTATTCCGGCTGTTGAAGTTGTAACTGAAAAAAATGAACAGGGAAACACTACTTGGAAGATGCCAAATAATTGTCCGATTTGTAATACTCCTTTAATAAAAAAAGGTGCTCATAATTTTTGTCCAAACTTTAATTGCCCAAGTCAAGCCAAAGGTCGTTTAGCTTTCTTTGTTGGAAAGGCACAAATGAATATTGAAGGTTTTGGACCAGGGACTGTTGAACAACTCTATGAAATGGGTGTTGTTAGAAATATCGAAGATCTATACATTTTTGATTATAATAAACTCATGGGAACAAAAGGTTTTGGAAGAAAAAAAATTGATAGTTTAATAAAAGGAATTCAAGAAAGTAAAAAGGCTCCTTTTAATAAAGTACTTGTTTCTTTGGGTTTCCCAGAAATTGGAAAAAAAGCTGTCGACCTTCTTTTAAAGGAAGGCTACAATGATATTGATAAACTTTTAAAATTAGCAGAAAACGATGATTATGAGAAATTGTTGAAAATAAAACAAATTGGTGAAAAGACTGTTGAATTACTTTTTAATAGCTTAAAAGATCCAACAATGCAAGTTTTAATAAAGAAACTACGAGATATAGGACTTCAATTTCAGCTTGTTGAAAACGACGAACCCTTAATAGAACAAGTTTTTGAATCTCAGACGTGGTGTGTAACGGGAAGTTTTGATAATTTTTCTTCAAGAGAAATAATTTTTGATCTTATAGAAAAAAGAGGTGGTAAGACTACTACTTCTGTTACTTCCAAAACTACCTGTTTACTTGCAGGTAGAAAGGCTGGAAGCAAACTTGAAAAAGCTGAAAAACTTGGGACCAAAGTAATAAATGAAAAGGAATTTTTGGCTATGCTTGATGAAAATGTAAAACAAGAAAATAAAGAAGATAAATTTCAACCGGAGTTGTTTTAATGAAAAAAGAAGCTGTTCTATTAAATAAAGAAATAGAGAATACTATTTTTTATCAAGCAATGTCTGAATATGGGAAAAGTGTGTATTTTCCCAAAGGAATTGTATGGCAAGCGGAAGAAGCTAAAGAAAAAAGTGGAAAGTATAATGCTACTGTTGGCCTTTCAAGAATTAATGGAAAACCTTTTTATCAAAAGAGGCTCCTTTCAAACTTTACAAATTTTGAAGAGAACCAAGTAGTTTGTTATTCCCCTTGTACTGGGGAAATAAAATTAAGAAAGCTTTGGAAAGAAGATCTTATAAAGAAAAATCCTTTGCTTGAAAATAAGAAATTTTCTCTTCCAATTGTAACTTCTGGTTTAACTCATGCTCTTAGCATTTGTTCAAATCTTTTTATTGGTAGTGATGACACGGTTTTGATTGGAGGTCCCTACTGGGACAACTATGATCTTCTAATAAAGGAAAATCTGAAAGCTAAAATTGCGACTTTTGATATTTTGAATATTGATGAAGATTTTGAAAAAGCTCTTGATCGGACTTATGGAAAAACAGGTTTTATTAAGATTCTTTTTAATTTTCCCAATAACCCTACTGGTTTTACTCCAAGTGAAGTTCAAATGAAAAAACTTGTAAAAGCTTTAAAAAAAAGGTCTGAATCAGGACAAAAGGTTCTTGTTTTATGTGATGATGCATACTTTGGACTATTTTATAGTGAGAATTGTTTTTCTCAGTCTCTGTTTGCTTTACTTTGTAATCTGGATGAAAATCTTTTGGCTGTCAAAATTGATGGAGCCACAAAGGAAAATTTATCATGGGGGTTAAGGATTGGATTTATTACTTATTCAAGCAAAAACTTTAATTCTAATATTGAAGAAGTAATGAAAGAAAAGACAGCAAGTTGCATCAGAAGCTCAATTTCTAGTTCTTCCAAAGTTAGTCAATCATTGTTAATTGATGCTTTTTCTGACAGTAAAGATCTTCAAGCTGCAAAAGATTGGGTTTTTGAAGAGATGAAAAATCGTTATACCTTAATAAGAAACTTTCTTTTGGAAAATACAAATCAATTTTTGAAACCGTTAGAGTTTAATTCAGGTTATTTTATGTGTTTTGAAGTTATTAAAGATGGAGAACTTTTTAGAGAGTTTTTATTACAAGAATATCAAATTGGTACGATTAGTTTTTATGACAAAGGAAAATCTTATCTTAGGATTGCTTATTGTTCTATTGATAAAGAAAACCTGAAAAGTCTTTTTTCTTTAATTTTTGAAGCTGCAGATAGGTTTTTTAGTAGTTAAGGTTTTGACTTTAATTTAAGATAAGACTATATTTGAATGGATTGTGCATTTTTTTGGAGGTGTTTATGGCAAACGGATTATATGATTTTACTATCAAAACTTTAGGTAAGGCAAAAATTGACTCTCCAATTGTGATGAGTATCGAAAATGGTGACGGTTTAGCAAACTATGTTTCCGATGAACAAAAAATTTTATTCAGTAATGATACTAAGATTAATGAAAAAGGAAAAGTTAGTCCTAAATTTGAAGATGTTGTTGAAGTTGCAGGGCCTAGACAGAAAATTTATTTTAACCCTACACACGTTCATGCTGCGATATGTACTTGTGGTGGAATTTGTCCTGGACTTAATAATGTAATTAGAGCCATAGTAAGATGTTTGTGGTTTAGATATGGGGTAAGACGAATTAGTGGTATTCAGTATGGATACCAAGGATTACTAGCTGGCTCTAAATATCCTTTTATAGAAATGGATCCAGATTTTGTTGATGATATTCAAGAGCGAGGTGGAACTGTTCTTGGTTCAGCAAGAGGTGGAGGTGATCAGGTTGTTGAGATTGTTGATACCCTTGAAAGGCAGAATGTAAATATACTTTTTTGTATTGGTGGTGATGGTACTTTAAGGGGTGCCTTTGATATTGGAACTGAGGTTGAAAAACGTGGTTTGAAAATTGCAGTTGTTGGTGTTCCAAAAACAATTGATAATGATTTATCCTTCATTCAAACTTCTTTTGGATTTAATACTGCGGTTTCAATGGCCGTCCCAGTTGTTCAAGGGGCACATGTTGAAGCAAAGAATTCAATAAATGGTGTTGGACTTGTTAAAGTTATGGGAAGAGAATCTGGATTTATTGCAGCTCATACGTCTTTAGCTCAAAGCGATGTTAATTTTTGTTTAATACCTGAGAGTCCCTTTGATTTATATGGTGATAATGGTCTTTTAATTCATTTGAAAAAAAGATTAATTGATCGAGGACATGCAGTAATTCTTGTTGCTGAGGGCGCTGGTCAGGAATTGGTTCCTAATACAGGAGAAAAGGATTTATCTGGAAATGTCCATTATGGAAATATTGGCTCTTTCCTTAAACAAGAAATAATTAATTATTTTAATAATATAAATATGGATATAAATGTAAAATACATTGATCCTAGTTATATAATTAGAAGTGCTTCGGCAAATTCGTTTGATTCTATTTACTGTGCAAGGTTGGGAGCAAATGCAGTTCATGCGGCTATGGCAGGAAAAACTCAAGCTTTGGTAAGTATGATAAATAATCGTTTTGTAAATATTCCAATAAAACTTGCTGTTTCAAGTAGAAATCACATAAATCCTGAAGGAGCACTTTGGAGGGACGTTCTTGAGAATACAAGACAACCTAGTTCTATGAAAAATTAGTGATAAATTAATGAAAAAGACAAAATGTTGACTGTTGCATATTCAATTACAGAAAAAATTTAGTAATTCTTGATTATTTTTTTTTGGTTTTTATATTTTTCTCATAAAAGCCCTTGAATTTTATTTTTTTTAGTAGTATTTTCTACGTGTATAGAGCGACAAACAAATTTTTTGTTTCTCTACCTCCTTTTGTTCCCCCTAGGTTTGACCTCCTTTTTCCTAGGGGTTTTTCTTAGGCAAATTTATGGAAATTTTAATTTTCTTTACATTATTATGACAATCTTTTAAGATTAGTTAACTAGTAAGTTTTGTTTAAAAAGGAGAGTTAAATGGAAATTTTTATTGTTGAAGCAAACAAGAAAGATGCTCAAAATATGTTAAACTTTCTTAAACAAATTGGGAGTGAAACAAACAATCTTACCTTTGGAAAAGAAGGTTTTGGAGATGATGTTGAAAAGGAAGAGAAGGTTCTAGACTTATATAGTAAATCTCAAGGTTGTATTTTGCTTGCAAAAAATAGTGAGAAGAAAATTGTTGCCATGTGTTCTCTTTTGGTTTCCGATAGGCCAAGACTTTCTCACAAAGGAGAAATTGCTATTTCAGTTTTAAAAGAATTCTGGAATTTAGGAATTGGTAAGGCTTTATTAAAAAAACTTATTTGTATTGCTAAAGAAAAAGGTCTTTATAAGTTAGATTTAAAAGTTGCTCAAGATAATTTTAATGCAATACATCTTTATGAAAAGATAGGTTTTGTGAGAAAGGGAGAAGAAGATGGTATGCTGTATGTTGAAGGAAAACACATAAAAGGTTATTTTTATGAACTCATACTATAAAAGATAATATAATTTGACTTATAGATTATTATTTATTGATAATCTATCATTAGGCACATGGGAGCAAAAATGTCAGAATTCATTCATTTACACAATCACACAGACTTTTCTTTATTGGACGGTGCAGCTTCAATAGAAAGATATATATCCAAATGTAAAAAATGGGGGATGGAACATTTAGCCATTACTGATCATGGTAATATGTTTGGAGCAATTGATTTCTATAAAGCTTGCAAGAAGGCAGGAATCAATCCTTTAGTGGGATGCGAATTCTACATTGATGCCGCTGGGCTAAAGAAAAAAGATCACACTTCAAAAACAAATCACTTAATTCTTATTGCAATGGATAATAAAGGTTATCATAACCTTATGGAGCTTAATAGTATCGCTTATATTGAGGGTTATTATTATAAACCAAGAATTGATAGAGAAGTTCTTTCTTCTCATAGTGAAGGTTTGATTTGTATGAGTGCTTGTCTTGCTGGAGAACTAGCTCAGGCTCTTCTAAACGATCAAACAGAAAAAGCTCAAGAAGTTGTTGATTTCTATAAAGGTCTCTTTGGAGATAGATATTACATTGAACTTCAAGACCACTTTCTTCCTGAAGATAAGAAGGTTTTGCCTTTACTTTATCAAATTGCTCAAAAAAACCAAGTAAAATGTGTTGCGACCAATGATATTCACTATATTGATAAAGAGGATGCAAATGCACATGACCTCCTTCTTTGTATAGGTACTGGAAAAAAGAAAATGGACGAAAAAAGACTCCGTTTTTCCACTCAAGAATTTTATATGAAAAGTGAAGAGGAGATGAAACAGCTTTTTCAAAACTATCCAGAGTCCATTACTAATACTCTTGAAGTAGCACAAAGGTGTCATTTAGAAATTGAGTTTCCTGGACCACTGCTTCCAAAATCTCCTGTTCCTCCAACTCAAGCAGATGAAAAAAGCTGGTTGACTTCTCTTGCTCATGAGGGCTTAGAAAATAGATATGGAAAAGATTATCCAAAAGAATATTTAAAAAGGCTTGAATATGAGCTTGGTGTAATTACCCATATGCATTTTGAAGGTTATTTTCTTATTGTTCGAGATTATATATTTTGGGCAAAACAACATGGAATTCCGGTAGGTCCTGGAAGAGGAAGTGGAGCTGGATCAATTGTAGCCTATTGTATTGATATTACAGATGTTGATCCGATGAAATATGATCTTCTATTTGAAAGATTCTTAAATCCTGAGAGAATTTCGATGCCTGATTTTGACATTGATTTTTGTTTCGAAGGACGAGGAAAAGTTATTGATCATGTAATTGAACTATATGGTAAAGACCGTGTAGGACAAATTGCTACATTTGGAACTCTTAAAACAAAAGCAGTACTTAAAGATGTAGCAAGAGTTTTAGATATTCCAATTGCTGAATCCAACCAAATTACTAAAATGATTCCAGATGTAGTTCCAGATGGAAGAAAACTCAGTATAAAGGTTGCCCTTGAAATTATTCCAGAGCTCCAAGATATAAAGAAAAGAGGCGGAGTTTATGAGGAGCTTTTTGATGTAGCATCTAGACTTGAAGGCTTAAACCGCCATATTTCTGTGCATGCTGCAGGAGTTGTAATTGGTCAAAAAAATCTTACAAATTATGTTCCACTTTATAAAGACCCTAAAACTGGAGCTATAAATACTCAATATACAAAAGATGTTTTA
>Ga0265294_10004975_pt1 | contig 16305 bp, 12 predicted proteins | sample MunlanPumphouse3_FD_192504 | JGI IMG/M metagenome (GOLD analysis project Ga0265294, IMG submission 192504) | Groundwater microbial communities from a municipal landfill in Southern Ontario, Canada - Pumphouse #3 | ecosystem: Environmental > Aquatic > Deep subsurface > Groundwater | place...
TTATTTATTGCTTTTTTGCCTATAAGTATATATGCACAGATTGAAAATTCTGTTGCCGTTGAAGATACAATAAAAGTAAAAGATAAAAATGTTTATTCTAGTTTAAAAGAATTTGATTTTTTTAATTTAGAAATTCCTCCGTTGGAGATACTTTTAGAGAACGCCCGTAACAGTACTGCATCTAAGGGATATGCTTTTCAGGTAGGTCAGGCCAAGAGTGAGTTATATTCTGAGAGGCGTTCTTGGATGAATTATATTAAATTATATTCTGCTTACCAATATGGTACCATGAGTAATCTTTCATTTATCTATTCTCCTGATTCAGGAGCATATATTGGAGAGAGACAAAGCATATGGAATGTTGGAGTTTCTTTTACTATGCCGATTGAGGAGATTTTTAATGGTCATAATAAAGTTAAAAAGAGGCAATTAAGAGTAAAAGAACTTGAGTCTAATTATGATACTTGGTATGACGAGTACTCAATGGAAATTATCAGGCAATATGTATCCGCTATTGAGTGTCTTGAATTATTAAAAATTAATATGGAGGCGCTTACAGTTGCTGATGCTCAATATAAAGTGTCTGAGAATGATTTTATTAATGGTAAAATTACTATTCAAGGTTTAAGTGTTCAAAAAAATATACAAAGAGACGCTATAACACAATATAATCAGCTTAAATCGTCACTTCTTAAATCTATTTTATTGCTTGAAGTAATGACACAGACAAAAATATTGAGCAAATAAGCCAAAAAATTTAAAAGACAAAATTATGAATTCGTTAACATATATATTGCGCTTTTTATATGGCAAAAGATTCTGGTTGATTATTTTGCCGATAATAGCTTCTCTTGTTGCGATTAAAATGACAGAAAATCTCACAAAATACTATAGTGTTAAAACCACTATTTTCACCGGTGTGGTTTCAGGTTATGATATTGAGTCGGGTGATGGACAAACCGTTCAGGATTGGAATCGTATAAATAATGCAATGGATAATATTATGGAGATTGTTACAGCGCAAACTACACTGAAAAAAGTATCTATGAGATTATTTGCACAACATATGATGTATGGTGATCCGGAAAAGGATAATTTGTATATAACTTCTAAAAAATATAAAGAGCTGCTTAAAATAACACCAAAGGCAGTGCTGGATTTAGTTGATAAAAATTCTGAGGATACTACATTGCAGAGATTTTATGCCTATGAAAAAGTGGATCCAAATAATTTTTTGTACGGATTGTTCAATTATACTCACCCGCATTACAGTAATGAGGCATTATCTAAGATAAAAGTAAAGAGAGTTGCCAGCAGTGATATGATAGAAATTTCATACGTATGTGATGATCCTGGGATTGCTTATAGTACACTCGTAATTTTGAATGAAGAATTTGTTAATCAATATAGAAATCTCAGATTCGGAGAAACATACGGAGTAATTGAATATTTTGAAAGTGAATTGGCTAGAGTTGGTAAGATTTTAAGAGGTAGTGAAGATGAATTGACTAATTTCAATGTGGCTAATAAAGTTATTAATTATGATGAGCAGACAAAACAGATTGCTGCATTGAGCCGTGATTATGAATTGAATTATGAAAAAATATTATTGAGGTATCATAGTGCAAATAATCTTGTTCAGTCTTTGGAAGAAAGAATTGATAATCAATTGGTAAAATTGAAAAATAATACCATGTTCGTTGATAAAATGGGAAAGATATCTGAATTATCGTCTAAAATTGCAATGGCCGATTTATACAGAGTTGATACTGTGCAGACTGCAATAAATATTAAAACTTTAAATAATCAACTTGAAAAGCAAAAAAAGGATTTGTTATCTTTAACAAACGAAATAGGAATAATAAGTTATTCAAAAGAGGGTATCGCAACATCCGTTATAGTAGATCAATGGTTGAGCGCGCTTATAGAGCTTGAGCAATCAAAGGCGGAATTGCAGGTTATGATAGAAAGAAAGAAGTTACTTGATAGTCAATATGGAACATTTTCTCCAATAGGTTCCGTATTAAAGCGTAAAGAGAGAGAGATAAATGTTTCTGAGCAGACTTACTTGTCCTTGCTGACAGCTTTGAATAATGCAAGAATGAGACAAAAAAATCTTCAGATGTCATCTGCCACACTTAAAGTAATAAATGCTCCTGAATTTCCTATAACTTGTGAACCAACAAAAAGAAAAATGATGGTGATTGCTACTTTTTTTGGGACTTTAATATTTCTATTAGGGTATTTTCTAATAATTGATTTATTTGACAGGACATTAAGAGATAATTTACGCGCAGAACGCATTTTATCACACTCAATTATTGGAGCAATACCTTTCTTGCGGTTAAGATCAAAAAAGAGGAATACTATACTTCGGAGGATAATTGTTGCAAAATATTTGGGTAATAGTATATTGACCAAGGTTAATCAGAATAATCAGATAATATTGAATATTTTAAGTATTGAAAAAAAAGCCGGGAAAAGTTATGTGGCAAGAATGTTGGCTGAGTATTTCAGTGAAATAGGTATGGAAGTGGCTTTGGTGTCTTACCATAAAGATTTTGATATTGAAAGTAAAGAATTTTCTCTTGGAAGTCCATTGCCAAAATTTGTAGATGAGAATCTTATTAAAGGTGCTAATATTGTAATAGTTGAATATCCTCCTCTTAGAGACAGGAATATCCATAAATCCATTTTGATTGGTGCACAGTTCAATTTGATGGTATTAAGGGCTGATTATTCGTGGCGGGATGTGGATCAACTTTTATTTAATCGAATAATCAAGCAAGTAAGTGAGGACAATTTGGATATCTGTTTAAATATTACAAAAGACTATGCGGCTGAAGTATTTACCGGACTGTTACCTCCTTATACTTATATGAGAAAATTATCTTATAAATTCTATCAACAGGGAGCATCATCTACTACAAATGAGCAGAGCAAACTATAATGACAGAAGAGAAATCAGTTTTTTTACTTACCTGGCGCTGTTTTTCGGTATAGCTGCAGTTTGTCTTGTTACAGTAAAATTTGGCTATTTTTTTGGCATAGCTGTATCTTTTTTACCTCTTATTGTATATGTTTTTCTTAAATCACTGAATAATCCTTCATTGGCAATGATGGAATTATTTGTGTTCAGTTATGTAATACCAATTGCCGGAAGATATTTTTATAATCTTCCAGTTGGTATAATAATGGATGTATTTGTAATATTCAATCTCTTATCTTTGATTATACTGTCCTGCTATAGGAAAATAGGCTGGAAAAGAGGCTGGAATGGATTGACAGTTGTTTCCATTATATGGTTGATTTATTGTATTTTCCAATTATTTAACCCACAGTCAGTTTCTTCCGCAGCTTGGTTTGCAACGGTCCGTTCTTATGCCTTTTATCCATTGGCTTTGGCAATTTTTATTCCTGTAGTTTTCCCTCATTTTAAAGATTTAAAAATTTTATTGGTAATATGGTCGGTGTTGACATTGCTGGCGGTTCTAAAAGCTTTGGTCCAAAAATATATAGGGTTTACACCTATTGAACTCGATTGGCTTTATAATAGAGGCGGGAGAACAACCCACATGATAGGTTCTGTAATAAGATATTTTTCTTTTTTTACTGATGCTGCAAATTTTGGTACAAACATGGGAATATCCATGGTTGTACTCTCAATATCTGCATTTTCATTTAAAAATAAATGGGTAAAACGATATTTTCTAATTGTATCAGCTCTTGCTTGTTATGGGTTGTTGCTTTCAGGCACCCGCAGTTCAATTGTTGTTCCTTTAGTGGCTTATGTCATATATATTTTAATGTCAAAAAACGGGAAAGTAATATTATACGGAACAGTTGCCATAATTGTTATTGTAGTTTTTTTTAGATTTACAGCATATGGGCAGGGTAATGCAATAATTAGGAGAACAAGAAGTGCTTTTTATCCTTCAAATGATAAATCATTCGTTGTAAGGCTTGAAAATCAGAAAAAGCTGAAAACATATCTTGCCGATAAACCGTTTGGGGTAGGACTTGGATTGGGAGGCGGAAAAGCTCTTGAATATGCTCCTTATGCTTTTGCATCACAAATACCTACCGACTCGTGGTTTGTTATGGCTTGGGTCGAATCGGGGATTGTTGGTCTGGGACTCAGATTGATACTTTTTATGTACGTTGCTTGTTATGGGGCATGGGTAGTAATGTTTAGAATCAAGAATAAAGATGTGAGGAGAATTATAAGCTCTTTTTTAGGGGTATATATTGGGACTCTTACTAACCTTTATGCAAATGAGGTACTTGTTTTTCCTAACAGTACTATTTTTTATATGATACAAGCGTTTTTCTTTGTTGCTTTACTTTATGATAAAGATCTTTTGAAAGAGAGTGAAACTAAAACAAAAAAATTGGAAGCATGAGTTTGATTTCTATAATAACGGTAAATTATAATGGTTTTAAATTGACTGTCGATATGATATATTCAATTAAAAAGTATCTATTTGTCCCGTATGAAATAATAGTAGTTGATAATGGATCTATTGAAAACGAAGCCGAAAAAATAGGAAAACTTTTTACTGAGGTTATAGCCGTCAGGAGTGATAAAAATCTTGGATTTGCCGGTGGAAATAATTTAGGAATAAAAAGAGCAAAGGGTGATTATGTTTTTTTACTTAATAATGATACTTATATTGTTGATGATTCTATAAAATATCTATGTGAGTTTCTTGATGAGAATAGTCAATATGGTGCAGTATCTCCAAAAATAAAGTTTGCATCATCTAATCTTGTTCAATTTGCCGGATATACTCCTTTGTCAAAAATTACTATAAGAAATAGTGTATTTGGTTATAAAGAAGATGATAAAGGGCAGTTTGATTTTTCTCACGAAACTCCATATGTTCACGGTGCAGCAGTAATGGTAAAAAAAGAACTATTTGAAAAAGTAGGATTAATGTCTGAAATTTTCTTTCTTTACTATGAGGAGCTTGATTGGTCGGAAAGGATAAAAAAAGAGGGGTATATGATTGGGTATGATCCTAGGTGTCAGATATTTCATAGAGAAAGTTCTACTACGGGGGTTGAAAGTTCTTTAAAGATTTTTTATATAACTAGAAACAGACTACTTTTTAGCTGGAGAAACAGGAAAGGGATAGTTCGTCTATTTTCGATATTATATCAGATATGTATTGCTGTACCAAAAAATATGGTTGTTTATTTTATTAAGGGACGTCTGGATTTATCAGCCTCTATTATCAAGGGTGTATTTGCTTTTTTTGAATTAAAAAATAAATCACAGCAATAATTATGAAAGCATTAATAATTATTGAGTGGATAATCTTTTTTATGCTTGCTGTGCCTGTAGCGTATCTTTTCTTTTTTGCGGTAATGTCAAAATTAAAGAAAAAGAAGAAATATGCTGAATCACACAAAAATAGTCGTATAGTGATTATTATTCCGGCTTATAAAGAAGATTCGGTTATTGAACAATCAATAAATGCTGCTCTTTGCCAAAATTATCCTAGGGATTATTATGATATAGTATTAGTAGCTGACAAATTTGAATCCGAAACAATAAATAAATTGTCAAAACTTCCCATTAAATTGCTTGATGTTAAATTTGAGAACAGTTCTAAGGCGAAAGCTTTGAAATATGCGGTAAGCACATTAAAAGAGGCCGAATATGATATTCTGGTAATATTAGATGCAGATAATATCATACAGAATGATTTCCTGTCATTAATTAATGATGCATATAATGCCGGAGCAAAGGTTATGCAGACTCACAGAAAAGCAAAAAATTTAAATACTGATATTGCCATACTTGATGCTATTAGTGAAGAGATGAATAACTCTATTTTAAGAAAAGGGCATGCGGCAGTAGGACTTTCTGCCGGACTAATTGGTTCTGGGATGGCGTTTGATTATAAGATATTCAATGATATTGTAGGGAAGCTATCCTCTTCCGGAGAGGATAAGGAGATGGAAATGTTGCTTTTAAGACAAAAAATATTCATTGAGTATTTGGAGGATGTATATGTTTTGGATGAGAAGATACAAAAAAGCAGTGGTTTTTACAATCAAAGAAGAAGATGGGTGGCCGCTCAATTTTATTCTTTGGCCAGCTCAATAAGTGATCTTCCAAAGGCTTTGTTATCCCGAAATATTGATTATGTAAACAAATTGATACAATGGATGTTTCTGCCTAAGATTTTATTAATGGGGCTGATTTTTACGATTTTTATTATCGTTCTTTTTGTAAACCCGGTGAATGCCATTAAATGGGGCGCATTATTGTTTTGTATACTACTTTCTTTCTGGTTGGCTATTCCAAAATATCTTAAAAATGTCCATTTAGCGAGAGCTTTCTCAAAAATCCCTTTATTATTTGTGTTGATGGGCTTAAATCTATTCAGAATAAAGGGAGCAAAGGATAAATTCATTCATACAGACCATGGCAAGAAAAAAATAAAAATTGCAATTGAGGCGCAGAGAATTTTTCGGAAAAGAAAACATGGGATGGATATAGTAGTTCTTGAAAATATACTCGAATTACAAAAGTTAGATAAGGATAATGAATATTATATAATTGTACGTCCTGGAAAAGATGTGTGTGTTAATCCAAGCGACAATTTTCATATTGTAAAGATTCCATGCCCGATTTATCCTATTTGGGAGCAAATATTGTTGCCTATTGTTCTTGCTGTGCTAAAACCAGACTTGGTTCATTGTACAAGTAGTACTGCCCCTTTGCTTTGCAGGTTTCCTTTATTGTTGACAATTCATGATATTTTTTTCATGGAAGATAATATAAAGCATAATTTTTCTATATATCAGAATGTAGGTAGGATATATAGGAGACACATCATTCCCTATGTATCTAGAAAGGCTAAAAAAATTATTTCTGTTTCCAAATATGAAAGAGAACGTATAATTGCTGCTTTTTATCTCTCTCCGGATAAGGTGGTTACTATTTATAATGGCGTTGGAAGCCATTTTTCAAAAATGGAAAATTATAAAGATATAACTAAGAACTATATATCCGATAATGAATATCTGTTTTTTTTGGGGAATACAGATCCCAAAAAAAACACTGAAAGAGTATTGAGGGCATATTCTGTTTATTTGAAAAAATCAGAAAACCCAAAACCTCTTTTGATAGCTGATCTTAAAATAGATGTTATAGATTATTTGTTAAAGCAAAATGATATTGAAGAGATAAGACCTTATTTGAGATATCCTGGTTATATATCTAATTCTTACCTTCCTGCTATTTACAGTGGAGCATTTGCTTTTTTATATCCCTCTATACGAGAGAGTTTCGGAATTCCAATTCTTGAATCAATGGCATGTGGAACACCGGTAATAACTTCCAATTTATCTTCTATACCTGAAATTGCCGGGGAAAATGCGATTATGGTCAATCCGTATAGTGAAGATCAGATAGCTTGCGCCATAATCAGGTTGGAAAAAGATCCTGATTTTGTTAATAAACAAATAGAATACGGATTACATCGAGCTGCTGATTTCTCATGGAAAATTACTGCTTGTGAATTGCTGAAGCAATATAAAAACATAACTGAGGAATAATATAATTTTATATATTTGTTTATTATCGGATAAAAGATAAAATAATTTTTTTTTATGAAAGTACTTATTGTTGGTACAGGGTATGTCGGTTTGGTCACCGGTGCCTGTTTTTCTGAAATGGGAGTGGATGTCAGATGTGTTGATGTCGACAAAAATAAAATTGAAGGGTTAAAGCATGGAATAATGCCAATATATGAACGAGGTCTCGAAGATATAGTGATCAAAAACTATAAGGCGGGAAGACTTGGCTTTTCCACAGATCTTGAATCTTCCATAAATCTATCGGACGTGATTTTTAATGCTGTAGGAACTCCTCCTGACGAGGATGGAAGTGCTGATTTGAGATATGTTCTTGACGTTGCCAGAACTGTTGGCCGCAATATGAATAAATATATGTTGGTAGTTACAAAGAGTACTGTTCCTGTTGGCACGGCAGATAAAGTAAAAAAAACCATAGAGGAAGAATTGGATAAAAGAGGCTTGAATATTGATTTTGATGTAGTTTCTAATCCTGAATTTTTGAAAGAAGGAGATGCTATAGATGATTTTATGAAACCTGATCGCATAGTAATCGGAATAAGTAGTGAAAAGGCCAAAAAGATAATGGAGCGACTTTATAAACCATTCATGGTTAATAATTACAGAATAATATTTACGGATGTCCATTCTGCCGAGATGATAAAATATGCTGCAAATGCCATGCTTGCGACAAGGATTTCTTTTATGAATGATATTGCCAATCTTTGTGAAATAGTCGGAGCTAATGTGAATATGGTAAGAAAGGGAATAGGAACTGATAGTAGAATAGGTCCTAAATTTTTATATCCAGGTTGTGGCTATGGTGGAAGCTGTTTTCCAAAGGACGTTAAGGCTCTTATAAAAACGGCACAACAAAATGGATATGAAATGAAGGTACTGGAAGCTGTTGAGAGCGTAAATGAAAAGCAAAAATCAGTTTTGTATTCAAAAGTATTTGATTACTTTAAAGGGGAATTAAAAGGGCTTTTAATTGCAATATGGGGCCTTGCTTTTAAGCCTGAAACAGATGATATGAGAGAAGCCCCCGCATTGATAATTATTGATTTGTTATTAAAAGCCGGATGCAAAATAAAGGTATATGATCCTGTTGCTATTCCGGAGGCAAAGCGTAGATTGGGAGACTCGATTACTTACTGTAATGATAAATATGAAGCAGTGATTGATGCTGATGTTCTTTTACTTATTACAGAATGGAAAGAGTTCAGAATTCTAAATTATTCAGTCTTGAAAAACACTATGAATAAGCGTGTTATTATTGACGGAAGAAATATATATGATGTTGATGAGGTAAGAGATAATGGCTTTACTTATTTCGGAATTGGTATCAATTGAATTTGGATCAAATTTTGAATGTATTACTATTAATAATAAATAAACATAAATATGAAGAGGTTTGCGCAAGTGGCACTAGTCCTTAGCATTATACTGATGTGTGCTGGCCCAATTGAGGTGTGGGGACAAAATAGGAGAACAAGTAGTTCTAGTGAACAAAAAACTGAACAAAAAACTGATAAGAAAAAAGAATCTGCCGACAAAAAGTCAGCTAATATCAAAAAAAGTGAAAAGAGTGAGATGAAAGCGGATCCATCGAAATCCTCTTATACAAGAAAAAAAACAACTTCAACAGTAAGTTCAGATAGAAATGATTATAAAAGAGGTAAAACCGATGCAAGGAATATTTCCGCTCAAGATCGTAAAAAACATACTTTATCAATACAAAAAAAGTCTGCTGTAAAAGATTACAGAAAAGAATCACATGGAAATAGAAATGTGAATAACAGAGATAAGTATGACAATAGGTTTAAGCAGCCTAATGCTATTCAATATCACAAAAATCCTCCTGTTCCACGTAAAAACTGGGAAAGGCCATATTTAAAAGACAATTATAGATCATCTCCATCAAATAGATATGGGAATCATCATTTTGGATACAGAAGTCATAGCATTCCTCGTCAAGCAAAAACTTGGTTGCATGGTAACGTAAAGTATTATTACTATAATGGTATTTATTATCGTCCTTACCGCTATGGTGGTTATGTTATCTGTCGTCCACCTATTGGTACACAATATTTGTCAACAATGTTGGATATTGCTCTTACTGCAGCTACAATAAATTATTATAATAGTTTGGAAAATATGAAACATGATGCAATTCAATTGGCTGCATATTATTCTTCTAATAACAATAATTATATTTCTCGAAGCGCACAAGAGATTGCATCGAATATTCCTAATGAAGATTCTCAATATTATTATGAAGAAGGAGTGTTTTATATATTAAAAAATGGTCAATATTATGTAATAGAGCCTCCTATAGGAGCTCTTTTAACTCAACTTCCTGAGGATTACGAAGAGATTGAGCTAAATGGAAATACTTATTATCAGGTTGAAAATACTCTTTATAAGACAACAGTTATTAATGGTGCACTTTATTTTGAAGTAGTCTGCAATTTATAATTAGGCCTTTTTCCGGTTTTAAGATTATATAGAACTGCTGCAGGGTTTCCTGCAGCGTATGAGTATGGTGGAATTGAATTTCGAACAACACTACCGGCAGAAATGACGGAATGTGTTCCAATTTTTATTCCAGCACAGATTATAGTATTGGCACCGATGAGAACATCGTCTTCAATAGTAATGCGATATGAATATGTACCCTGTAAAATAATAGGAGTGTCTATATCTTCATAGTTATGATTCAGACCAGAGAAAAGACAGTGCTGTCCGGTCAATACGTAATTTCCAATAACGGTTTCTCCTAAGACAACACTTCCAATGCCTATGCGACTATAATCACCAATAATGATAGGCCCCATTGCATTATTTAGAGTAACATTCTGTTCTATTATTGATTTACATCCCAACGAAAACAGATGATAGGGGTAGAGATCTCTTCTGACCTTTGGAGATATATATGATCCCTTCTTTCTTTTTATCAAAAAAGGCATAAGCAAATTTCTCACCCACCACCTTGGTCTTGTTCTAGGGTGCTCAATTAATCTGTGAACTTTATGCTTGACAGTCGGATGTGCCTGCAACCATTGATATAATCTGCTTATCATTAATTTTTATTTGCAATATACTAAAAAAAATAATTAATATTAATTAACTAATATAACAGTTATAGGTCGATATACTAAAAGCAAGATCCATTCAAAGAAGTAGAGCATTTTTCACTTTCAAGTTCAAACTCTAGTGTAATGTGCTGAATATTATATTTTTCTAATATATTTTTTATTTTGTGCTTTATATCTTCATTGTTCTCCTGTGAATTAACCACAATATGGGCGGTAAATGCATTTTCAGTAGTACTTATTGCCCATATATGGATATGGTGAATATCAATAATGTGGGTTTCAGATTTTAAAATGATGTTTTTAATGTCATTCAGATTTATTCCTTCAGGTACACCATCAAGGGATAGACGAAGGCTTGTCTTAAATAAAGAATATGTAGATAAGAAGATTACGACCGCTATGACAATTCCAATGAGAGGGTCAATTATTGACCATCCGGTCAATGATATTGCTATTCCAGAAACAAGAACTCCAACAGATACCAATGTGTCTGCAATCATATGTAAGTAAGCACCTTTTACATTAATATCTCTCTTTTTGTCTTTCATGAACAGCCATGCTGTGAATGCATTTATAATTATACCCACTCCGGCTACCCAGGCAATGACATTACCTTCTATCGGTTGCGGATTTGCAATTTTATGGATACTTTCTGCTATTACAACTCCTACTACAACTAAAAGTGCACATCCGTTTACCAGTGTGACAAGTATGGTACTTTTTTTATATCCGTAAGTATATTTTTCCGATGGTTTTACTTGCATCAGTTTAAATGCAAACAGAGATAAGGCAAGGGATGCTACATCAATAAGATTATGTCCTGCATCTGATATCAATGCCATTGAATTGACAATAATACCTGTACCTAATTCAATTATAACAAATAGAATATTTAGTACTATACCCCATGTAAATGCCCTTGTGAGGCGGGTGATAGTGTTATTGTGCTCGTGATGATGCTCTTCAAACATATATATTATTGATAAAAAACTGCAGTTCCGGCAATGGTAACCATAAGCATTGAACCACCTTGTCCAACTGTTTCGTAGTCAATGTCAATCCCTATTACAGCATTTGCGCCTAAAGCTTCAGCTTGTTTTCTCATCTCATTTGTTGCTTGTATACGGGCATCGGAAATAACTCTTTCATAAGTAGACGATCTTCCTCCGACAATGTCGCGAACACTGGCAAGTATATCTTTAAAAATATTAGCACCAATGATAACTTCGCCGGTTACCATTCCATAATATTTCACAATTTCCTTACCCTGAATTACATTAGTAGTGATCATTAACATAATAGTATGTATTAATTACAAATTATAGATTATAAAGATATATTTATTCAGTGTATATTTTGATTATGTTCAAAATAACTTCAGTAGCTTTTTTCATACTTTCTAAAGGAACAAATTCCAGTTTCCCATGAAAATTGTGACCACCTGCAAAGATATTTGGACAAGGTAGCCCCATAAAAGAGAGTCTTGCTCCATCAGTACCTCCACGAATCGGTTGTATGTGAGGAACAATATCTGCCATTTCCATAGCTTTCATTGCTTTTTCTACTAAGTGATAGTGAGGTTCTATTTCTTTACGCATATTATAGTATTGATCTTTCATTTCAATAGTAAGAATACCTCCATATTTTTTATTTAGAAAGTCTATGCAGTTTTTCATTATGGTTTTTTTGTCTTCAAATTTATTGAAATCATGGTCTCTGATGATATATTGCATGGTGGCATCCTCCACATTTCCCTTAAAATTGGTGATATGGAAAAATCCTTCATAGTCCTGAGTAAATTCGGGCCTTTGTTCAACAGGAAGCATCGCATTTAGTTCCATTCCTATAATCATGGCATTGACCATTTTCCCTTTAGCACTGCCCGGGTGTATATTGCAACCCTTAATAAATACTTTTACGCCAGCGGCATTGAAATTTTCATATTCCAATTCACCTATCATTCCTCCATCCATAGTATAGGCATATTTTGCACCGAATTTTTGTACGTCAAATGCATCTACACCTCTGCCAATTTCTTCATCTGGGGTAAATCCTATTTTTATTTCTCCATGTATAAATTCAGGATGAGTCATCATATACTCAGCAGCACACATTATTTCTGCAATACCTGCTTTATCATCAGCGCCCAATAAAGTGGTTCCATCTGTAGTAATTATTGTTTGTCCTTTATACTGAGCCATTTCAGGAAAGTCTGATATTTTAAGAAATATTTTCTTTTCAGCATTCAGCACTATATCATTTCCATCATAGTTTTTGATTATTTGAGGTTTGATATCTGCGCCGGAAGCATCAGGGGAAGTATCAACGTGAGCAATAAAACCTAAGACAGGGACATCTTTATCAGTATTTCCTGGAATTGTGGCCATTATGTAGCCAAACTCGTCTAGAGATGTATTCTTGATACCCATTTCTTTCAGCTCTTTGACAAGCTGTTTGGATAAATCTAATTGCTTTATGCTTGATGGCTGATCATCACAATCAGGATCAGACATAGTGTCGAATGAGATATATCTCAAAAATTTATCTAAAATATTTTCCATATATTTATTTAATTAAAAAAAAACAAACTGAACCCCATAATTATCATACCACTAACGACCCCTATTATGGCCACATGGTGTCTGCCATATTGTTCTGCAGTCGGCAGGAGTTCATCAAGGGAAATATAAATCATAATACCTGCCACTGCTGCCAAAATTATTCCAAGAAATGAATCACTAAATAAGTTTTTTAATAGGAAGAACCCTATTATTGCTCCTATAGGCTCTGCCAGTCCTGATAATAGTGAAAAGGTGATTGCTTTTCCCTTACTTTTTGTTGAATAATAAATAGGTACGGCAATGGCAATACCTTCAGGAATATTATGTATTGCAATAGCAATTGCAATAGATATACCGGCTTTTGTACTGCTCATAGCACTTACAAATGTAGCCATTCCTTCAGGAAAATTGTGTATTCCTATAGCAATAGCAGAAATAACCCCAATCCGCATTAATCCCTCTTTATCAAATGATGGATCTCCCTTCTTATTTATATATAATTTATTTACTTCATGTGGGTTTTTATTGGCTGGAACTAGATTGTCTATTATTGCAATCAATGCCATTCCTCCAAAAAAAGCTAATAAAGTATATAAAAATCCTGTTTTATCACCATATAATCCTATAAGAGATGTCTTAGCCTCAGTGAAAAGTTCAACAAATGAGATAAAAATCATTACACCTGCTGAAATCCCGAGTGCTGCAGATAAAAAATTCTTGTTTAATTTCTTTGTAAAGAAGACTATGAATCCCCCTATGCCTGTCGACAGACCGGCAATAAGTGTCAAAGTCAGAGCAAATAAAATACTGTTATTAGAATTAAACATTTACTCAATTTCTTTTTTTGCCTTTAAGCAGTCAAATATAAGATAAGCAATAATACCAAGGTAAGCTATAATTGCAATTGCTTCAGCTGAGTGTGATCCTTGCCATGTACTGTTAAGTATATTTATACCTGAAAAACGTAGAACAGCACTTACAACACCCATCAATGCCCCACCGGCGATAAATCCTGAAGCCAATAAGGTACCTCTATCTTTGCGGGCTTCATTTAACGCTTTATCTTTACTTCTTGTGCTTACAAACCAAGCAATGGCCCCACCTACTAATAGAGGTAGATTTAGTTCCATTGGTATAAACATTCCTAAAGAGAAAGCCAATGCAGGAACTCTAAATAGAGTGAGAACAATTGCAATAATTGCTCCGATTCCATATAGAAGCCAAGGTGCTCCGCCTCCAGACATTAATGGTTCAATAACTGCAGCCATTGCATTTGCCTGAGGTGCAACCAAAGCATTTTCTCCTGTAAACCCATAAGTTTTATTAAGTACAATTATTACGCCTCCTACTGTTGCTGCTGCAACGAGAGTTCCTAGAAATTTCCAACTTTCCTGTTTTTTAGGAGTGCTTCCCAACCAATATCCTACTTTAAAATCAGTAACAAATGCGCCTGCAACAGAAAGGGCAGTACAAACAACCCCGCCTATTATTAGGGCCGCTGTCATACCCGCCGTTCCTTTAAGTCCTGCAGCAACCATAATTACTGATGTGAGAATTAAAGTCATCAAAGTCATACCGCTCACCGGATTTGTACCTACAATTGCAATTGCATTTGCCGCCACCGTTGTAAACAAAAAAGCGATAATGCCGACAACTAATATTGCTATGACTGCATGCCATATATTTGTAACAACTCCAAAATAGAAAAACACAAATGTCAAAGCTAAAGTAGCAAGTACTCCTATGGCAACTATTTTCATTGATATATCGCGTTGAGTACGAATATTATCTTTATCTACATTTTCTTTTTTTCCTCTCAACTCTTTAACTGCAAGACCTAAAGCTGATTTTATAATTCCAGCTGATTTGATTATGCCTATAACTCCTGCTGTAGCGATTCCTCCTATGCCTATATGCCGTGCATAAATTTTAAATATATCTTCAGGAGGCATGGATCCTATAGTTGCCATAAGCCCTGTATTCATCATATCCAGAACATCAGGTCCCCAGATAAGGTTCATCAGTGGAATTATAACAAGCCAGACAAGAAATGAACCACAGCAAATGATAAAAGCGTATTTTATTCCTATGATATACCCAAGGCCTAGGACAGCAGCTCCAACATTCATCTTTATGACAACTTTTGCTTTTTCTGCAATGGCTTCACCCCATGGTATTATGCGTGTAGTAATTGTTTCTGACCACCATCCAAATGTTGATACTATAAAATCATATGCTCCGCCAATCAATCCGCTAATAAGCAAAAGTTTTGCTCCTTTTCCGCCTGTCTCTCCGCTTATAAGTACTTGCGTTGTGGCTGTGGCTTCAGGAAAAGGATATTTACCATGCATTTCTTTTACAAAGTATTTTCTGAAAGGAATTAGAAAAAGAATGCCTAAAATGCCACCTAACAGGGAACTAAAAAAGACTTTTGAAAAATCAACTGTTAATTCAGGGTATTTGTCCTGTAAAATGTATAATGCTGGAAGAGTAAAAATTGCGCCTGCCACAATTGCGCCTGAACATGAACCGATTGACTGGATGATTACGTTCTCCCCAAGCGAATTCTTCCTCTTTAAGGTACTTGAAAGTCCTACTGCTATTATTGCTATAGGAATTGCCGCTTCAAATACTTGTCCTACTTTTAAACCGAGATATGCTGCGGCAGCGGAAAAAATAATAGTCATTATAATACCTACAGTTACTGACCATCCATTCACTTCCGGGTATTTTTTTTTGGGAGACATTATCGGCTCATAATTTTCTCCGGGTTTTAATTCGCGATATGCGTTTTCAGGAAGACCTTTCGGCTTGATTTCATCATTTTCCATAGAATATTATTTTTTTAGGTTTTTCTTTTTTTATAAAGAAACAAAGGTAGAAAAAATTTGGAGATTGAAAAAATGTGGTTACCTTTGCAGCCCATTTCGGATTATTGGTGAGAGAAATTGATCAAAAAGGCCTTGAGTGGCCAATCGAAGTGGACAAAGTTCATTGATTTATTGAGAGAGATAACGAGGTAAAAATAAACTGTAAAGAAGAAGAATTAGTCTGTA
>Ga0265294_10004976_pt1 | contig 16300 bp, 18 predicted proteins | sample MunlanPumphouse3_FD_192504 | JGI IMG/M metagenome (GOLD analysis project Ga0265294, IMG submission 192504) | Groundwater microbial communities from a municipal landfill in Southern Ontario, Canada - Pumphouse #3 | ecosystem: Environmental > Aquatic > Deep subsurface > Groundwater | place...
CATTGAAAGAGAGCTGGAAGAGGCGGGTCCTATACTGCTGTACAATAATAGTGGTATGATAAGGCCACATAACTCTAGTATGGGTTGGGGGGCATTTGGTGGTGAAAACAACCAAGCTTTGCCTACAAAAGGGGGTAATTTTAGTGCAGCGGTTTTATCAGGTAAGAAAAGGATTAAATAAGTAATAAACTAACCTGTTTTATAAATAGGTTATATCAGGAGGTTTTTAATATGTCTGATAACGACTCTAAAGGAAGAATTACAATTTATGATGGTAGTTTTTGGGATCTATGGTTTCAGAAAATCTTTCGTAATGTAGCTTCTGTTAAATATCAGTTTATGGTAGCTTTTTTTGTTATTGTAACCGCAGGTATGTTTTTTGTAAATATAGACGGGGCCCCTTTAATCTCACCATCTTTGGGTTTAGGATTTTTAGGAGGAGGCTTTGTAGCTTTGGCCACTTCTAGAATTTATATAAGAACTAAACTGACGGATGCTGATGAGGAAGAAGAGCATGATAGAAAATTGAGAAAACTTGATACTGATAGTTAATATAACTATTTATTATAATTAATATAACAAGGAGTTATCGTTAAAAATGTCTATATGGAATATAACCAAATCACTTTTTTTGATTTTTATGGCGGTTGTTATATGGGTTAAGGCAGATGCTTGGATAGATAAGTTTTTTAATAATAGTAAAAATGGTTTAACTGTTCCACAAGTAGTTGAAATAGCTGAAAATGTTATGCAAATACATAATACAACCAATCAGCACAGATTTGATGATCTTGAAGAGCGCTTAAGAGTATCAGATTCTATAGCGTTACAAGCTGCCCAAGAATATGCTGAAGCAACCAACTCTCAAATAACAGCTTTGGGACAGACTGTGGTTGAATTAAAAACATCTTTTGAGGAATCCAAACCACAAGAAGTATATACTGATGAAGAGAAGCCTACTAGAACTTTCGAGCACTTTGAGTTAACTAGAAAGGTTGGAGATAAGGACCTACCGGTAGGTTGGGTGAAGTACCACCCAGATTGGGAAGGAGAAGACCCGCTAGTTCAATATTTTTATCCGCTGGAGTATTATAACACTATAGTTAAAACAGAGGACGATGAGGGTAATTTTTCTTATACTTCAGAAGTATATGTTGAAAATAATTTTGTTTCTAAATCTAGAGGAATCAAATATCCTTTAGAATTAAAAAGTATAGAGTTTGAAGAAAAACCCATAAATGAAAAAAAATTTAGATTTAATCCAAGAGTTGGTTTGGGCGGAGGTATAACAACTGAAGCTTTTTTCCCCAACCTTAATGTTAGTATGTTTTCCTATGGTAGGACCAAAGTGGATATGGATTGGCGTTTTATTTCATTAGGATTGGGTGTCGCGGATGATGATGATCATGGTTCTAAATTAGTAGGTGTTTTTACACCGGCTGAATATAATATAGGCAAGCCTCTACCTATTGTAGATAATGTTTTTGTAGGGCCTGCGATATCTTTTGACACAGACAGTGAAATTGGTTTAGGTTTAACTTTTTCTGTTCCATTTTAAAGGGGGAATAAAATGACTGATCTTAATAATATAGGCACTCCTTGGTGGGTTAACTCTCAACCCGAGGATTACACTAAAAGAAGATCTACTACTATACCTTATGAGATTGATGACATTATAGGTAGAAAAGATGTTAAAAAGTATAATCTATCTACAGACGATGTTACAACTGTTTCTGGTATAGATGGTATAATTGTATAAGGAGTTTTTGATGGAAGATAAAATATCACAAGTGACTTCTAGTCTACAGGATAAATATCCTAATGCTGGTATTAGGAAAGTAGAAATAGATGAAAAATCTGGTAAATCTACATTATATCTTAATCCTAATAAGCAGGTATTAGCTTATTTAGAAAAGGGGCATGGGGTAGTACCTAGGCAATATAGGGCACAAGCGGCTACTATAAGTAGAGATGCTATAGATAGGACATATTTAGATTTAGCCGCCAAGGACCCCTATGAGGAAGATCCAAAGGAATTATTCAAAAAAGCAATAAGATATTATTACACAGACCCATTATTAGGGTCTGTTGTTAATTTATTGGCTTCATTAGCATGTAAAGGTTTTGAAAATGACATAGATGATTCTAATATAAAACAATTTTATGATGTGTGGGCCTTTGATGTTAAGTTCAAAGAGGTTTTAGAGTGGGTATTTTTAGATTTTTTTAAGGTTGGTCATGTGACTACTTATAAAGTTTTAGCTAAATATGAGCCCAGAGTATCTTATTTATCTCCAATTCCAGGTCAGAAAATTAAAACTAACAAAACCCAAGGTATAGCTGAAGATGCAGCTAAAAAGAATATTTGGTCTAAAGGGCATTTACCAGTTGCCTATACAGTGTTAAATCCTGAATTAGTTAATATAGAGGGTAATCTTTTGTTCGATAAGACAACTGTAAAATTAACACCCCCTCCCGAATTGAGAGAATTACTTCAGAAATCTCCGTCAGAGCTTACTCAAGAAGAAAAAGACCTCATTAAAGCTTTACCTAGTGATTTAAAAGCGGCCGCTGAAAAAGGTGGAGAATTTCAGTTAGATTCTAGGCTGGTTGGTTCTATTACTTATAGAAAGCAACCTTACGAGAGATATGCTAAACCAAGATCTACTAGAATATTTGATTCTCTTGAATACAAGAAAGCTTTAAAGCAAGCAGATTTAAGTACTTTAGACGGGATATCTAATTATATATTGAAAATAACCATAGGAAACGATGAATACCCTGTAGTTACACAAGAAGAATTAGAGGCTGTATCTCAACTTTTTAACACCCCAAGTAAAAGCTTCGATGTAGTTTGGAATCATACTCTAAAAATAGAAAAGATAGTTTCTCCTGAAATAGGTGATATTTTAGGGCAAGATAAATATAAACAAGTAAATGAAGATTTAACAGCGGGTTTAGCCATATCTAGATCGATGATAGATGGGGTTGGTAATACTAGTAATTCCGAAGTAAGTTTGTTGATAAAAGGAGTTATGGAAGAGATAAATTATGCTAGACGCCAAATTACTAGATGGATTTATAGGGAGTATCAGCAAATAGCAGAAGCAATGGGTTTTGATCGTTTTCCCAAGATAAGATGGGATGAGGGCATACTTAAAGACACAATTCTTTACATGAATACTTTGGCTCAGCTAGTAGATAGAAGGATGTTAAGTTATAGAACGGCTTTAGAGGAGTTGGGTTATGATTTTCCTAATGAAAAAAGTCAAATGGAAGATGAATTACCTTTAGTTGAGCAAGGTATTTTTGGCATAATAGGCTCCCCTTGGCAACAAGCTAAAAAGCAGCCTACACAAGTAGCTCCAGAGGGCACCCCATCTAACGGTAGACCTACCGGTCAAACAAATCCTTCAGGAACAAGACAAGAAGAAACAGATCCACAAAAGAAAGTAACTAAAACAACCAAAAGTCCAAAGCAATCAGAAGCTAGTGTTAAATTAAAAGATTTATTTAAGCATATGTCAGATGCTGAATTTTTTGAATTTTTTAACCAGGCAAGTAAATTGAGAATGGAGGAGTAATAAAGTGGATAAAAAATCTATTTTACTAGAGGCTGATATAAAAGTTGAAAAAGAGACAGCATCATTGAGAGAAACAGCAGCCTCTATTATAAATCTTCCGAAAGATAGTGATAAACAAATAGATCTATTGTATTTTTCGGCAATATTTGTATCTTCTGGTGAGAATTTAAATCATGCTTATTTTATGCCTTCCGAGCTTGTCAAAGCTGAAGGAACAATAATAAATAAAGCTCTAGATGTTGAGCACAAAGAAGAAGAGATAATAGGGCACATTTATGAGAGAGCTTTTATGGACAAGGAGGGCAACCCCCTTGATTTGACTGAATTATCTGCTCTTGAAACAGCTAGTTTAGATAACCAGGAAATACATATAGCTATAGCTGGAATTATCTACAAAAATAGGTTTCCCAATATAGCAGAGGAGGTGGCTAATAAGCAGTGGAGTGTTTCAATGGAGGCATATTACAGAGATTATGATGTTAAAGTTGGGGATCTTGTTGTAAGTAGAAAAGAGGCTGAAGCTTTAGGAGTAGCCTCTAAAGATGGTTCTATAATTGGTAGAATTGGAAAAGTTTTAAAGAACGGTAAAGAGATAGCATCTGGTACTATAACTAGAGTATTGAGGTACATAACTTTTTCGGGTTGTGGTATAGTTAAAAACCCAGCTAACCCGCCATCGGTTATATTAGAAACAGCAACAGAAAAAATAAATAAAGAGATTTCTGAAGAAGTAGTTGTATTTGATTTAGATAAATTGAAATCTAAAGAGAAGGCAGATAATAATGTAACCTCTAATAACATAGATGAAGAAAATAAAACAATTAATGATATTGAAGTTATAGCTGGGGAAGAGAATGCTGAAATTAACTATGACGACACCATAGGCATTTGTGTTAATTTTAAACGTAGAATATTTAATAAGAAGAATGAAATTATAGGTGAAGATTGGTGTTCTCTTTATAATCGTGGTTGCACTTCTTTTTCTAGGGATACTAGTGATCCAGACTGTTTAAGAAATGCTATTAAAAATTTTGCTACAAGCTGTGTAAATGACTATCTCGCAGATAGGTCTAAGCGAGATAAAAGAGTGCAATTATTAAATAAGGTTTACCAGCTGCTTGACACGAGGCAGTAAAAAAATCGATCGTAAAAAATGGGAGGAATAAATTATGTCACAATTAATTATTGGTCAGCAAGGTCTTTTAAAGAGTAAACCAAAGCTTACTAGAATAAATGGGGACGATAACTTAAAAGTTATTTACCGCAATCTAGGAAACAACCATGCATATCCTTTTGTATGGGCCTCTAATCACACAGTAGCCAGCGGCGCGGATACTGTTGTTGCTAGTGGTGTGAAATTTCATGGATACGACCTTGCTTCTTATGCTAACACCACTCTAACAGTTGTTAGCGGTACTCCTGACGGCTATGTTTATATTGATAAAGATAGAACTAATAATATAATCACTGTCAAGTCTACTGGTTCAAACAGTATAGAGGTAGATATTAAGTGGATGTTGGGAGAAGATCCATCTATAAGTGGGATTTATTGTAGGGGTACTGGTGCTCCTATGCCTAACTTTCCGTAAATAAAATTGTATATCACAACTGATTTGGATTTGGAAAAGGGCACATAAAAAATAAATAAAACCCGATAATGGGTGTCAGGTTGGTAATACACAAAAAAATTATAGGAGGACAGTGTTACATGGATGAGAAAGAAAAACTTTATGAAGAAGTTAAATCCGTAGTAGCTCAGATTTTCTCTGAAAAAGAAGAGGCTGAAAAAGTTAGACAAACAGAAGATGCCTTACAGAAGTCTGCTACTACTATAGAAGAATTGACTACTGCTCTTGAGGCTAGTAATGAGGAAGTTTCCGAACTTCAAGAGAAGTTAACTGCTTCTGAAGCCAAAGCAAATGAACTTCAGACTGGGTTGGAGGCGGCCCAAGAAGAGTTGAAACTTGCTAACGATAAGGTTTCTGAAATAGAAGCTAGTTTAGAAGAAATTAAGAAAGACAGAGCTGCTGAAATTAGAATGTCAGAATTAGAAGCAGCCGGTGTTTCTAGAAAAGATCACGAGGCGCAATCAGCCAAAGTTAGAGAAATGTCTGATGAGGAATTTGCCTCATATAAAGAAGAATTAGTTTCAGTTCGTGAATCAGTTATAGCTGAATTAGAAGCCACAAAAGCTAAGGAAGAGGAAGATGCTTCTAAAACTGTCACTAAAGTAGACGAAAAGGATAAAGCTCCTGAAGAGGAAGATATTAGTAATGCCAATGTTTCTGGTGATGAAGATAACAATGTTACTCCACCAGCCAACATTGATCCAGGCAGTGCAATTTCAGCAGCTATGAATCTAGAAGTTATTCCAAGTAAGGATATTGTTACAAGATATGCTAAACTTGGTACAGCTATGGCTGAAGCGATGAAGAAATCTAAATAATTAAAGGGAGGAAAAAGGGCTATGTTTGTTCCAAGACATCCTGTTGTTGAAAATCAATTTTGCAGTTATGCTGCAAACACATCATATGGTTCTACTGGCACCGGCCAGGTTGTAGCATATGCTGGGTCAGTGGTTTATTTGAATGCTGATGCAACTAATCAAGAGGCTATGGTGAAGGCTTATCATCATGCTGCTGATTATAGTGAAATGTACCCATTTGGGTTTTTGATGCAAAAAGTTAAGGTTGGTTATCATAGTGTACATCCTACAGGTATGGTATTACCTGGTGATTTAGGATCAAGTGATGCTATAGCTCAACCAACTTATGATGATACTGGTGCTATTAATGGTCATGGGGCAGTCCCAGTTGGGGTCGCTCATTTAGGTATTTATGATACAGTACATTATATTTGTAAGTGTGAATCCGAAGTTAATGTGCCGGACACAGATTACAATATGAAACCAGGTATGGCACTATATCCAGCTAATAGTGGTAAAGTTACCAATTCTACCACTGATTCTGATTCAACCGCTGATACTGCTGGAGAAAGATGCGGTACTGTAGCTGTTGCCCGAGTAGTTAAGGGGGCCAGTTCAGCTAAATGCGAAGCAAATATGAAAAATACAACTTTATACCCAATTAGAATTAAACTATTGGTATAAAATTAATAAAGGATTGGATTAAGGCACGGTTATTTTGTGCTTCCAAAAATATTAACATAATGGAGGAGTTATAAAAAAATGGCTGATATCACAAAACAAGAAATGATGGAGCTTTTTAAAGCTACAGCTAATATTGATACACCTGAAGGACTTGCTGCTTACAGAGCTTTCGCAGCTGCTTTAACCACTCCAATTTTGCAGAAGATAGAGCTTGAATCTATCATGCGTCAGCTTTTTTCTGTTGAAAGACTTGCTGCTGGTGCACAGGCTGTTTACCCTGTAGCCGAAGATTTTGAAATTCCGGTTTGGGTTTTACCTGGTTTAGGTTATGTAGCACAGAATTTTATTGAAGGTATTGGTGAAGAAGTTTATGTACCTACCTTTTCTATTGCTGCTTCTGCAGATTGGAAGATTACTTATGCTAGAGATTCTCGTATAGATATTGCTCAAAGGGCGGCTGCTCGTGCGGCCAAAGATTTGGCTAATTATGAAGAAGAGTGTGGTTGGAGAGTAATTATGCCAGCTGCTACCACAGCTTTTTCTGGTAAAGGTCTTTTAGGTTCTAGACCAGCACCTATTTATGAGATCAACCCCGCTTCTACGGGTGCTGGATACCTCTCTAAAGAGCTTATTAATAAAATGATGGTAGGTTTCAAGAGAATTGGTCGTACTCTTACTGATCTTTATGTAAGTCCAGAGGATGCGGCTGATATTCGTGAGTGGACTGACACTGATATTGACCCCGTTACTCGAAGAGAAATTTTTCAAGCTGCTGGTATGGGTCAGATTTGGAATGTGCAGCTTCATGAAGTTCACCATCTTGGTGCTACTGGTCTTTATAATATTAACGGTAGTACTTCTGCTTTTGGTAAATTTTTAGCTACTACTGATACTGAAGCATATAATAATTACAGTTTAGATAATCCTAATATTTGTAATGCTGATGGTACTGTTGGTACTTTAGGTGAAACTCAAGTTTTGGGTTTTGATTTAAGTGTTAATGATTCATTGGTCATGCCTATTAGAAAAGAGTATCAAGCGCATGACGACCCAACTTTATTGAGAGTTCAAAAACAAGGTTTTTTTGGTTGGGCTGAACTTGGTTTTGCTTGTTTGGATAGTAGAATGATTGGTATGGGTGTTATTGATAGAAGTTTATAATTCAATTGATACTTTAATTAATACGCCCCGTACCTATTTATTTATCATATAGCTACGGGGCATTTAAAAGGTTGTTATGATTTGGATAGTTTTTAGGATAGTAATATCTGTTGTTCTAACCGAAGCTTTAACACAAATAATTACTAAATCTTTGTTGTTCTTACCTTTAAGAGCTTGGTTTTTTAATAGGAAGCATAATAAAATTCTGGAATTTATTCATGAATTATTAGATTGTGGTTATTGTATGTCAGTGTGGGTGGGCTGTTTTTGTAGTATTTTGTTACTGAACGATATAAAATTAGTTTTTTGGCCTATTGATTGGTTTCTTTGGGGGTTAATAGTTCATAGACTTTCTAATTTTTTTCATTTTATTATGGATTACTTTAGAGATGTTAATAATATTTAAACTAAATTAATAAGGAGCTTTGAAAATGGCTAGAAGTTTAATGGACCAACAAACTCAAATTAGAGGTACTACTGTTTTTTCTAGTGTACAAATGGAGTATGCAGAGCAAGCCGGTAGGAGTTATTATACTGGAACACTTACTGCTGTTTCTGGGTCTACCCAAGTTACGGATGACTCTACTGCCTTTACCCGCGAAGATGTAAATAACTATATAGTTATAGATAGCGGGGCCGCTGCTGGTGTATACTTAATAACTGATTTTTCAGGTAATACAGCTACTATAGAAAATGCGATAAGTGGTGATATTACAGGTGGTTCTTATAGCCGCCATTATTTTAAAAATTTAGAAGATGATCTTAATTATATAAGGGAACAATTAAAAAATGTAGTAGGAGAAACTACTTGGTATGATATTCCAGATAATGATTTGTACCAATTAGGGATAGATTTAGCTGCTATTTCTGGAACACTTTCATCTCATGATCATGATAGTTTATATTCAGCTTTAGGGCATACTCATGTAGAGGCGGATATAATAGGTCTTGATAAGTATACAAGGGCTGAAGTTGATACATTAATATCCGGTAGCCAGGGCGAGAGCAATTTTATTGATTTAATTGATACTCCAGAGTTTTATACAGGTGATAGGCTTTTATTTACTAGTACATCTGGTGTTACTTGGGAGAATGAATTAACTTATAATTCTGTTACAAAAACATTGGGTGTTACTGATATTAGTTTGTCAGGTTCTCTTGATTTCGGTGGAGACAGTGTAAATGAGCTGTCTACAGCAATTTCTATCTTGTCAACAGACAGTCAATTACCTACAGCTAAAGCTGTTTGGGATGCTGTTGATTTAGTTTCAGTTAGTGGTACTGCTTATTATAGATATATAAGTGACGGCTCCAATACTTATAGTTCTGATATTGGTGCCAATACTTTATATTTTTATGGAAGCAATGGGGTAAGTGTTGTAGTAGACGATAACAACTCTATAACCTTTAGTGGTTCCGGTTCAGCAGCAATAAGCAGTGTAGATTTAACTTACAATTCAGGCAGCGGTTATTGGTATTATGATGGTAATTTTACATCTGTTCCTGATGGTATGGAAGTGTTTTTAAATGGAGTTAAGAATAAAGATAATGATTTAAATTACTATTCAGCTACAGTTTCAGATGGAGAATTGAGAATAGATTTTAGTTTCCCAACAGATGCTACTGATTGGGTAAATGTTACCTATGGTGAAGTATACATAGCACAAAAATGGGTTACTACTTCTTCTGGTGTATCCATTGCTTCAGGTCAAAAGGTTTTACTTGATAGTACTGATGCTGCTTATACTGTTGTTTTACCTTCTACCCCTGTATTGGGTGATGAGATAGAATTTTTAGATGCTGGTTATTATTGTTCTGTTAATAATGTTACGATAGATCGTAATGGTAATAATATAATGGGTTCAGCTGCTAATTTAGATGTAGATACTGATGGTGCTTCTTTTAAATTAGTTTATTACAACGAAACTCGTGGCTGGGTTATGACCTAAACAAGTTAAGCCTGGTGATTTATTCACCAGGCTTAATTTAATGGACAAGGCAAATTAAATGAAAAGGAGAAGTTATTATGAACGGTTATGTAGAAAACAGAACCCCTGTGTGGGTACATGCTATGAAAAGGTCTATTGGTCCTGGGGCCAAAATTCCATTGAATGACTTATACAATCAATATGGTATCAAGCACGATTTAGAAAAAGGTGAAGAATTTATATCCTGGTTAAAGAATGTTAAGCTAAAGGATACTGATAAATGGAGTGTTGTTTATAAGGGCCTTAAGGAGGAAGTAGAGACAGAGGTTAATGAAGAGCAGATTGATAAAAATGATATAGATTCCATAGATAGCATTAGAAAAACAAGACCTCCTAAAAGACGTGATTGGGTGGATCAAACCCCTGTAAAAAGAGTAGATATAACCACTTATGACGACGAAAGATCTACTCAACAAGAAGAGAATGATAATATAAATGTAGCCCCAAATAAGTTGGGGGTTCAAGATATAGTTTTATTATCTGTTAGGAAGGCCAGAGAAGTTATTCCTAGTATAAATGATAAAAAACTACTTCAATACTCTTTAGAAGAAGCCAATACAAGGCCCGGTAAAGACAGCCTTTGTAAGATAATAAGAAATAGAATAAGCCAGTTGGAAACTATAGTAAGATAAAAAAACATAAGAGTGAGTTTAATGACTAAAGTATATTTCGTAAATTACTTAAATAATATTTTTGAATACATATTGTGTAGTATACGATAATATACTTTAGTTTTTTTTGTATCAGGGGGAGTAGTTATGATAGTATTAAAAAAAATAGCATCACAACAAGAATCTAATATAGATTTTGTAGATTCTTTATCTGGTACTAAAGATAACAACAATAAAACCTTTACTACTCCTAGAGCTTATAAACCTGGTAAAATAAATATCATATTAAATGGCCAATTTTTAGATAGTGATGATTTTGAAGAAACAGGAGACAATGAAATCACACTTATTTGGATATCCCCAAAAAGTTGGGATAAACTTGGAGCTATATATGAAATCAAGGAGTAGTTTTTGCTATGTCACCTATTAGGGAATATCAAGTAAAGGATTCAGATTTTTTATCTCCATGGGAGCATGATAATGAGTCCCAACATTATTTCTATAAATTAGCAGATGTTCCTACATATAGTGGAACATCCCACGGTGGAAAGTTCATTAGAGTTAAAAATGATTTATCAGGTTTAGAATATACAGCTGTTAGTGATATTTCCGATCATGGGGAATTATCTGGTTTATTAGATGACGACCATAGTCAATATCATAATGATACCAGAGGGGACGACCGGTATCTTTACAAAGAAAATACTACTGTATTTATACCAGATGGAGACTATGAGCCTACCACAAAAAAATATGTTGATGATAGTATCAGTTATATAACTGCTTCTGGTATATTAACAACCGTATCTGGCGAGTCTGTTCAAGACTCTATAGATTCACTTAAATATAACCAACACGACCAAAATACAGATGTTGGTACCAACTCTTCTACATTTCAACTTGATGTTGATAATTCTGGTGTGAAAATAAAAAATAATTTAGGTACATTAGAAATAAGAAATTCGATAGATTCAAATTACTCAAAGGCTATAGCTTCTGATTTTACAATTGAAGATATGCATTTAGAGAGTTCCACTTATTCATCATTGAATGACTTTTTTAATCTTTTTACTTCCGCTGGTAGAATTTCAGGTGGTGCGATTTCAGACACTGGTAGTTCTACATTTGCTGTTGCTTCTGGGACAGGCCTTATAAGAGTTGCAGATGACGATGTATCACAAGTCAAATTTTTTAATTGGGGATCTTTAACTAATAATGTAATAAATACTAATGAAATAAAATATATTGGGGTTGATTATAATAGTGGTTCTCCATCAGTTGTTATTAAAGAAACTGATTCCTGGGATCTTGATACAAATTTTCCTCTAGGTAGGGTAATTAATATAGAAGGAAATTTAGAGATTTTAAACAACCCTTGGTGGGTCAGTGATGGATTAACTAATATTTTACAGAGATTCCAGGCCGATGCTGGCTATGTATCCAGGGACAAAATTATTGGAGGACTTATTATTTCAGAAAGTGGTGATGGTAATAGAAATATTAGGCTAACTGCTGGTAGATTATGGTCCAGATTCAATAAATATGATGTGGCTGCTTTTGATTCTTCCGAGATTGGGGATACTTTTGATATTTTATACCCAGACGGAAGTGGTGGTTGGAATATGTCTGTTGATGTTGCAGCTTGGGATAATGCCAATTATTATGATTATACTAGTGATACAGGCAATTTATCAAGTGTAACAAATAATAAATATTCTGTTTTATGGTTTTATTATTGTGTTCATGGAAAGATAAAGATGCTTTATGGTGCTGCTGAATACCCTTCTTCATCTTCAGCTGAAAACGAAGCACCCCCGAATGTTTTACCACCATGTATTGAAGAAACAGGTATTTTATTAGGAAGAGTGATTTCTCAACAAGGTAATAATATAGCAATTGAAGTACAATCATCTTTTACCGGTTCATTTACAGCTGCTCAAGCTGCGGATCATGGTAATTTGACTGGGCTTACTGACGACGATCACCCTCAGTACTTCAACACAACTAGGGGTGATATACGTTATTATACCAAAGATCAAGTATCTGTTATATCTGGGTCTTTACAAGACAATATAGATAATGTTAATGAAATAATAAACCAAGGTTTTCAGTTTACAGACTTAACAGACACACCTACAACTTATTCAGGTTCAGAAGGAAAATACCTCAAAGTCACAGCTTCAGGTATAGAATTTGCAGATGTTACTACTTCTGGCGGCGGTGCTTCCGATATCCAATCATTTCTTGATTTAGAAGACACCCATAGTTCTTACGATACTGATAAATATCTTCGCTCGACTTCTTCAGGTATAGAATTTATAGATCTTGATTCACAAATTACTACTGTTTCAGGTTATTTACAAAATCAAATAAATTCTTTAAATAATACTTATTATTATTCGGAATCTAACTCGGAATCAGGTTATACCTTATCTACCACATATTTAACTAAAACATATTTAACTGTTGGATCAGGCATTACTGGGAAATTCAGGTTAGGTTATGCTATGGATGTACAAATGCAACAAGATAAGGACGATGTATATGTTAGATTTTATAACGATACAGATGCTGTAGTTTTAAGCGAGATGAACCCTTCTCTTTTTACTATAGACAGTTTTATTGTGTTTTCAGGTTTTGCTATTGTTTCATTCACAGGTTCTGAAAAAACATTTAAGTTAGAATATAGGGCTAATGGTACTGCTTGTAATGTCAGGAATGCTAGGATAGAAGCATGGAGAGTAGAATGAGGTTTATTTTATATAATATAAAAAAATGGCTTATATCATGGTTTTGTGATATAAGAATTTATAAAGGTGGGTTTATTTTATTTGGGGGTTCTTATTACAAAATAAATGGTAAGAACCAAAGGGAAATTATAAACATAATAGAGCCGGGAGATGTTTTATTAAGGAGATTTAATCACTATATAGGCAAGGCAGTGTTTTAATAAAGGGTTATTGGTCTCATGTTGCTGTATATGTTGGTGATGGTGATGTAATACATATGTTAGGAGATGGGATAGTAAAGGAAGATATATTAATTTTTATGAGGTGTGATGATATCTGTATATTACGTCCAATTAATTCTAATAGTGTACCACGAGCAATAGATTTAGCTTTTGAGCAACTTATAATAGGTGTTGAATACGATTACGATTTTGATACTGATACACCAAAAAGGTTTTATTGTACAGAATTTGTAGACTATGTGTATAATTACCCTGTTAAAAATAATATAAAAAATAAATATATAATTCCTGACGATTTTTTGAAGTCTAATTATTTTTCTATTGTTTGGAGAAAAGATAATAAAAAGGATTTGAATAATGATTAGGGTTAATAAAAATGAAAATTTCCCCATATTAGTATCTTTGGTTGATGAAAGCAGCGGGCAGTTAGTTTCTGGAGAAACTGTGTCTTATGATATAAGAACTATTAATGATAGTATTTTGTCGCCACCAATTTCTGGTACCTTAAATGAGTCTACTGTAGAGCAAGGTATTTATAAAACCATAGTTAGTATTCCTATTTCTGGTAGTTTCATATGTTATGCAACTTGTTCTGGCTTCATTACAAACACTGAAGATATAATTGTTAACCCAGAAAGCATTTATGAATTGACTAAACAAAATAGAAATTATAATATAAGTGTAGAAGAGGCAGTGAGGACTAACGAATCTCCCACACTGTCGCAAACGGCTAGAAAAGTTGGGCTTAATAAAACTGATTATATTGTGACAAAGATAAAATCAGATGACGAGAGTGATTGGTCTTCTACAACCACTTCTGGTATAACATATGCTCATTATTATGATTTTTCTGATGATCTGCCTTATCGTATGGGTGGGGCATTTTAATATGGAGCATATTAGTGACTCTATACATGGCAACAAAGAAGCCACCTTTAATATCCATGAGTGGGAGGTTTCATAGTGGATATTCGTTTTCTCGTTAGTTCAGGTTACGATTTATTTTGTGGGCCTTGCACTACTTCTGGTACAACATGTAGTGGGGTTACTGGTGGTTATATTGCAATAGAGCCAGGATTTCAGATGGTAAGTATCCCAATAACTCATGGTTACTGGAGTTCTATAATACATGGTCATGTACATGACAATAGTACTATAGCAAATGTTCATAATTATATTGTACAACAGATAGAAGACTTACATGGGGTTAGTGCTAATACAATGATAGAAGTATTTAATACATTGGTAGGTGGTCAAGGTAATTATTGGAATTTTGTGCCTGGAGTGACTAATCCAGATTCTCCCCATAACTTTCAATTAGCCTATTTAGATACAGATGTAGGAACTTATGAATATATAGGATTTTTTATAAAATCAATACATTCTACTACTTTTACTATACAGTGGGGGGATATATAAATGTCTGTTAACATTACATGTACTGGTGATATTTATAATGGTGCCGGTGTAATGTTTACTGGGGCTGAGGTTCACTATCAGGTTTATTTTTATAAAGTTAATGTTAGCAGTTCAGCATCTAAATGGAGTAATCCAAGACTTTCCATATTAGGCCAGTATAACTTCAATTTAGCTGATTCTGATTTGCTTACTACGGCTGGAAGTGCTTCATCTGGTGATAGGGTAGTTGTAGTTTTCTGGACTGGACCAACTACAAATCGTAATGATACTTGTTCATTAATAAATGAGTGGGGGGCATTTGAGGTAATTTTAGGTACTGGCCCAGGTATGTTAAGTGCTGACACATATGTTAATCCAGTACAAATAAAACCAAATATTGATCCAATATTAAATTGGTCTTTGCCATCTACTGGTTATGTTGGGGCTTCTTACACAGCTACTAATAATAGTTATGATACACATGATTGGTATTATACTGACACACATATGTATCATTGGTACACAAGATATAGTCAGGTGGTTCACAGTATTAATCAAATTAATAATTCAGACTACTATTGGGATGATGGTTTTTCTGATGAAGATGTTGTGGGTACAAGTAACAGATCTCATTCATGGACAGTAGCTGGGTCTTATGATGTACGATTAGTTATAGAAGATGAATGTGGGGTGACAGTTACTGGTACTAAAACTATAAACATTTATAATAATGCACCTGTTCCGAACATAATATGTCATCAGGCATCGGGTCAAAATATAGTCACTCCTAATACAATTGTTACATTTGAGTATTCAGGTACTGATCCTAATAATCAAATAACTAGCATAGACTGGGTAATAAATGATGCTGTTAATACAGTATCAAATGGATTAGTAAAAAATGCTATAGTTCCACATTCAAACGGTGAAGGTACTTCTTGGTATGGTCAATCGGCTAATTATGGGGCTTTTACTAACCCAGATACTCATAATGTTTCCATAACAGTACACTGGTTTGATGGGTTTAGTGCTCAAACAATAAATTATAACGAGAATTTTTATCAACTAAAATTTTCAGGGCCTACTGTTGATTTTACTCAATATCCGGCCGAAGCAACAGTTTCAAGTGGGGTCAGGTTTACAAATATCTCTACTAATACCTATAGGGTTGGCACAGGGCTTCCTGATGGCATTCAATATGATTGGATATGGATAGATAACAGTGTTGCAGAAGATGCCATTAACGAGTCTTATAGCTACGAACTAGAGAAGACCTCGGTATCCACAGATTGTAGTGTTAGGCTATGTGCGAATTGGAATGATGGTTGGGAAAATCAAGTTTCTTGTGTAGAAAAGGAAGTAGTATTTAGTCCTTATTTAACTATTTCAGAGGAAGATTGTTATTATAATATGAATATAGTTGGGACATCTTCAGATGGCACTGTAACAGGGTATCATTGGGAAATATATAATAGTAC
>Ga0265294_10004980_pt1 | contig 16299 bp, 12 predicted proteins | sample MunlanPumphouse3_FD_192504 | JGI IMG/M metagenome (GOLD analysis project Ga0265294, IMG submission 192504) | Groundwater microbial communities from a municipal landfill in Southern Ontario, Canada - Pumphouse #3 | ecosystem: Environmental > Aquatic > Deep subsurface > Groundwater | place...
CAGCGAGCGCCTCCGCGACATCGGAGTGGCTGAAGCACTGGGATTACAATTTACCAGCGGTCATGCCATCTTACGCTTCTATTCCTTGCGGGAAAAACTGCACCATGAAAACGGGTTGTCTGCTTCCGCTAGTCTGGAAGAAATGTCGGGATTGGTTGCCGCTGAAATCAGCCGCAGTTCTGCCATGATTGAACTTTGCCGTTTTGATTCTCGTTTGGGATTTCATTCTGAAGCTGAAGGATATAAATATTTTCCGGCAAAGCTTGCCTGGCGAATTGAACAGTTAAAATCATTGTTGGACAAAGATTTTCCGGCGGCATTTCAGCGATTGGCTTACGGTATGCCGGCATTGCAGCAAGAGACCGACAGGCACCAGTACGTCTGCGGCAGCAATACCGACGTTCATTGCGGTTCATTCCATTGGCAGGCCGATTGCGACGAACAGAACCTCCATCTGACTTTTGACTGCAACGAAATCAAAAACGGCAGTAGCGATGTTCTTTCAATATCACTGGCCGCTTCCGCTATCGATTATCCGCGGCTGATTATTATTGATTTGAAAAACAGAAACACCTTTATGCCGTCGGTAATCAGTTGCAGCATTTTCAGCCAGGCTGAAAACGGAAAACGCCTGTTGGTAAAATTGAAAGTGCCGCTGTCAGTTCTCCCCCATTATGAAAACAATCATCTCCAGTTCTCGGTTATGCGACGCCACACGGTAAATGGCGAAACAGTTTACGAACGCTGGGGCGATCAATCACAGCCGACACGCTTCAGGTTGAATCTTGACTTATACCACCCGGCCAACGGCGGCACATTGTGGCTGAAGGAAAAACAGAATATAGCGGGCGCCATCCGCCCGAAGGAGCTGGAGCCATGTATAACTTAAAAGATATTTGTCATTTATTGCAACAGAAATTGGAGGGCGTATGAATCGAAAAGCGGTTCGGAACAGTCGGTCTGAAAAAAATGAAGATTTTTTTCAGAGAAAGCAACTTTTTAACACTAAACTATTACGCCGTCCCATTAAGATACAGAAGTCTCAGTTGGCGAATATTTGTAATTCCGGATACATCTTTTACCGGACAATTGGTGATTTCCAATGAATTAAGAACCGGCATTCCGGCAAACATGGTCAAATCCCCCAAGGAGTGACAATCTGCGATATGGAGCCTTCTGAGTTGCTGAAATCGTTTCATTTGTGTGAGCTGTAGCGTTGATGAGCGTGAGATATGAAGCGACGTTAATTTTTCGGGATTGATATGCGACAACAAACTATCGTCAACATTTTCCCCTCCAATGCCGAAGCTCCAACAGTTCAGCGTTTTGGGGAGAACTGTATTTTTATTGTTATTAAGAAGCAGTGAACAATTTACTTCCGCCAATTTCTCCGCATTGATAAAACCGCTTGCATTTGTCAGGCGCAGAACTGACAGTTCAGGAAACTTCTGCAGGAACGTCCAGTCGAATTTTTCCTGCGGAGCCATCCGGATATCCAGAATGTTAAATGGAGTATTTCCCGGAAGCGCACGCAGATCATCCATGGTCCAATTTTCTAAATCCCATTCGGAGTGTTCGGGAAAGTCATTCGCGACTCTGTAATCAGGATCAAAGGTAATGGGGTTGGTCCCGGTTTTTTCCAGCTGAAGGGAACTCACAGGAATCTTCAGAAAATCGGTGAGATTACCGCCGGGAATGTAAAAATGCAGAAAAACGGGTACCGAATTAATTTTTAACTTTTTCAGGCTATTTACAAACGGTGTTATATCATACTTGCCGGACGGCGGCATCTTTTTGAATGTGATGTTACAATAGTTAGCCTTAAAATGATTGGATTTGACCTCAATGTCGCTTGGCTCAAGATTATTGCTTTTGGCTAGTCGTGCGCTCAAGGAAGGATGATATTGTGTTGCCAGACTTGAGTTTAAGGTATAGGCATGACATCCGGAAAACAAAAAAATATTTCCCAGCAAGAACAGGCCAAGAAAACCTATTTTATTATTACAAGTTTTATGGTTTTTTCCCGTCAGGTAATTTGGCATGATGCATAGCCTTTGTTTGAGATTATAATAAAGAAAATCGATCTTCAGACCTTAATTTTTCTATACACAAATCATTTTTTGTCCAATATGAAAAGTGAAATGCCTTGCATGTCCAGGAAATTTTGAATCTCTCCGGTGTCTGTCCTCCGCCGCGGAATCAAAGAATGGATGATGTCGTAATCCAATGTTCCGGCAGTGTTTTCGGTTCAAAGATATTTGGCGGCAATCCCGGCCAGTTCACTGCGCTCACTGTGTGCCAGTGTAATATGACCGTGAATCGGCAAACCTTTCAGTCGTTCTGCCGAATATGTCAAGCCGTTGCTTGAGGCATCAAGATATGGATTGTCAATCTGCTGCGGATCGCCGGTCAGAACCATTTTAGTGCCTTCGCCGGCGCGGCTGATAATGGTTTTTACTTCGTGCGGGGTCAGGTTTTGCGCTTCATCGACAATGACGAACTGATTGGCCAAACTGCGTCCTCTGATATAAGTAATTGCCTCAAGCTCAAGGCGTTGCGAAGCGATAAGGTCGGAGACTTTTTTGCTGGAACTGTTCGGCCGGTTGGATTGCAGAAGAAAATCCAGATTGTCGAAAATCGGTTTCATCCACTGAAACAGCTTATCATCCTTGGCGCCGGGCAGGAATCCGATATCGTTGCCAAGCGGCATAATGGGGCGGGAAACCAGGATTTTTTCGTACAGATTAAGGCGTTGCACCTGCTCAAGAGCCGCTGCCAAGGCGAGCAAAGTCTTGCCGGTTCCAGCACAGCCGACCAGCGTAATCAGTTTAACATCAGGGTCCAGCAGCAACTCCAACGCCATACGCTGTTCTTTGTTGCGCGCCTGAATATTCCATACTGTACCATCTGAACGGTTTCCAATAAGCTGCACTTTGCCGTCGCCGATTTTTCTTCCAATGGCAGAACGTTTGCTGTTTTCCGGATTCTGAAGAACGACAAATTCATTCGAAAAAAGATCAAGTTTCAGATCAATTTCTTTATTTTTGTAAAAATCGTTGATTTCTTCTATGGACGCATCATGAATACGAAACCCGGAATAAAGTTTTTCGTACTCAATCCGTTCGTTTTCAAAATCCATAACCTGCAGACCCAGCGCGTCAGCTTTGAGCCGTAGATTGATATCCTTGCTGATAAAATATACTTTTTTGCGATTTTGCTGAAGAGCCAGCGCCACGCGCAAGATACGATTGTCGGGAAGGTTGAGATCCAGTGCGGAGTCAGAAATCCGCGTCATTTGTTCGTCGGTTAGCGTTGCGCGGGCGCTGATAATCTGAAGTTTTCCGCTGTCCGGAAGATCCGGAAAGATCGGAACTCCGTTCATTAGGGAGCCGCGCTTCCGGATTTCATCAAGCTTGCGGATAACCCAGCGGGCATTGCGTCCCAGTTCATCATGATTTTTTTTGAAGTGGTCAAGTTCTTCGATAACTGCCATCGGCAGAACTACATCGTTATCTTTGAAGGCGAGAAGGCTGCTTCCGTTATGGAGGAGCACGTTGGTATCGAGAATAAAGGTTTTCGGCATAACCACCTCATTTGGAGTTTGAACTTTTGACAGTGTAGTTCCACTGTGGGAAAAATCAAACTCCAAAACCGAAAACGCTACTTGAATTCGTGATAAATTGGAAATTCATTGCAGTGCATCTGCACTGCTTAACCTGTAGAAATTATTTAGGACGGGTGGGCGAAATTTTCACATCGCCATTTTTGCCGTGGCGAAGACGCCCTTCGTCACCGATGATTTTTTTCAGCGGACAGATATTATAAATCTGACATTTGGCACAACCTTTTTTCAAGGCAATCGGGCAAATTACCGGCATAATGTTTTCTCCTGACAATTAAGTTGAAAAACTGCATCCTAAGGTGACCGATTTAAGACATTAGCATTTCCCTCAGCAGAATCAAGGCCTGGGCAGTCGCGCACTGCCGTATTTTTGCGCGGTTGCCGCGCAAATCAAGACGGCGGTCAACAACTTTTCCATTGTACATGGCTCCGATATAAACCAATCCCACCGGTTTGTGTACAGTCCCTCCGCCTGGTCCGGCAATTCCGGTAACGGCAATCCCGGCCTTAGCGCCAAATCGGCGGCAAACCCCTTCAGCCATGGCGCGGGCGCATTCGGCACTGACTGCCCCATGGCGCTCCAGAATTTCGGCAGTAACGCCAAGTTCCCGCTGCTTGGATTGGTTGGAATAACACACGACACCGCCGAGATAGATCGAGGAAATCCCGGGTTGGGCGGTGATGGCCGCGCTGATCATGCCGCCGGTGCATGATTCCGCCGTTGCTAAGGTGCAGCCAAGCTCTGAAAGGCGTTCGGCCAATTCTCCGGCCAAATCAAGATGGCCATTGGTCAGAACTGAACAACCGAACATCTTTTTGATTTTTTCCATAAATTCGCAGGTTTGATTGTGGTCATTACCGGTGAGAAAAATTCTGGTACCTTCTGCTGAAGCGCAGTATGCCGCCCGGATATTAGGAGAAATTACCGACTCAACTTTTTCCTGAGCGATAATTTCCGGGGTATTCGAGACCATGATTCTTTCCGTAAAGATTTGTTGACCTCGTCTTGCATGTAATCGTGGTAAAAATTCATCACAGAACATCGGCTCAAATTCAGACGGCGGCCCCGGTAAAAGTGCAACCAAGGCTTTGCGCTTCAAGTAGTCGCCTTCAATCCACAATCCGGGCGCGCTACCGTTATGATTATCCATGATTTCGGCGTGTTCCGGTACCATGGACTGGGCATAATATGAAGCGGGCGCGTTTCGTTCCGGGTGACGGCTATGCCAGTATTCTTCAAGTCCAGCCCGCAATCCGGGGTCTTCATGTTGCTGAAGATTAAGCAATTCGCAGACAATATCCCGGGTTAAATCGTCGGCGGTAGGTCCAAGGCCGCCGGTCACAATTACCAGGTCATGATTTTCAAGCAATAATCCGAGCGCGTCTTTAATCATTGCCGGTTCATCTGGGACGGCCAAGGCGCAGTCAGCTTCCTCGCCGGCGGAAGTCAGCATCATTCCGGCGAAGCTGAGGTTTGTGTTCAGGGTTGTGCCGCGCAACAATTCATTGCCGGTATTTAAAATTGCAATTTTCATATCAGGTGTTTCCAGTGCGAATGGTTGGTCTTTGATTGCTTTTAGGTTTTCGAGTCGGACTGCTGCTCTGTAAAACTTAAATTTTCGCAACCCAATGATCCGACTGCTGTTCTCGGGTTTAAAATACTTGTCGCCACGAAAAAAATCAATCCCTCCGATAATCTCCCTGAACAATGCCTGGATATTGCCGGTTCTTTCACTGGTTACGCTTGAAAATCAAGTTAAAAACATTAAATTAATTAATTGCATTTTAACATATTATTTATACTAAAAGGGAGTAACACCATCATGACTAGAATTTCAGCGCTACAGTCCGCCAGAGCATCTTACAAACCGAAAACTCCTCCGGCATTCACCGCCGGCGCCCTGGTTGACGTTATTGAAGGTATTCCGACAACCGCGGCCGGGGATGCCGAAAAAATTGAGAAACTCTTTCCTGCCACCTATGGCAACCCCGAAATAATATTTCAGAAATCTGCTCAGGCTAAATCCGGAACCCCGCTGAATGTCGGGGTGATTCTTTCCGGCGGTCAGGCTCCTGGCGGTCACAATGTAATCGCCGGAATTTATGACGGCGTAAAATCAATTCATCAGGGTTCCAAAGTATTCGGTTTTTTGAAAGGTCCTGACGGCCTGATCAAAAATCAGTTAATTGAGCTTACCGGCGATATTATTGACGCCCACCGCAACACCGGCGGTTTTGATATGATCGGTTCGGGACGCACCAAGCTCGAACAAGAAGAACATTTCATCGCGGCTCAAAAACATTGTGAAGCAAACGGCATCTCTACCCTGGTGATTATCGGCGGCGACGATTCCAATACCAATGCTTGTCTGCTGGCTGAGTACTTCAAATCCCGCAAGATTGCCATCAATGTTATCGGCTGCCCGAAAACCATCGACGGTGACCTCAAAAATTCCTGTATTGAAACTTCATTCGGATTTGATACCGCCTGCCGTGTTTACAGCGAACTGATCGGCAATATTGAACGTGACGCCAATTCCGCCAAAAAATACTGGCATTTCATTAAGCTGATGGGACGTTCGGCTTCACACATTTGCCTTGAATGCGCTCTCCAGACTCAGCCTAACATCACTATTATTTCAGAAGAAGTTGCCGCCAAAAAGATGACCTTGTCGCAGATTGTCGAGTATATGGCAGGAATCATTGCGGCGCGTGCTGCCAATGGCATGAATTTCGGCGTAGCACTGATTCCCGAAGGATTGATCGAATTTATTCCTGAGGTCAAAAATCTAATCAGTTCCCTGAATGATCTGCTGGCTCGCGAGGCCGACGCTTTTCAAAAAATTACCGATTCCAACGAAAAGGTCGATTTTGTCAAAGGAAAACTTGACGGCGAAAACGGCAAAGTATTCAATTCGCTTCCCGGCGGGATACAACTTCAGCTTTGTCTGGACCGTGACCCCCATGGCAACGTTCAGGTGTCCCTCATTGAAACAGAAAAAATGCTCGCCGAAATGGTGGGTAAACGTCTCAAAAGCATGGACAATTTTAAAGGTAAATTCTCTACTCAAACTCATTTTTTCGGTTATGAAGGACGCTGTGCAGCGCCTTCAAATTATGACGCAGACTATTGCTACAGCCTAGGTTTTACCGCTGCGGCATTGGCTAACGCCGGACGCACCGGCTATATGGCGGTAGTCAGAAATACCATTAAGCCGGCTTCGGAATGGACTGCCGGCGGTGTGCCGATTACGATGATGATGAATGTCGAACGCCGCCACGGCGAAGACAAACCCGTAATCCGCAAGGCACTGACCGAACTCGATGGCGCGCCGTTCAAATTTTTCAGTCAAAACCGTGAAAAATGGGCAATTGAAACTGAATATGTTTATCCCGGACCAATCCAATATTTCGGACCTTCCGAAGTTTGTGATCTGGTTTCCAAAACTCTTGAACTCGAACAAAAGAGCAACTAATGTCAATGGGAACACAAAGCCGGTATGACATTCATGTCCCGGCCAGATTGGCGATGATCGGACTAAACGACGATGAAGCTAAGCGGCTTCAGGCTGAACTTGATGCCATTATGGTTTTTCTGGAACCGCTGGAACGCGTCGATTTACCGGATGTCGAGCCGACAATTCGTCCGTTTTCTCCAGGCAACGCCTGGCGGGAAGACGTTTCTGAAATTAAATTTACCCGCGAAGAAATGATCGGCAACGCCCCATATCAGGACGGCGAATATATCAAAGTGCCGCAAGTCCTCGCCGACGAAGGAATGATGTCATGAAAATCGATGTAAATGCTCTCTCCATTCATGGCGTAGCCGAAGATTTGAAGGCCGGGAAATACAATGCGGCAGAATTGGCTCAAGCCTGTCTGGAACGCATCGCTGACACTGAACCTAAAATCAACGCTTTTGCCAAGTATGACGCGGATAAACTCTTGGCATGCGCCGCTGAATCAGATGCCCGCCGCAGCGCTGGAAAACCATTGAGTCAATATGACGGTATCCCGATCGGAATGAAAGACAATATTTCGATTAAAGGTGAATCGTGCAGTTCCGGCTCAAAAACCCTTATGGGCTACATCCCTCCGTTTGACGCGACACTGGTAAAATATTTGCGGAACCAAGGATTCATTCCATTCGGACGTTTGAACATGGACGAATTCGCCATGGGCTCCACCACCCGTACCAGTGCTTACGGCGCAACTTCAAATCCATGGTGTACGGATTATGTGCCCGGCGGCTCCAGCGGCGGCAGCGCGGCAGCCGTGGCGGCCGCATCATTGCCCGGTGCCATCGGTAGCGATACCGGCGGTTCAATCCGCCAGCCGGCAGCATTCTGCGGCGTTTACGGCATGAAGCCGACTTATGGACGAGTTTCCCGCTACGGCATTGCGGCAATGGCTTCCTCGCTGGATCAGGCAGGACCCTTGACCCGTAACGTTCTTGACGCTGCAATTCTGCTCGAATCAATGGGCGGCAGCGATCCACTGGATGCGATGACTCTGCCTGAGCCTTGCACTGGATTGGTCGATGCGGTAAAAAACACTGAATTGAAGTTTTTGAAGGGGTTGCGGATCGGAGTGGTCAAAGAATATATGGAGTGGTCTGAGCTCGAAGATGTCTGCCGTGCGCCGGTCGATAATACGTTGGAATTGCTGAAGTCTTTCGGTGCGGAAATTGTGCAGGTCGAACTTCCGGCAACTTTATTGGCGACTCAGGCATATTTTGCGATTATGATGGCAGAAGCCAGTACCAACCTTGAACGCATCGACGGAATCCGCTACGGTCATCAGGAGCCCGGTTCAAATCTCAATGATATTTATCTGAATTCCCGCGGTCAGTTCGGCGAAAACGTAAAATTGCGTCTGTTGGCTGGCACCCTGATTACCACCAAACGTTGTTATCAGGATTACTTTGTCAACGCTCAGAAAGTGCGTACGACGCTGGTCAACCAGTTTCGCGAAATATTTAAAAATTGCGATATCCTGCTGACTCCGACTTCTCCATCCATGCCGTCGCGCAAAGACGAACCGCCGAGCTTGAAGTTTCAGGCGGACTTTTATGGCGTTGATTGCAATCTTTCGGCCAACTGCGCCATCAGCGTTCCAGCAGAAATTACTCCGGACGGTATGCCGGTCGGAATTCAGTTTATTGCCGCTCCCAAACAAGATGCTTTGCTGTTGCAGGCGGTTCGCGCTTATGAACTCTGCCGACCACGGAAGACGTTTGTACCGAATCTATAAAAATGATTCTAAAATTCGCGCGCGCATAATGCGCGCGCGAATTTAAAAATCGGTGTTATGACGTTTTGTACGATTTAAATTCATGTAAAAGGGGGAAACGATGCGCATTATCAGCTTGTTAATTTTATTACTGGCAGTTATGCCGCTTTATGCGGTTCGTATCGATGAAAAAGCACCGGATTTAAAGGTTAAAAAATGGCTGTTGGGCAGTACCCCGGATTTCCTGGCATCAAAATCGGAACTGGCAACGTCCAAAAAATTGACGGTGGTCGTTTGCTGGGGAACCTGGCTGACCGGCCCGCGCGATGTAACTCCGGTATTTGACCGTCTGCAGCGTGAATTCGGTAAATCAGGCATGAACACCGTGTTTATCTCGGGAGAGCCGGAAGATCTGGTTGCTGCTTTTATCGCCGATAGGCCGGGATTTTCTTGCCGCGTCGGACTGGATGAAAATGAACTTACTCTGCACGCCTATCTCGGAAACAGCAGAATGTTTCCCCGGGCATTTTTAATCGATCCGCGTGGAGTAGTAATCTGGAGTGGCGAGGCCGTCGATGCCGAGAGTATCATTCGGTTATGGTTTGACGGGAAATTCGATTCGTCAAAATCGGTCAAACTGGGAAAACTTTATGAAGACCTCGAAGTCATGCTGCGCAGCCGTATGAACAAGGATATTGAAAAGAAGACGGACGAAATTCTTAAGCTCAATCCGAATGACGGATTCGCATTAAGAGTACGCCTTTTTTATTATGATGTCGCGAAAAAAACTGATGAGGCGATCCGCTTTCTTGATGAATATTCGCAAAAAAATCCCGATAATCTCTCGATTTACCTTGCTGCTTTCAATTTGTTAAACCGCACTGATCCGATTGATGCAGATACCGTAATGAAATTTGCCGGACGTGGACGGCAAAGTTTTCAACAAAATCCGGATGCGTTGCAAACTATCGTCGAAACGCTGCTGGTCAGCTTTCCATATCTTCCGGGAACCTTGGAATTTTCTGCTCAAATTATTGAACAGATTCCGCAGAATAACGCCTCCGCGCTTGCTGTTGCAGCGTTGTTTTATTACAAGTCCGGCCGCCCTGAAATTGCGGTTGAAAAACAGCGCCGCGCCGTTTCCATGATGAAGCAGTTAGAAAAAACCGCCGCTTCCGAAATGCTCAAATATTATGAAAGCGCTTTAAAAATGCGGCAACGCTGAATCGCGCAAATATGAAAAATAAGCCAGTATATGCGCTATTACGGATTATTGAGCTTGAAAAAACGGAAAACGGGCGCATATTAAAAAGCTTTCCAAACCGGCCGGAATAGCTCAGCGGTAGAGCAGTTGATTTGTAATCATCAGGTCGTCGGTTCAATCCCGACTTCCGGCTCCAGTTTTCTTCTTTGACGTACCGAACTTTGTGCACTCAAATTATACAGTAACTGTTTAAAGTTCCGTTTACTGCTTCAGAAGGATACAGGCAAACTCCTGTAGCTCAGGAAGAATAAAATAACCATTTTTATTTTGTTTTAAAGATATATGTGAAGCTAGATCTTCGGCTGAAGTGTATTTTTTAGGAACATTCAGGCACAAATTTTGAATTACAGCAGGCTTTTCGATTGGACGAATGGGACTTGTGTAATTACAAAGCCCCATAAAGGTTCCTGCTTCACTTTCACGAACGGAAAGGGTAATTCCATTTACGGGGTTTTCAATGGAAAAAACTTCTTTTTTCAGGATTTTTTCCATAAGTTTCCGATATGGAAGATGATAAAAAATGAAATAACTTTCAAAGAATCCTCCGGCAAAGAAATAAAATTTTCCTTTGGCATAATCAGTCTCAAAAAGGAATGGGATTACTCCTTGTCCTGGCTTGGCTTCATAGCAGCCGGCAAGAGGTTCTGTGCAATGTCCATGAATTTGCATAACATCTGATTCTTCAACGCCTAAAGACCATTGCGGGGCGGGCATGTAACCGAAGGCATTGTCCGGAGTATAAAGCCTAGAATCCACAGTCATGTAGTTAAAGCAGCCATGATTTCTTACTTTGCCGGTAAACCGGAGGCTGAACGCGCTATTGCCAAGTTCACGGATTTCCCCATCTCCAAAGTACCGTCCGAACTCGCCATCAGCAATGACAGTTCCTCCATTTTGAACGAACTCCTTAATGGCTAAAAGCACATCATCATCAGCCATAGCTAACGAAGGAAGAATCAGCTGTTTATACTTTTTAAGTTGTTCCGGTCTTAGATCTGTTACAATATCATAAGGGCGTGCTAAATGTTCCATAATAGCCAGTGCTCCCTGAAAACTATTGGTGTAGTTCCCTGGGAAAGAACCTTTCCTGGCATCATCCGCATAAAGATCGGAAGTCTGTCCTTCTTTTGGATATATGGCTGCCGTATCAAAGCTGTAGAGAACTGCGGTTTCTGCCAAGCTTCGGCTTTTCTCCCATAGTGTTTGATTGTCCCTGTCAAAATGAAGCATTTCTCTAGCTGCCTGGCCAGCGATTGTGTTCAGATTTTCGGGATTGCAGTGGATTCCATACCAGATTCCTGCTCCGTTGAAAAGGGCAGAAGCATAACAAAGTTTTGTCTCAGCGGGTGTATGCATGAACCATCCCCAAGGTTTGTGATCACCTGCTTGAAAGATTACAGTACGCTTGCCGTCCGCAACCGCTTCGGCAGTTTTGGCGCAACTGGAACAGTACCACCAGGAATGTTGTTTTGGTGGTTCATAGAAAAAAAAGCCGCCTTCTGTTCCAATAATATCGTCACTTCTGATTTGACGGACCATATTTTTCCGTCCGCTTCGACCAGCAAACAATCCTTCATTGAAATACATGAACCAATTGAGATTTACAGATTTTACCAAAGCATAAAGCTCATCCTTGAAAGCGATAACGCGTTCAAACGCAAACTCTTTACGCTCTGCTTCATTACCATCCGTGTAGGATTTGTGATACTGATTTTCAAAATTTTTCTGGCAGACAGGACAGCCGCATGGAGTATAGAAGGGCCCATCAAAAAATAGTCCCGCAATATCAAATTCACAGAGGGAGCGAACACAGTTGAAGAAATACTCCTTCCATCCAGAGCTGAGACAACAGCCATAATAGGTGTTGTAAAAACGGGGAAAAGTCTCCCCATCAATGTTCCGGATTCCCCATTCACGATAATGACCGGCAATGGAAGGACCCAAAATGTGACAATTCATATAGACAATCGTTTCCAGTTCCTGTTTCTTGGATTTATCTAAATACTCTACAAGCAAATTCCTGTGTACTGTGGGATCGTAAATAGCACTGTACATATCAGCATGAGTATGTAAAAGTTGCTCCGCTGAAAAGCCCATGTCATGCCAAATTTCCGGCATTCCTAGTGTGTGTTCGCGATCCTGAAAGTTGCACTGAAGTGCCGCAATTCTGAGATGATGGTTCATGCTGAGGATTCCTTGATGTATTTTTTCTATATTTTATTGCTTGTATCACCCAACTCGCCGCAATTGGTATTTTTAATTCAGGCCCAGATTCAAATTACCATTGCAACAGCTTTGTTAAAAACTAAATACAAATAAATTTATAGTATCTGAGACCAATATCAACGATATCAAATTTCACCTGACCCTAATTGGGTCAATGTCCTTTTTCGTCAGCGCTGACCGGGCGGAAATCACAATAGTTAATGCCAATTTCCCCCATTGAAATAAGACAGCCGTTCAAGCGCAGTCGATCCTGCAATGTTCTGACCGGCAGAAGGTGAGGAGAGATATTACTTTCGGCGGCCATGGCCGCAGCGGTTCCGGCCGCCTCTCCGCTGACCGCTACCGCGGGAATCGATCGGATCAATTCCCAAGAATAACCGGAAGCGTCAATCGCACGTCCGGCAACAATGACACCTTCCACTTTTTCCGGCAACATCGCGGAGAAAGGGATTTCCTGAACGACTTTAGAATGACACCAATCCGCACTGACACCTATGCTTCCGTCAATCGGCGTATTATAGCCTAATTCCGGGATTCCTCCGCGGCTGACAATCCGGGCAATACGCCGGAACTGCGCCATGGTCGGCAAAGTCAATGCATACAGGTTTTCCCTATTGTAAACGCCTTCCGCATAATTACGATTATAATATTCCCGCAACCAGCGCCGGGAATCCATCACAAATTCGGTAACTGCCCTGCCATTGGTACCGCGCCGCTTATTCGGCGGAGCATTCCATGAAAAAGGCTCTATCTGACCGTTAATCGCACTCCCGATGTGGGTGGAAAGTTTATGTCCGGAAACGGGGGGCTCGCCGCAATGTTCCATCGCCTGTATCGCCCACATCGCCAACGAATTAGCACCTTCCACAAAACTACCGCCGGCCTGTCGGATAATTTCTGCATCTCCGGTGGCATCGACGACTACGCGCCCTGTGAGGGGGTGCTTTCCCGATTTATTGAGTACCTTCAATCCAGTGACGCGATTTTCTTTTACCGTACAACCACTGACTAACGTATCCAACCACAAGTCGATTTTATGTTTTTCCAACAATTCATCCATCGCCATGACGAAGCCAGCAGGAGAAAACGCAGTGCGATACCGCACCGGACTGCCAGGTTCGCGCCATTGCGGATTTATATTGCCGGGGCCATATTTAATACTCGCATGCAATAATTTTTCGGCCAATCCTGCGCTTACCTGATTTCCGCAACCGTCACACAACGGCAGGTAAATAAAAATCATCCCGCCTGTGGCCAGACCTCCCCACCAAACACTTTTTTCGATAATGGCAGTACGGGCTCCGGCCTTCGCGGCGGCCAAAGCCGCCGCGACTCCGGCTACTCCGCCACCGGCTACAATCACATCATAATTCTCATTCATAGTCAAAATTCATCAAAAAGTTTCAGTTTGGGGGCCCAACCCGTACTTTCTACTATAATACGCCCAGTCGGAATGCTTTTTACGGCTCCGCTTAGATTCACGGTATTTACTACGTCCGGATGATTGAAGTGGAAATTTCGTGGTCCCGAACCATAAATCGTATTATAAGTCGTGGCGGCGATGTCAAAATAGAAACAAGCTTGAGGGTCATCGCGTCCGATACGAGCGCGTGGCTTGTATGCGGACGTGCCAATATAGCTAGCTCCTTCTTTGGTGAAAATCCATGGCTCATACGACAGCCATAAACTAGTTGTGCCAGACATATCGTACACACCATAATTGTTTGCATCACTTGGACAATGGAAAAAATTCCGGAATTGATCGCCGCGTATTTTCGCATTCACCACACTGGTTCCCGTCTGAGCTACGGCGGAAGTGCCTAAAACACCACTGTTATACAACATCCATGCTGCACCCGCCTGTATCGCATTGGCACCAGAGGGGATCGTTCCCATAATAGTGCTCACCACTGTCCCTCTTTCACCGTTAGCGCTATTGAAATATCCCGCTCTGGTATTTGGAAGAAAACCATCATACATATCAGCATATTGGAAACATCCCAAACCGATTGTTTTCAGATTACTGATGCACTTAACGCGCCTTCCACGCTCGCGGGCCTTGTTGAGTGCAGGGAGCAGTAGCGACGCGAGAATAGCGATGATCGCGATAACAACCAAGAGTTCGATAAGTGAAAAATTTTTACTTTTCATGTTCTTTATTCCTGTGTATTTGGGATTCATGGTTTTCGGAAATTCGGTGCATCCGAAATCAGGTACGCGCGAACGCTGAACGGCGCAAATTTAACGCGGATATTGCCTTTGAATCCCATCCTTTGACCATTGGAGAGATCAAGGGCGTAATTACACGATAAATCTTTTAAGGTGAACAACGCACTCTCTTCACGACTGCTGTTGTTCGCCGCCAGCATCAGAATCGACTGGTCTGCGGGATTGCGACGCAGGATGTAAGTAATGGTTTTCACCTTGCGGATGTCAAATTCTTCGTCTTCACTTCCCATCATGCGGGAACGTCTGCGAACCTTATATTCCGTCCACCCCTCGTTGGAACACTTGATTTGTTTATCCATTCTTTCACCTAAAAACCACGGAGTCAATGCAGAAATTTCGTTGATGACTGGCAAGATGATGGTTTTAGCGAACTGGTCACTGCAACGGAACATGCGCCACCCCATGATTCCCTGGGCACCATAGGTAATCGGCATGAACCACATGTAACGGATGTCATCGATATCGTATTTAGTATTTTCCCACTGGCTTCCTAAAATATCAAAACCCGCCGGACAATAGATAAAGCATTGCTTGTTCAATTTCTTTACTGCCTCCGCCGCTTTCTGGGCATCGTATGCAACTGAATACATATCGGTATCAGATTGTAGACGTGTTTTGCTCGGATATTGATTCGCCACCAACACGTCATAAAGTTTGTCTGATTGGTCGTAAGTTGTCCACCAAGCCTGGACCGGCATGAAATACGCACCGGGGTGATACGTTTTAATATCCTCGATTATCCATGCAATCGCCGTTTCCATATATCTGGTCAAGCCGATGTCCATTTCCGTATCCGCCAGTTTCTGCGTTTTTTTCCATTCCCCGTATGTACCATGTAGCCGGTTTTCCAGCTCATCCACGTAATAACCAATAACATTGTCCAGTTTTGAGAGCTCAGTCAAAACTTTACGAAAGCTTGCCCGGCGTTCCGGCAGTTCATTCGCTGGTACCGGTATGAATTTTTTCTCACCCGCATTTTTCAGGATGAATTGTAAATCAAGTCCCACGACTATAGTGATTTCCGGGCGATGCCGGTTAAACCATTTGATTATTTCCATTTCTTTTTTGAGCTCTTCCGGTTTAGACAACCTTAAGTGGCGGAAGTAGCAATTAGCGCCAGCCTGTTGCAAAAATGGGTTAATGCCATGGTCATTTTTATCTGTACCCCAACGTAAGTCCCAATTACCAAGAATGAATATATCTTTACCCTTATACTGTAGCGGGCGTGGCTGATAACCGTCGTTAGCGCTGGCACCAATTCCCATCAAAATCAGCATCAGTAATATTGTCAATTTCATAAATAGCTCCTTAATTGAATTAAAGTTTTATTCTCTTTGCATTAGTGTAGTGATAAAAATTGTTATCACTGGGGAAAATTATTTTTCAGAACGATACGTTAAACTCTTTTCTGATTCATGCAGACTCCGTGGTTAAATTGTTATAATTTCTGAGCAAACGAGTTAACAAACTCAAAACGGAACTTTCAGAAGCGTCCCTTTTCTCTAATCTGTTCAATGTTGTTTGTTCTCAGCACTGTCGTCGTACCTATGATTTCCTACTTAACTTTTTTTGACTAAATCTTTACCCAGTAGCAACAGAGCAAATATCTTGACTAATATTAATCTATTATATCTCAATTTGACATTTTTGTAAATAGTACATTGTGCCAATAAAAATGTAATTTTGTGCCAAAATAAATTTGAACGGAATGATTAATCTGATTATA
>Ga0265294_10004981_pt1 | contig 16298 bp, 29 predicted proteins | sample MunlanPumphouse3_FD_192504 | JGI IMG/M metagenome (GOLD analysis project Ga0265294, IMG submission 192504) | Groundwater microbial communities from a municipal landfill in Southern Ontario, Canada - Pumphouse #3 | ecosystem: Environmental > Aquatic > Deep subsurface > Groundwater | place...
TGGAATTTTATTGATTTTATTCATCAAAATTAATCTGTGTATTCGTGCTAGTAAGCGCGATGGTATTGCCTTCGATATCAAAGATATCATTTTGAGAGAAGGTCAAATCCATTCCATCATATCGAGATGAGTAAGTTCCATTTGCGGTGAGCAAATCAGAACTAGTAATAGAAAACTCGTAGTTATCACCAAAGCTGAACTCGATAGATGTATCACCATAATACCCAAATAGTTTATAAGTGAACGCTGATTCTTCATAAGTCTTAAATCCAAAAATCAGACTGAGATCAATATTTTCAAAGGTTGTTTCGTAAAAATATTTTGCATTCAATTCAGATTCCTGAAGAGGGGTTCTGTTTAATACACCTTCCCAGTTATCCCAATAGGGATCGCCGGTCCTATTTAAAACAAATTTAACTTTAAACTTATCATCTCGGTATTTAAAAAAACCTTGGGCAGGTATTCTTTTCATATCTGCACTTAATAATGAAGTATATCCACTAGTAATATAATCGCTAGAATCGATAAATAAATTACTATTAAAAATTCCATAAAGTTCCGTATCAAAAATTCCGTCAATTTCAATTCTGCAATAGTTGCGATAGCCTTGTACTCCTTGGGATAACATAATAAATTTCCCATCTTCGGACTCCCATTTCATATTAGTAGAAACAAGATTGACAAATTTCATGTCATTGCAAGCAGTTAATGGTAGGACAAACGTTCCTAAAATTAAAAGTGGGAAACGATTTTTTATTTTTGTTGCCATAAATTAATCTATCAAAAGATACCCCCATACGAATTGATTTGACGCATAATTCAAGGAACTGTTGTTTGCTTCCAATATTTTGGAAATTGTTTGATATTTTTTTGATTGTTCACCCCAACACTTTAAATTGAAAACTTCATATTCAAACTTATTGGTGCCAGAAGATAATATTTGATTTTTTCTTACATAGACAGTGTGAAGTTGGCCTCCAAAATTCGGGAAACCATTGTCAAATGTTTCATTCCAAAAAGATACAATTTTTTTGTTTCAATGTTTCCCGTTATTCCTGGAGTGATTATTTCATTATCGCTTTTTACATTTTCGATATTTGGCAAAGCCGAAATTGAGATAGATAAAACGGAAAAAACAACAACCACAATTTTTTTTGACAACATAAGCATCCCCTCTTATTGTTTTTATTATAGCACCAATCAGATTTTTTCGAATATTATATTAATTTGTTAAATATACGAGCAAACAAAAAAGGCTACCCATCGGATAGCCTTTGAATATGAATTGAAGACTAGGATTAATCGACCCAAGCGACGAGCACGATTGGTGCGTCATCACCGCGGCGATTGCCTAATTTTAATTGATGAGTGAATCCACCATTGCGAGTAGCGAATTTTGGACCCAAGACAGCGAATAGATGATCAAGAGCAGAAACTTTGCCTTCAGCATCAACACTGACATTGCGAACAAAACGAGCGGCTTGGCGTTTGGCGTTCATGACATCTTCTTTTTTTGTTAAAGTGACGAGACGATCGGCTTCACTAACCACATCTTTTGCCACCGCGGCTGTCACTTTGACTTGACCATGAATGATTAAATCAGTGACGACATTGCGGAGCATGTTTTCATATTTACTTTTGGTATAAGCGGCTTTAAATCTAACACCGGTTTTACCATGTACGTTTTTACGACCTTGTGCTGGCATTTTCTAAAACCTCCTTACTCAAAGTCTTTGAAAGCCAAACCAATACCGGCGAGTTTCTCTTTAATTTCTTTGAGAGATTTCTTACCAAGATTTTTGACTTTCATCATATCTTCTTCGCTCTTCTCTGTTAATTCAAGGACAGTAGCGATACCGGCTCTCTTTAAACAGTTGTAAGAACGGACGGATAAATCGAGTTCTTCGATTGTGATATTCTCGTATTTGTTTTCTTCGACTTGAACTTCATCTTTTTCAATATTGATGTCGCGAGTAATCTCAGCGAGATTCTCGAACTTATGCAAGTGATCGATGAGGATGAGAGCGCTCATGGCAACTGCTTCTTGTGGAAGAACAGAGCCATCAGTCCAAACTTCTAAACTTAACTTGTCAAAGCGTGAATCGTGTCCAACACGAGTCTTTTCAACAGTGTAGTTAGCTTTGCGAACTGGCGAATAGTTACTATCGGTTGAGATAGCGCCTAAAGGTAAGGATGAGTGAATTGTCTTATTTTGTTCACCCGTGACATACCCACGGCCATTACGAGCGTGCAAGACCATCTTTAAGTGTCCACTTTCAGTGAGATTAGCAATCACTAAATCAGGATTGATAATTTCCACTCCAGTTGGGCAGTGAATGTCTTTGGCTTTAACGACGGCTGGACCTTGAACATCGAGCTCTAGACGTTTGTTATCATTATCTTCGGAAGCAATCTTTAAGACTAAGCCTTTGAGATTGAGAATGATGGACGTGACATCTTCTTCCACTCCTTCAAGAGCGGTGAATTCATGACGTGCACCTTCCACTTCCACGGCGTAGATTGAAGCGCCTGGTAAGCTGGAGAGTAAAACTCTGCGGAGAGCATTGCCAAGAGTCAATCCAAAGCCACCTTCAAGTGGTTCAATGATGAAGCGGCCGTAATTCTCGGTGCCATCATAGTCGGCTTGGGTGATACCAAATCTTTCAAAAGGATTCGCGATTTTCATAGTCATACCTCCTAATTAACCACGAGGACGCTTTGGTGGGCGGCAACCATTGTGAGGAATTGGGGTGGTATCAACGATACTTAAAACAACCAATCCAGAGACAGCGAGAGAGCGAATAGCTCCTTCACGGCCTGGGCCGGGACCTTTAACGTCGACGTCAACTTGTCTAATGCCTTGATCATAGGCGGCTTTGCCAGCTGCTTCAGCAGCTTGCATAGCGGCGAATGGAGTGGATTTTTTAGCACCCTTAAAACCCATTGCGCCTGAGCTGCTCCATGCTAGAGCATTGCCTTGTTCATCACAGATAGTGATAATTGTGTTGTTGAAAGTAGAATGAATGTGGGCGACACCTTTAGTAAACGAACGTTTAATTTTCTTTTTGCGTGTGCTTGTTTTTTTAGCCATTGTGTTCTAATTCTCCTTTCTTTAGCCTTGTGGGGCAGTTTTCTTGTTCGCGATGGTCTTTCTTGGACCTTTACGAGTGCGAGCATTCGTTTTGGTTCTTTGACCACGAACAGGGAGACCTTTTCTATGGCGAATGCCACGGTAGCAGTTAATTTCAGTTAAACGCTTAATGTTAAGAGCTACTTCACGGCGAAGTTCACCTTCGGTTTTGAATTTAGCAATTTCGCCACGAAGAGCGGCAAATTGGTCATCAGTAAGATCTTTTACTCTCGTTCCACCAGCAACTTTCGCGTTATCACAAATAAGTTGAGCGGTGTGTCTGCCAATACCATAAATATAGGTAAGGGAGATGCAGACTGGCTTGTCGTTCGGAATATCAACACCAACAATACGTGCCATATTCTATTTCCTCCTATTAACCTTGTCTCTGCTTGTGCTTTGGATTAGAGCAAATGACCATAACTTTGCCATTTCTTCTAATAACTTTGCACTTTGGGCAGATCGGTTTCACTGAGGGTCTGACTTTCATAAGTTTTTCCTCCTAAATAATTTTTTCCTGCGGTTTATTTAAACCGGAATGTAATGCGGCCCCGTGTTAAATCATAAGGCGAGATTTCTACCGTAACTCTATCGCCTGGAAGAATGCGTATGTAATGCATACGGATTTTGCCAGAAACGGTGGCCAGAATCACGACGCCATTTTCGAGTTTTACTCTAAACATCGCGTTCGGTAAGACTTCGGAAACGACCGCCTGTACTTCGATGACGTCTTTTTTTGACATAAGTTATTTTTCTCCTTCGTACATGGTAATAATTTCATATCCTTCATCAGTGACGACAACTGTGTTCTCATAATGAGCGGTTAGTTTGCCATCTTTGCTTTTTACGGTCCATCCATCTCCGAGAACGCGAGTGTCTTTTCGACCTTCGAGGACCATTGGTTCGATGGCTAGAGTCATACCCTTTTGCAAAATTGGGCCGGTTCCAGCTTTACCGTAATTTGGAATGACAGGATCTTCGTGCATGTGAGCGCCTATACCATGACCGGTATAATCGCGCACGACATTATAGCCATGACTTTCGTTGTATTTCTGTATGGCTTCGCTGATATCACCTAAGTGAACCCCGGGAGTGATTAATTTCACTGCTTCGAAGAATGACTGTTTGGTGACTTTCATGAGCCGAGTTGCTCTTTCGGTGATGGTGCCGACCGCGAAGGTACGGCACGCATCAGCGGAATAGCCTTGATATGTTGCCACAATGTCCACGGAGACTATATCCCCTTCACGGAGAATAATCTTGCTAGAAGGTATTCCGTGAATGAGAGTCTCGTTGACTGAGACGCAAGCCGAGCTGGGAAAGCCGTTATAGCCTTTTTCAGCCGGGATGCAACCAGAATCGCGTATGACTTTTTCCACGATGGTGTCGATATCCAAAGTGGACATCCCAGCGTGTATCTCTTTCTCTAAGGTTTTAAAGACGAGACCACACACTTCACCAGCGCGTTTCATCAAAGCGATTTCTCGGGGAGATTTGACAATGATCATGTTATTTACTCTTAAGAAATAAACTTACTTCATCGAATAAGTCTTCACTACCCACTAAGGAATTGAAGTTGACTAATAAGCCTTTGGCGTCATAGTAATCTAACAATGGTTTAGTGTCGTGAATGTAATGACCAAGACGCACCTTCAACGCTTCTTCGTTGTCGTCTGGTCTTTGAAAGAGTGGTCCGCCACAGACATCGCAGATACCTTCAACTTTTGATTTCATGGTATCGATGTGATAGGGAGTGCCACAGTTCTTACAAACTCGTCTTCCGCTAATGCGGCGGATGAGTTCTTTTTCGTTACAATCGAGATTGACAACAACATCGATTGGACGGTGGATTTCAACGGCTAATTTGTCCAGCGCTTCAGCTTGCACCAAAGTGCGGGGAAAGCCATCGAGAAGAAATCCGTTCGCACAATCTTCTTGTGATAATCTATCTTTGACAATGCCAATTGTGACATCATCAGGAACAAGATCACCTTTTGCAATAAAGGATTGAGCGAGTTTTCCTAATGGAGTGCCAGTTTTAATGGCTTCGCGGAACATATCCCCCGTCGATATATGGACGAGACTATGAGCGACTTTCAGCTGTTTAGCAAGGGTTCCCTTGCCAGCCCCTGGTGGGCCCATGAGAATGATGTTCTTAAGCATTATAAACGTCCTCCACTAGCCACAACCTCATCGAACGATTTACCCGCGAGCAAGCCATCGATTTGACTGTTAAGTTCAAGCGCGACACCGACGACGATGATTAAGCCAGTTCCGCCGAGAGCAAGAGAAGGATAATCTTTAAAGATTGTCAAACTCAAAATCGCGGGAAGAGCAGCAATCGCCGAGAGAGCCATCGCTCCAATAAAAGTCACACGGTTAAGAACCTTTCGAACATAACGTTCAGTTTCAAGTCCGGGGCGAATGCCAGGGATATAACTGCCGTTTTTTTGAAAATTCTCAGCCATCTGTTGTGGATTAATTTGCACATTAGCATAGAAATAGGTGAAGGCAATGGTTAACACTATATAAATTAGTAGACCCCAAGGCATTGAGAACCCATTTCCCATGTTAGTCATTGAAGAGCTGTTGAAGATGTTGAGCCAATTGGCATCACTATCGCCTCCTAAGAAGGCGTTGACAACGCTTGGAGCCATCATGATTGAACTCGCGAAGATGACAGGAATGACACCGGCGGGGTTAATCTTGATAGGCAAGAAACTGGCTCGAGCCATCGATGGTGTTTGACCACCACCTTTCCCGGAGTGTTGAACCGGGATTTTGCGTTTCGACAACTCGATGAACGCGACGAATGCGACAATGAGCAAGAAGCTCAGTATATAGAGTATGAATTGGAAAGTTCCTGCGATCTGTGCGGAATCGGAGACACCCATCGAATCCACTACCCACAATGTGAAAGCATTACCGACTTGACTTGGAAGGGATGAAACTATACCGGCGAAGATGATCATCGAGATACCATTTCCGATACCTTTAATCGATATTTGATCACCGAGCCACATAACAATCATCGCTCCAGCTAACATCACGATAATGATGTATAGATATTGAAGCCATTCATAACCAGGAGCCGACTTAATGAGGGAAACCTCAGTCGAATTCTCGATAGTTTTGATAATGCCATAGGCTTGAACCGCCCCTAACATAAGAGTTAAATAACGGTTAGCCATCTCCATCTTTTTGCGGCCATGTTGGCCTTGACGGCGTAAATCACTTAAAGCAGGCAAAACATCAGCCGATAATAATTGAATGATGATTTGCGCGGTAATATAAGGAGAAACACCGAGCGCGAAGATTGAGAATGTTTGTAATGTACCTCCTCCGAGAAGGTTCATCAGAGAAAGGGCGCTATTAGTGGTGACAGCCTCGGTAATTTTACTGGTGTCAACACCTGGAACAGTGATTAAAGCGCCGATACGGAAGACGAAGAGAATCAGAACCGTAAATAAGATACGGCTCATGATGTCTTTATTCTTGAGTATTGATCCAATTTTTTTCATGTTAGATCACCTCAATTTTGCCGCCAGCTTTAGTGATAGCCGCTTCAGCAGATTTACTAAAGGCTTTAGCTTGGACGGTGAGACTCTTAGTAAGTTCTCCTCCGCCTAATACTTTTAAGCCGTTGTATTCTTTATTGAGCAGACCATTTTCCTTTAATAATGCTGGAGTAATCACAGTACCGTTTTCGAATTTCTCCAAAGCGGAAACACTGATGATGGCATAATTGACATGATTTACATTCTTAAAGCCACGTTTTGGTAAACGTCTGAAGAGTGGCAATTGACCACCTTCAAAACCAAGAGAAGTTCCGCCGCCACTACGAGAGTTTTGACCTTTGTGACCTTTTCCGGCGGTTTTACCATTTCCGGATCCGATTCCACGGCCTTTTCGGTAATTTTCTTGGCGAGAGCCTGCGGCTGCTTTTAAATTATGCAATTTCATATGTACACCTCCTATTTTCTTTTATTGTTGAACAATAATTTATTCTTTGCCACGTAAGATTTTCATCTCTTTGTAGCTCTTGAGGTTATCAAGACCTTGGCTAGTAGCACGAACAATATTGATTGCGGCACGACTGCCATAGACCTTTGAACACACGTTTTGGACGCCGGCGAGTTCAAGAATTGCACGAACCGGTCCTCCAGCGATGATTCCAGTACCTTCTGGAGCTGGCTTCAAGTAAACATTGCATGCGCCAAATTTACCAATCACTTCGTGGGAGAGAGTCGCACCCTTGACAAGATGTAACTTGTGGATGTTCTTCTTTGCCGCTTCATTGGCTTTTTTAATAGCATCGGGAACTTCGGCGGCTTTTCCAACCGCAAATCCATAGCGACCTTTGTGATCACCAATGACAACGAGAGCGGTAAATTTCATGCGGCGTCCACCTTTGACGGTTTTGCTGACGCGGTTGATGAAAACTACACGATCATCGAATTCTTTTGGTTCATTGCGGCGGTCAGGGCGTTTTCCACCTTGACGAGGACCACGGCGATCACCGCGAGGACCGCGACGATCGTTGGAGCGAGGAGCTTGACCCGCGTCTGGTTTAGCTTCGACTGGGGATTCAGCAGTGACTTTGGCGTCATCGGCTTCAACACCGACGATTTTCTTTTCTTCTTCCACTATTGATTTCCTCCTTAGAATACTAAGCCAGCTTCACGAGCGGCTTCAGCTAACGCTTTGATACGACCATGATAGATATATCCGGATCGATCGAAGACGATGGTTTTTATTTTGAGAGCAATCGCTTTTTCCGCGATGTCTTTTCCGACGAGTTTGGCTCCTTGGATGTTTCCGCCGTTTTCACTTTTTAAAGCGCCAGTGGAGGAACTTACTAAGGTGAGACCTTTGACGTCGTCGATGAGTTGTGCCTCAATATTCTTATTAGAACGATAGACACATAATCTTGGTTTGTCCGCAGTTCCAGAAATTTTGGTTCTGACACGGGCATGACGTCTCAAACGAGAGACATTCTTTGGTTCTTTTTTTACCATAATTATTTCCTACCTTTCTATTAAGCTTTTGCAGTGGCTCGTTTGCCTTCTTTTGTAGCAACGAACTCACCTTTGTAACGAATACCTTTGCCAAGATATGGCTCTGGTGGGCGAACTCCGCGAATGAGAGCAGATGTTTGGCCGACCGCTTGCTTATTGACGCCACTGACTTCAATGTGAGTAGGGTCAATAATTTTAATGGCCACGCCTGGTTCTGGTTCGATTACCACTGTGTGGCTATAACCGGCCCAGAGTTCAACGGCTTTGCCTTTTAAGGCAGCTTTGAATCCAATACCGACCATCTCGATTACTTTGGCATAGCCTTTAGTAACTCCGACGATAGCGTTGGCGACATTAGCGCGGGTAGTTCCGTGATTTTGTTTGGTTTGTTTCTCTTCGTTCAAGCGGACGAAGGACATGATGTTACCATCAACTTTCACTTCGATGCCGGAATTGATGAGGACGTCTTCTTCACCTTTTGGGCCTTTGACGTGCATGACACCTGGTTTAATTTCGTAGGTGACACCAGCAGGGATTTCAATATGTTTATTTCCAATACGTGACATATATCTTCCTCCTACCAAACGTAAGCGATTACTTCACCACCGATACCAAGAGTACGAGCTTTTGCGTCAGTCATAACTCCTTGTGAGGTGGAAATAATTGCGATACCTAAACCCTTGAGAACGCGTGGGAGTTTCTCAACTCCGACTTGAACTCTCAACCCTGGTTTAGAGATTTTTTTAACTCCGGAGATAACACGTGTGCCATCACCAGCGTATTTTAAGGTAATTGATAATTCCTTTTTTACTTCACCCTTGACTTTATATTCAACGATGAAACCTTCTTCTTTTAAGATCTTGGCAATTTCAGCTTTCATCTTGCTAGAAGGCATTTTGACACTTTCGTATTGTAATTGATTAGCATTGCGGATTCTTGTGAGCATATCCGCGATTGGATCAGTCATCATAATTAATCGATATCCTCCTTTTTACCAAGATGCTTTTTTCATGCCGGGAATTTCGCCCTTGTAAGCGAGTTCTCTTAAGCAAATGCGGCAGAGATGGAATTTTGAATAGACAGAGTGAGGACGTCCACAACGTTCACAACGTGTATATTCTCTAACCTTAAACTTTTGAGGTCTAGATTGACGAACTTTTTGACTTGTTTTTGCCATGTTATTCTCCTCTCTTATCTATGGAATGGCACGCCCAATAATTCTAATAATGAGTATGCTTCCTTATCCGTTTTTGCAGTAGTGACAACAACGATGTCCATACCGCGAACCTTCGCCACTTTATCGAAATCGATTTCGGGGAAGATTAATTGTTCTTTAATTCCGAATGTGTAATTGCCACGGCCATCAAAGGCATTGCGGGAAACACCACGGAAGTCACGAACGCGAGGGAGAGCGATGGAAATTAACTTATCGAAGAAATCCCACATTCTCAAACCTCTTAAGGTTACTTTGCAACCAATTTCCTGTCCTTCTCTTAATTTGAAGGTAGCAATGGATTTTTTCGCTTTGGTAATGACTGGTTTTTGACCAGTAATTGCGGTTAGTTCAGCGACAGCTTCTTCTAATCGTTTGCTATCTTGGGTGGCATCGCCAACACCAATGTTAATAACGATTTTCTCTAAGCCTGGAATTTCCATAACTGAGGTATATTTGTATGTTTCATGCAAAGATTTTTTTACTTCGCTTTCATAGCGAGCTTTAAGTCTGTTGACTACTTTAGCAGCTTTGTTACCGGTGGATGCTTTTTTAGCGGCTGGCTTCTTGGCTTTTGGAGCTTCAACGACTTCAACTTTTACTTCTTCAGCAACAGGAGCAACTTCTTTTGCAACCTTTGCTTTTGGGGCAGCGCTAGGAGATTTCTTAGCAGCTGGCTTTTTGACAACTTTTATTTCTTCGGCCATAACTAATACCTCCTTATAGCACTTGTCCGCTCTTCTTAGCAAAACGGACTTTCTTTCCTTTGACTTCTTTATGACCAACGCGTGTTGGTTTTTTGGTCTTAGGATCTTCAAGCATCACATTACTAGCGTCGATTGGAGCGTAAACTTCAACGATGCTACCTTCTGGACTAGCTTGTGTTGGTTTTTTGTGTTTCTTACGAACGTTAACATTCTCAACGACAACACGATTGGTTTCAGGAATGACTTTTTGAATCACACCAGTTTTGCCTTTATCGCGGCCGGCGATGACGATAACTTTATCGCCTTTCACTAAATTCATAATGGTAACCTCCTATAACACTTCGGTAGCGAGGGAGACAATTTTCATGAATCCATCGACACCAGTTTCACGTAACTCACGTGCCACGGGTCCAAAGACACGTGTGCCCACGGGTACGTTTTCTTCAGTAATAATCACTACGGCATTATCAGCGAATGAGATCGTTGAACCGTCGCGACGACCGACAGCTTTTTTAACACGGACGATAACGCATCTAACGATATCACCCTTTTTCACTTTGCTATTTGGGACAGCATCTTTAACGGCAGCGAGGACGACATCGCCTAAGCTGCTGGTTTTACGATGACTACCACCATAGAGGTTGAAAGCACGAACTGAACGAGCCCCACTGTTGTCAGCAACAACGAGGTTTGTTTCCTTTTGAATCATACTTATTCTTCCTCCTTTTTCTCTTGGGAAGCTTTCTTAGCCGCTACTTTCTTCGCCGCAGGTTTCTCAGCAGGTTCTTCTGCCTTGACTTCTTCGACTTGAGTTTTTACTTCTTCGACTACTTCCACTACTGGTTGTTCTTTTTCTGGAAGTTGAGCTTCGAGAATTTCTTCTTTTAATTCAGCTTCTGCTTGTTTAATTGATAATTCAGCTTTTTTATCGATGCTTACTAAACGGAAACGTTTTGTAGCACTGAGGCGACGGGTTTCCATAATGGTCACGGTATCGCCGACTTTAGCTTCGTTATTTTCATCGTGAGCGTAGTATTTTTTACTATATTTCACGCGTTTTCCATAGATTGGGTGCTTCCTATGGGTGCCAACTTGGACGACAATTGTCTTGTCATTCTTATCGCTGACGACCACACCTTGAATAGTGCGTCTTGCCTGGGTTTCTCTTTCCATAGACAATATCCTCCTTATTTGCTTTCTAGTTCTCTTTCGCGGAGAACCATGTTGATGCGAGCGATATCTTTGCGAACGACAATGACATCCTCACCTCTTGGTAGAGCTCCAACCGCTTTTTTGCGACGGAGTTCGAAGAGTTGTTCTTTGAGCGAGTATAATTTGTCTTTTAAGTCGCTCGTGGTTAATTCACGTACTTCATTAATTTTCATAAATTATTCCTCACCTTTCTTTACAACTTTACATTTGATTGGGAGTTTGTACGCAGCGAGGCGTAACGCTTCTCTCATATCTTCGGCTTCACAGCCTGCCATTTCAAACATGACAGTGCCGGCCTTAACAACAGCCACCCAGTCTTCTGGATTTCCTTTACCGGAACCCATACGTACTTCGGCTGGTTTCTTGGTTTTTGCTAACTGTGGGAAAATTCTGATCCAGATTTGTCCACCGCGTTTTGTGTAACGAGCAAGGACAACACGGGCTGACTCGATTTGACGAGTAGTGATCCATGCACCTTCTAGAGCTTCGAGACCATATTCGCCAAAGGCAACGGTTAAACAGGAAGTCGCTTTTCCTTCATATCTTACGATATGTGGACGACGATACTTAACTCTTTTTGGTTGTAACATGACTATTCTCCTTTCCCTTCAGAAGATTTCTTTTGAAGTTCTGGGCGAATTTCTCCGCGACAAATCCACACTTTGATTCCTAAACGGCCATAGGTGGTAGCGGCTTCAGCAACGGCATAGTCGATATCACTGCGTAAGGTATGTAGAGGGATAATTCCTTCTTTATATCCTTCGCTACGGGCAATATCAGCACCAGCTAAACGTCCAGAGATTAAGGTACGGCAACCTTTAGCGCCGGCTTTGCGAACTCTTTGGATAGCTTTCTTTTGGGCAGTTCTGAATGAGGCTCTTTCTTCAATTTGCTTAGCAATGGAGCAAGCGACGATACGAGCATCGAGATCAGGGTTCTTCACTTCGACGACATCGACACGGACTTCACCACCGCTAATTAATTTGTTCAAATCTTCTTTAATTTTGTTGATGTTCTTGCCATCTTGACCGATAACCACACCAGGGCGAGCCACAAAGATCATAACAACGACTTTGTAACCTTTATCTGTTTTGGTTCTTTCGATTTCAATGTGGGAGAGCATCGCATCTTTTAGGTTCGCTTCGAGATATTGACGAATCTTAATATCTTGATTGAGGAACACATGGTATTCTTGGTCATCGGCGTACCAACGAGAATTCCAATTCTTGTTGATGCCAACTCGCATACCTATTGGACTAACTTTTTGACCCATTGTAATTCCTCCTATTTCATTTTAACTACCACAGTAATGTGGGAGCTTCTCTTCACTAAACCGGAAGCAGAACCTTTTGCTCTCGGTAAGAAGCGTTTCATTCTTAAGCCGTCGCACGCGTATATCTCAGAGATGAATAAGCGATCGGCATCCATCCCGAAGTTGTTAGTAGCATTGGCGGCCGCTGATTTGATGGTTTTGATGACTGGCTCGCTTGCAGCGCGATTAACGTTTGCAAGGATACCAAGTGCAACTTTGACGTCTTTTCCGCGGACTAAGTCGATTACCAAGCGAACTTTACGAGGAGTGACGCGAACGTTCTTGGAGATTGCTTGCGCCTCTGTTGGGGTTGGTTTTTTTGGTTTTTCAACTTTCTTTGGCTCTTCTTTAGCCACAGCCTTGGCTTTCTTGACCGTGGGTTTCTTTGCTTTAGGAGTTTCAACTACTTCAGTGGCCTTTACTTCTTCAACTGGAGCGGCTGCTTCTTTAACAACTGCTTTCTTAGAAGTGACTTTCTTTTCTGTTGCCATAATCATTCCTCCTATTTAGCCGCGGCGGACTTATCAGTCGCACCACTACCGTGACCGGTGAACTTGCGGGTAGGTGAAAATTCACCTAATTTATGACCGACCATATCTTCAGTGATATAGACAGTGATGTGTTCTTTTCCGTTATAAACAGCAAAGGTGAGACCGACAAATGATGGATAAATTGTTGAACGACGAGACCAAGTCTTAATGATTTCCTTTTTGTGGGAAGCATTAAGTCTTTCGACCTTTTTCATCAATGATTCATCGACGAAGGCACCTTTTTTCAAACTTCTTGCCATAATCAGTTTCCTCCTTTACTTACCGTTCCGGCGACGGATTATTAACTTGCCGGATGATTTCTTCGCATCTCTGGTTTTCACGCCAAGAGCGCGTTTGCCCCAAGGTGTACGTGGTGCGTCGCGTCCAATAGGGGACTTGCCTTCACCACCACCATGTGGGTGATCGACTGGGTTCATTGCGGAACCACGGACGGTTGGTCTCATACCTAACCATCTATTCTTGCCTGCTTTTCCTTTGTTAATGAGGTTCCAATCTCCGTTACCGACAGTACCAACAGTGGCACGGCAGTCTCCTAAGACTTTTCTCATTTCTCCGGAAGCGAGACGAAGCATTACGTATTTTCCTTCATTACCAAGGACTTGAGCGGCAGTGCCGGCTGCGCGGCATAATTGACCGCCTTTACCTGGTTCTAGTTCAACGTTATGAACGAATGTACCTTCAGGAATATTCTTTAAGCACATTGCATTTCCAGGCATGATATCAACGACTTCACCAGATAAAACTTTGTAGCCGATTTTGATATCTTTTGGCGCGAGAATGTATCGTTTTTCACCATCGATGTAGGTAATTAAACAGATATTTGCGTTGCGGTTTGGATCATACTCGATGGTTTTCACAGTTGCTGGGATGTTGTCTTTATTACGCTTGAAGTCAACTAAACGATATTTGCGTTTATGACCTCCACCAATGTGGCGGCAGGTGATGACACCTTGATTATTACGTCCGCCTGACTTGGATAATGATACTAATAGACTTTTCTCAGGAGTGTTCGTTGTGATTTCACCAAATGTCGAGTTTGTCATGTTCCTACGGCTTGCTGACGTAGGTTTGTAAGTTCTGATAGACATTTGTCTTCCTCCTATAATTTGGAATTAACCATTAGGTTATTCCTTGAAGAGGTCGATGGCTTCGCCTTCTGCAATTGAAACCACGGCCTTCTTATATCCAGAGATTGAACCAGCATAACGGGTTCCTCTGGTTGTATCCTTGCTACGAACATTGCTGACTTTGACATCAACGACTTTCACTTTGAATAATCTTTGGAAAGCTAATTTGATATCGGTCTTGTTTGCTGAGGCGAGGACTTTGACTGTGACTTTGTTCTCATTTTGCATGAGAGCCATACTCTTTTCTGTAATTACAGGTTTGAGAATGACTTGGAAGTCTTTATCAGTCGCTTTTTTGAAGTTTGCGGAAGTTTTTACTTCAGCTTTCTTTTTGGCTGCCATATTACTTTAATGCCTCCTCTACTTCTTTCACTGCTTCTTTGCTCATGATTACGTGATTGACATTAAGTAAATCGGTAACACTTACATTGTCCGCAGTCACAACTCTTGCGTAACCAACATTGCGGGAAGCTTTGAAAATATCCATATCAATTGCTTTAACGACAACGAGGGTTTTAGAATCAGCCTTTAGGGCTTCAAGGAAGGAGACAAATGCTTTTGTTTTTCCTTCTTCGAATTTGATGCTATCAATAACCTTTAGACCATCTTTAACTTTTAATGTTAAGGCGCTCTTTAAGGCTAAGTTGTGTTCTTTTTTGTTTTGAGAAATCTTGTAGTTTTGATTTCCCACTGGTCCGAAGACCGTTCCGCCTCCAACCCAGATTGGCGAGCGGCTTGAACCAGCACGAGCACGACCGGTTCCTTTTTGTCTCCATGGTTTTTTACCACCACCACTGACTTCGTGACGAACTTTTGTCTTTGCGGTTGCTTGACGGGAGTTCGCTTGATCGACTTGAACGGCGTCGAACATCGCTTGTTGGTGTGGTTCGATTCCGAAGACGCTAGCGTCTAATGCAATTTTGGAAACTTCTGCGCCAGTCATATCGTAGACTTTGACGCTAACTGATTTCTTTTCTGCCATGTTCTAGTTCTCCTTCCGTTCCTATTCAACTTTTGCTGCTTCGGCAACGGCAACTTCTTCAACAGGAGCTACTTCTGAGATAACTTCTGCAACGTCAGAGGCTTTGCGAACGAGCAAATTTTTGATTACTTTTGGATTTTTGACATCCTTAACTGCGCTTCTAATAGTCACAATTGCTTTTTTGGTTCCTGGAATTCCACCCTTAATGAGGATGTAGTTCTTTTCAGTGTTGACATCCACAACGTAGAGGTTCAACAGAGTGACTGACTCGTTTCCGTAGTGTCCAGACATGTGCTTTCCAGGCATAACACCATGGTTGTAACGACCATTGTTTGCAAATGATCCTTGTCCGCGATGGTAACCAGATCCGTGACCTTTAGGACCAATCTTTTGGTTCCAGCGTTTAATGACACCAGAGAAACCGTGTCCTTTTCCTGTTCCAACGACATCAACGACATCGCCTTTTTTGAATAAGTCGGCGGTAATGGCATCACCTAATTGGTAGCCAGCCATTTCATCTCCTCTTAATTCAGCGTGAACTTGGTGTGGGACTGTGTTGGCTTTTTTAGCGATTCCAACTTCACATTTGTTAGCACGAGAAGCTTTTAATTCCTCATAGCCCACTTGTACTGCCACATAACCATGTTTTTCTAATGTTTTAACTTGGGTGACAATGTTTGGTAAGACTTCAACGACGGTAACGGGATACATTGTTCCATCTTCAGCGAAGACTTCAGTCATGCCCATTTTTCGGCCTAATATTGCTTTCATTTTGTCTTACCTCCTTATAGTTTGATTTCGATATCAACTCCAGATGGTAGATCGAGATTTTTTAATGCGTCGATTGTTTCTTTCTTGGGATTGGTAATATCGATAATACGTTTGTGTGTACGAATTTCAAATTGCTCACGAGAATCTTTGTACTTGTGAACCGCTCTTAAAATCGTATAGACTTGCTTTTCCGTCGGGAGCGGAATGGGACCTAAAACGGTCGCCCCAGTTTTTTTCGCTGCATCAACAATCTTGCCAGCACTCAAATCGAGATT
>Ga0265294_10004982_pt1 | contig 16298 bp, 14 predicted proteins | sample MunlanPumphouse3_FD_192504 | JGI IMG/M metagenome (GOLD analysis project Ga0265294, IMG submission 192504) | Groundwater microbial communities from a municipal landfill in Southern Ontario, Canada - Pumphouse #3 | ecosystem: Environmental > Aquatic > Deep subsurface > Groundwater | place...
CAGAGCCGTCATTACCCCCATAATCCCGATTGCCAAACCGCTGATGGCGCCTTCCAGCGCTCCCATTTCCATGGCTTTAACCGTTCCAAGAGCATGAGAAGCAGACCCCATGGCAAGTCCTTTGGCTATACTGCTCTTAACACCTATACGACGTAGAATCAGCGGACCGACGAGTCCGCCGAAAAGTCCGCAAATTACAACAAAAACAGCTGCCAGCGATGGCACTCCGCCTGTATTCTCTGCCAGATTCATCGCAATGGGCGTTGTAACGGATTTGGGTGCAAGTGAGGCAGTTAACAGTCTGTCGGCTCCAAATAATTTAGCAATCAGCACCACACTGAGTATCCCAACCAGACTTCCAACAAAAACTGAAGTAAGAATCGAAATCACATTGCCACGGATGTGCTCAATTTGCTCATATAGTACATATCCCAGGGCAACTACAGACGGACCAAGCATAAAACTCAGCAAACGTGTTTTTTCATAAAAAACCTGATATTCAATGCCGGTAATCTTCAGAAACGGAATGATGATAATCATGCTGACAAGCAGGGGTTGTAATAGCGGTATTTTGGTTCGCTTATACAACAAAACGCCCAGCAGAAAACTACCCAGGGTAAGCAACAGGAAAAACACTTCGCCGCCCAGCAACGTTCTCATATGTTCGACGATATTGTTCATTTCTTCTTCGCTCCTATTTTTTTCTCAAGCGCTTGCTGTACAAGTCCGACTGCAATGATGGTGAGAATAGTACTTATGATGATGGCCGAAAATATCGTAACCAGGGAATTGGACAATAATTCAACATAAGCTACCAATCCAACCGCAGCCGGCACAAAAAACACAGCCATATTTCTGGTAATTACAGTTGCTGTGTTCTTTACCCATTCAGGACGAACAATTTTAAGCAGTAAACTGAGGAAAAGCAACACCATACCGATGACACTTCCCGGAATAAACCCATTAAGTAACAAGCTAATCATCTCGCCCAGTAAGTAGAAGAGCAAGATAAAAAAGGAACCTTTAATCAACTTTCAGAGGTATTAAATTTGTTGGAATGACTTAAAAAAACCGATGCAAAGTTAATACTTCCTGACCATCCTCACAAGTTCAGTTTTAATATTCTGCCCGTTAAGGCCGGGATTGATATTTCAATCAAACTTTCAACATTAAAATTGAAATTGCCACCATAGGCTTCATCTAAAAGATCAATATACTGATACGAAACATTGCTTTCCACTTGCAAATAATCCAGTGCTTCTGCTGGAACATTCAATGAAATTGCTACCGCTCTCTCGTCAAAATTAACCACAATCAGTATTAATTCGTCTTCGTTCTTTCTGAAATAAGCAAACTGTTTATCCGAATGATAGGCCGGATGATAGAGGTTTGCATATTGTAAATCATACATCACTCCCCGGGAAACAGCCTTCTCGTTTAAACTCAGATTGAGTAATTGCTGATAAAATTCACGCAGATGCTGCTGGTCATTAGTCAGTAGTTGTCCGTCGAATTTACCCTTATTGCTCCATTGTTGCAACGTTTCGACTCCCCAATAGTCGAAAATGGTTGTTCTGCCATCCAACCCACTAAAACCTTCTGCATCCATTCCGCGCTCCCCAAGTTCCTGTCCGGCATAAAGCATGAATGGCGCTTTTGTCAGTGTGGCTGAGACAATCAAAGCCGGAATAATTTTCCACGGATCTCCGGCAAAGAAATCTGAAGCAATACGTTGCTCATCGTGATTTTCGAGGAAATGGAGCATCTTATCTTCAATCCCCGAAAGTGATTGCCAGGCATGCGTTATCTGTGTCGCAGCATGTTGATGACAGGTGATATTCCGGAGCAAATCATACATGCCCACTTTGTCGTACAGATAATCAAATCCTCCGTAAAAAATGAAATTACGGTATTCCTGCGGATTATAAACTTCTGCTATAAAGATGAGTTCAGGATAGTTGGATTTTACCTTTGCTATGGCCCAATGCCAGAACTCTACCGGCACCATTTCAGCCATATCACAACGAAAACCATCAATTTTTTTTCCAGCCCAGAAAAGCAAAATATGTAACATCTTATGCCATGTATCAGGAACAGGATCAAAATAAGGTTGCCGGTTATTCATATAGTCCACCCCGTAATTCAGCTTAATCGTTTCGTACCAGTCATTGATGCCCGGATGGGCGGTAAACTGATCATTGCCGGTAGCTTTGGCCGGGAACTCTAGATACCCATCGACATCAAACTGAGGATGAAATGGCTGACCGGGCAAATAGTAAAAATTGTTGTTTGGATGAAATGCGTGGTCTGTCAAATCAGTTTCACCGAGATCTCTCACACCTTCTGGTTTGGCATCAGAAGCATATTGCCTCGCTACATGATTGGGTACAAAATCAATGATAGCTTTCAGTCCGGCCTTATGCGTCCGCTCCACCAACCGCTCAAACTCCCCCATCCTGTCCTGCACGTTTTCTGCCAAATCCGGATCAACATCATAATAATCCTTGATGGCATACGCCGAACCGGCTTTCCCTTTTACAATTGCCGGATGATCTTTTCGTATTCCGTAAGTTGTATAGTCAGTTTGGGTGGCATGTTCAATCACGCCGGTAAACCAGACATGCGTAACACCGAGTGATTTTATCTCAGACAACGCTTTGGATGTAAAGTTGTTGAATTTACCGCAGCCGTTCTCCTTCAAACTGCCATTGGGTTTGTTGGTAGTATTGTGATTCCCGAATAAGCGGGGCAAAACCTGATATATTATGAATTTGGACATCGTTTATTCTTCAGTCGCCGGTCACCAGTCGCCAGTCGTCGGTCTCTGGAGTCCGGTGTCCGGTGTCTGGTGTCTGGTGACTTTTTTTCTGCAAAAATAAACAAAATCCCTTCAACTGCGTTATTAAAGCAGAACATAAAAAAACAAGTAATTAATTTACGACATGGCAAAAATAACTTTCAAAGGAAACGCAGTCAACACCAACGGTCAATTACCGGCCGTAGGAAGTAAGGCGCCCGACTTCAAATTAGTGGGTGCCAGTTTAAACGAAATATCGTTGGCAGATTATAAAGGAAAACGGGTGGTACTGAATATCTTTCCAAGTCTGGACACAGGCGTTTGTGCAAGCTCGGTACGTCAGTTTAACAAATGGGTATCCGACAAGGAAAATACCGTAGTAATTTGCGTATCCAAAGATTTACCTTTTGCACAGAGCCGTTTCTGCGGAGCAGAAGGCCTGAACAACGTAATTACCGCCTCCGATTTCAGGTACAATAATTTTGCAACTGATTATGGCGTATTAATGACTGATGGTCCCCTTGCCGGTTTAATGGCCCGTTCGGTTGTGGCTATCGACGAAAACGGCAAAGTAACCTATACCGAACTGGTGCCTGAGATTGTACAAGAACCTGTTTATGAAGTCAAATTCTTAAATTAACAATAATGTCCGATGTGAATCGGTTCATTTTCTAATGTGTGAAGTGGCAGAGGCGTGAGAAATTGCGTCTCTGCTTTTTTATTGTTCTTTTCCCCGCAGCAAATTGATATCTCCTTTCAGGTTATATACAATTCCATCCGAACCTTTTGCTTTGATGACATAAAAATACGCTCCCTCATGAACAGGTTTGCCGTTATAGGTACCATCCCATCCTTTTTGAGGATCCGACCAATGATAAATCTTTGACCCCCATCGATTGAAAATCCAGCAATCAAATTCAATGATAGATTTATAAGCTACCCGGAATTCATCATTAAACCCATCTCCGTTAGGGGTAAAAACATTAGGCGCATAAATGGCAGATTCAGAAATCTTAATAACAACAGAATCAGTATGATTACAATAGGCATTGTTTTCGGCAATAAGTTTCACGGTAAAGGTGCCTGCTTTATCAAATGTGTAACGATGACTTTCTCCTGTCCTGACAATAAAAGGTGCCTCGCCTGATGAAATTTCCCATCGGAAAAAATCAGCAACCGGAGTGTTGGCAACAGCAGTAAAATTGATTTCCAACGGAGCTGAGCCAGATAATGTTTTAACATTATCTGGTCGGTCACCTTCGTTTGTCTCCACTCTTACCGTTGTTTCAGTTTTAATTTTTGACACAACCCTGATTGCCTGATACAGTGGGCTCTGTATTGAGGGTAAAGCAATATTCAAATCCGAAGCAAACTGATCTCCGGTCAATGTAAAATAAGTATTTTTAAAAGGAGGATCATCCACTTCAATCGTATTATCATCAACAGTGAGTTGTTTTTCAATCTGTACTGTTTTCCATTCGTTATTCCATGCGAGATTTTCGTAGTGCAACGTAAAGTCACGAACCAAACGATATTTCAGGCCGTTCGTTGTCATGTAATACATCTCCGGTATCACTGCATCTAATGCTAAGGTTAGCTGATTGCAACCTGCAGGTTGAGGATCGGGGACAGAGAGTGAGTTCAACACCGGTTGATATATTTTATAATCAACGACCCAAACGCTCAATTCTTTATTGTAGGGCTGTCCATTGAATGTACCGGTAATTTTTGCTAAATAACCTGTATGATCATCAGGACTCAGATTATTTTGATTACTCACAAACTGAAGATCCGGATAGCGATACCAGTTGACCGACAAACTGGGATCAGGCAAAATAACTGAAATTTCAGCATTATTTGTTATACCATACATCATGACCAGGTAATCAACTCGATTCTCATAATCATTATATATCTTCTTCACACCTGAAACCTCTATTTCCTGAGCGAACAAGATAGTTGAATAAATAACCACAGCAACAGAAAACAAAACTTTCTGTTTAATAATTAAAAATTTTCTTAGCCAGTTTCGAATCATATTGAGCTTTCGAGAAGTACTTTCTACTGCAAAAGTACGTTTTTCAATTAAATAACAAAAAAAAATGCTATTTATTACAGGTACTCCTCTAAGGAACCATTTTTTTTGTACATTTGCATACTGTTCTTCAAAGAAACGTTGAAATATACTTATTTATGCAAACATATATAACAAGATACATCCATGCATTACAACATCAAAGTTTGCTGATAATTTTGTTTTCTGTATTCATCCTTCAGTCCTGTATGCTATTTGCTCAAACGCCTTCTTATCCAATAAAAAAAATAAACGGCGTTGAATGTATTGTTTACAAAGTACAACCGGTAGAAGGTTTTTACAGAATCAGCAAAAATTTCCATACTTCTGAAGCTGTCATCCGGGAGTATAACCCACAAATTACAGACGGATTAAAAGCAGGCATGGAAATTTACATCCCTGTAAAACAAGAACATACAGCAAAAAAAGATTACATTGAACACGTTGTAGAGAAAAAGCAAACTATTTTCCGGATACGTAAAATGTACAACATTACAGAGGACGAATTGATTGCCATAAACCCCCACTTGAAAGAAAAAAAACTTCGCACCGGGGAAATTCTGAAAATTCCTCTCTCCAAAAAAGAAACAAAACAAGAAGTTGAGAAAAAAGACGATGCAACAAGAACTGTTGTTGAAAAAAAAGAAGTGAATCAACTGGTTAAGCAAAACCTAATTGAGAACCCCAAAAATAAAAAAACAATTGGAGGTGAAAACATCAAACCAAATAAACCGAAAAATCTGAACATTGCTTTTTTACTGCCTTTTATGCTGGATCAAAAGCAAGAATCTTCAGACAAGCGATTTATCGAATTTTATTCCGGATCACTGTTAGCAATTAAAGAAGCAAAAGACAACGGTATTAACTTCAATATACATACTTACGATGTTGAAAAATCTGATTTAAAAATCATGGAAGTTTTGCAGGACAGCATTTTAACTGGTATGGATTTAATTGTAGGTCCGGCTTATTCCAATCAGGTTTCTGTTATTGGTGATTTTGCCCGTCTGCACAAAATAAAAACGTTGATCCCTTTTTCTTCAAAATTATTAGACCTTGAAACAAACCCTTATATCTATCAGTTTAATCCCGGACTGGAAGTTGAGCTACAAAGACTTCAGGAGTTATTACAAACCGAAGAGAAACAGACCAATGTAATATTTGCTGAGCTTAATCATGTAAGCATGGGAGATGATAATTATCAACTGGTGCGCTCGTTAAAACAGCATATGAATGAACATAATTTACCTTACCAAACCATCTTGCTAAATACGGACTCTTTACAGCACCTCAGACAAACTGTAGATCCTCTAAAAGAAAATATCATTTTTTTCAACACAACAAGGATTAACAATGTGAGTATTTATTTATATGAATTACAGCAACTTTCGTCATCAGTAAACATAAAAATTTACGAACCATACTCCTGGAAAAATTCAAAGACAGAAAAACCAGCATCATTTTATCTTTCCGTTTTTAAAAATGAATATCCAGAAGCAATTTATGAAAAATACTCCAACAACTTCTCCTCACTATTTGACTGGACACCTTCAAACGAACTTCCCAGGTACGACCTTCTGGGCTATGATTTGTTGCAATATTTCATCAACCATGTATTATCTTCTAACAACGTTCCGGCGGTATCTTATCCTTTTCAGGAAGGGATACAATCGAACCTGCAATTTGAGAAGGCGGCTGCTACAGGTGGGTATATCAACAAATTTTTAAATCACTACGAATAATGCAACATTGGGAACACCTTAAAAGAATTGCAATAATCGGCCTCATAACCGTTCAGATTTTACCCTTTGCCGAGGCGCAAAACAACACGTTCCAAAACGAAACTTACTTTGGAATCAGTGCCGGCCCTGCAGCTTCGATGGTTTATTTCAGACCAACTGTAGATCAGAATTTTCTGTTTGCTTACCATGGAGGAGTGGTTTTCAGGTATATTAACGAAAAAAGCTTAGGCGTACAGGCTGAAATTAATTATTCGCAAAGAGGATGGAGTGAACCAGATGAAAGTTATATCAAAAGATTGGATTATCTGGAAGTTCCTTTTCTTACACATGTTTATTTTGGCAACAATACACGTTTTTTTTTCAATGTCGGTCCTAAAGTTGGTTACCTGCTAAAAGAAACTGTGCTCCGGAACAACAATCCCGCCTCAATAAGAGAACAACACATACAACACATTCAAAATAAATTTGATTACGGGCTGGCATTCGGTTTAGGATGTTTGTTTAAGATAAAAAAACAGGTTTTCCAGTTAGAAGGCAGGGGAAATTTTAGCGCAAGTGATCTGTTTTCAAACGACAGAAGAGAGTATTTCGACAATTCAAATCTCATCCATGCTTCAGTTACATTAGGCTGGCTGATGCAGGGAAATAAATAACAAATTTAAGAACAGACAGCATATATGGATCAGAAAATCATAGAAACCAAAGTAAATATTTACCATTTGACGGAATTAGAACCTGAAATTCAGGTTTTAATCAACAAAGCAAAAGAACAGGTTCAACAAGCCTATGCTCCCTACTCCAACTTTTTTGTTGGAGCTGCAGTGCTGCTTGAGAACGGAGCTTTGTTTGTTGCAAATAACCAGGAAAATGCTGCCTATCCTTCAGGATTGTGTGCAGAAAGAATCGCTTTGTTTTATGCCAACGCGCAATTTCCTGACGTTCCGGTAAGGGCTATTGCCATAGCAGCGTACACCGGAAATGATTTTGTCGCCTATCCGATTACTCCTTGCGGTTCGTGTCGTCAGGTAATGTTGGAAGCTGAAACCCGTTTTGAAAACAGCATCGACATCTACATGTACGGAACTGAATGTATTTATCACATTGAAAATGCCGGCCAACTTTTGCCATTGAAATTTGAAAAAAAGAGTCTGGAACATGATCATTAAAAATCCGGTTAGCGATTCGTTATTCATTATGAGCGATTCGTTATTTTTAATTATCTTTGCACCACTTTAAAAAAAATAATTTTTATGTTTTCGATAACATAAACAGATGAATTTCAGAATATTTTTAAGATGGCTAAAGAACTCAAGGAACTAACTTCGAGAAGTGAAAATTACTCACAATGGTATAACGATCTGGTAATTAAAGCTGATTTAGCTGAAAATTCAGCAGTCAGGGGTTGCATGGTTATCAAACCTTACGGATATGCTATTTGGGAAAAAATGCAGGCAGAATTGGATCGTATGTTTAAAGAAACCGGACATGTGAATGCGTATTTTCCGCTTTTTATACCCAAATCTTTTTTAAGCAAAGAAGCCGACCACGTGGAAGGTTTTGCCAAAGAATGCGCCGTGGTAACTCACTACCGACTTAAAAACAATGCAGAAGGCAAAGGTCTGATTGTCGATCCGGAGGCCAAGCTGGAGGAAGAACTGATTGTTCGCCCCACCTCAGAAACCATCATCTGGAATACCTATAAAAACTGGATACAGTCGTACCGCGACCTGCCTATCCTGGTGAATCAATGGGCCAATGTTGTTCGTTGGGAAATGCGCACCCGATTGTTCCTGCGCACCGCCGAATTCTTGTGGCAGGAAGGTCATACCGCCCATGCTACAGAAGCAGAAGCCATGGAAGAAGCCATTAAAATGATGCATGTGTATGCTGATTTTGCTGAAAATTTCATGGGTGTACCGGTTATCAAAGGAACCAAATCGGCCAACGAGCGATTCGCGGGAGCATTGGAAACTTTCTGTATTGAAGCATTGATGCAGGATGGAAAAGCCTTGCAGGCAGGTACCTCACATTTCCTTGGTCAGAATTTTGCCAAAGCGTTTGATGTAACCTTTGTGGACAAATCGAATCAGCAAGATTATGTCTGGGCAAGTTCCTGGGGCGTTTCAACCCGCCTCATGGGTGCTTTGATCATGACCCATTCCGACGACAACGGACTGGTATTGCCTCCTAAATTAGCGCCTTTCCAAGTTGTTATTGTTCCGATATACAAGAATGAAGAGCAGCTCTCGGTCATTACTGAAAAAGTGGATACAATCATTTCCGCCCTGAAAGCCAAAGGCATCAGCGTAAAATTTGATAACAACGACACGAAAAAACCGGGCTGGAAATTCGCGGAATATGAATTAAAAGGAGTGCCTGTTCGCTTAGCCATTGGTGCACGCGACATCGAAAACGACACCATCGAAGTTGCACGCAGGGATACCCTGACAAAAGAAACCGTATCAATTGAAAATATTGAAAACTACATTGCAGACTTATTAAATGATATTCAGCAAAATATCTTCCAAAAAGCACTTGATTACCGGGTATCCGTTACACGCGAAGTTAATTCTTACGAAGAATTTAAAATAGAAATAGAAAAAGGAGGATTTTTACTTTGTCACTGGGACGGCACGCCGGAAACGGAAGAAAAAATCAAGGAAGACACGAAGGCAACCATCCGTTGCATCCCGATTGAAGGAGATAAAACACCCGGTGTTTGCATGGTAACTGGTAAACCATCGGCACAAAGGGTAATTTTTGCAAGGGCTTATTAAAACCCTGCAAATCATCAAAAATCTTTTGAGCAAAGCCTTGGGTTATCCTTTTCCAGGAGCTTCAATTAACTTCTCATTCTCAACCTGAATGATACGTCCCGGATACAAATCTACCCAGGTATAATTGTGTGTGGCCATGATTACGGTCGTACCCGACAAACGGATACCGTACAATAACTCAATCAAATCACGTCCTGTTTCCGGGTCTAAGTGACCAGTAGGCTCATCTGCCAGAATAATTTCCGGAGAGTTAAGCAATGCCCTTGCAATGGCCACACGTTGCTGTTCACCGCCCGAAAGCTGATGAGGACGTTTATAGCCTTTGTTTCGGAGCCCTACCTGAGCCAATACAATTTGAATCTGTTCGTTGATGGCATCCTGTTCTTTCCATCCAGTAGCCCTTAATACAAATTCCAAATTTGCATTTACCGTTCGATCGGTAAGTAGTTGGAAATCCTGAAAAACAATGCCAATTTTTCTCCTGAGATAAGGAATCTGACTATTTTTAAGTGAAGTCAGGTCGTACGACAGCACCTCTGCGCTTCCACTACAAACAGGAACTTCTTTATACAGCGACTTCAGAAAAGTACTTTTTCCGCTACCTACCTTGCCAAGCAAATAAATAAATTCGCCTGAATAAATATCTAAGGTAACGTCTCTCAATACGGTTAACTCCTGTTGACAAATATCAACATGCTCGTATTTAATCAGTAGTTTATTTTCCATTAAAAACCAAAAATTAACGCAACTTATTTATGCCTTTTCTTCAACTCCTTACCCAAATCATCTAAAGAATAGCCTTTGGAAGTAAGCAATACAATGAGGTGATACATTAAATCCGAAGCTTCATACAGAAACATTTCATCCGTACCGTTCGTCGCTTCAATTACTGTTTCAACAGCCTCTTCGCCTACTTTTTGTGCCATACGGTTAACCCCTTTTCTGAATAGAGAAGTTGTATAGGATCCCTCCGGCATTTCTTTAAATCGTTGTTGAATAAATTTCTGCAGGTAATTCAGAAAAAAGAAATCACCTTGATTCGATTCACTCCAACAAGTATCAGCACCGGTATGACATACGGGACCTACCGGATTTACCTTGATTAAAAGCGTATCATCATCACAGTCTGAAAGGATGGAAACCACCTGCATGAAATTACCGCTCTCCTCTCCTTTTGTCCAAAGACGTTTTTTTGTCCTGCTGTAAAAGGTTACCTTGCCGGTTTCTTGAGTTTTATTGAAAGCCTCTTCATTCATAAAACCAAGCATCAGCACTTTGGATGTTAGATCATCCTGAATGATGGCAGGAACCAATCCATCCATCTTCTTGAAATCTATATTCATTTCGAAAATATTTTTTGCGAATTTACGATAAATCCGTGAGAATGCCAAAGATTTAAAAAGTCTCCGATCGCCAGTCACCGGACTCCAGACTGATGTCTGGTGTCTGGCGACTTATATTAAGAAGATTCCCGACTCATCACACGCCTTACGCATATCGTCGGGCCAGATACTTGCCTGAATTTCACCGATATGAGCTTTACGAAGGAAGAACATACAAAGGCGCGATTGTCCGATACCACCACCGATAGAAAGAGGCAACGAGCCTTCCACGAGACGTTTATGGAAATAGAGTTCTAACCTGTCCATTTTACCTTCAAGCTCCAATTGTCGCAACAAAGCCTCATTATCCACCCTGATACCCATGGAAGAGATTTCAAGGGGAAGTTCCAGCACGGGATTCCAGAAAAGAATATCTCCATTCAACCCCGGAAGGCCTTTTTCACCCGGGCTTGTCCAGTCATCATAATCAGGCGCACGTCCGTCATGTTTTTCTCCATCTCCCAGTTTAGCTCCGATGCCGATAATAAACACAGCACCATATTTTTTAGCAATCTGGTATTCTCTTTCTTTGGGAGACAAATTCGGATATAACTGACGTAGTTCTTCAGCATGTATAAAGTGAATTTCTTCCGGAAGAACAGGCCTGATTTGCGGAAATCTTTCCGAAACCAGGTATTCAGTGCGAAGCAGTGTAGCATAAATACGATTTACAATTGTTTTTAAAAAACCGACATTACGTTCTTCTGCTGTCATGATACGCTCCCAGTCCCACTGATCAACATAGAGAGAATGCAGGTTTCCTAATTCTTCATCAGCACGAATGGCATTCATATCAGTATAGATACCATAACCATTTTCTATCTCATAATCCGCCAATGTCACCCTTTTCCATTTTGCGAGTGAATGAACTACCTCTGCACGGACATCATTCATATCTTTGATTGGAAAACTGACAGCTCTTTCAACACCATTCAAATCGTCATTCAAACCTGTTCCCTGCAACACAAACAAAGGGGCGGTAACCCGTCTCAAGCGTAATTCTGCAGATAAGTTCGCCTGAAAAAAATCTTTTATCTTTGCTATTCCTACTTCTGTCTGCTGAAGATTTAACAAGGGTTTGTAGTTGACCGGTTTTATTAAGTAACTCATATAAAGAAATTTAACGTAATGATTAAAATAGAAGGCAAAGATAAACAATTTGTAAGAAATAAAAGCAATTTATACTCATAATAAACGAGAAATACAAATTTATCCTGCAAAAGAAACAATTAAGCCTTCTTCTTTTTCAGAAAAAGGCTTAAAAGAAACCGCTTAGTATCAATTATTTATTTTCTTTCGTAAACAGAAAAACTATATGGATACTTGTTTTTATCATCAGCAGGATGGTTTTCGCGCGACACCTCTTTCCACAGATTAAAATCGATTTCCGGGAAATACGTATCTGCCTTAAACTCACCATGTACCCATGTTAGATACATAGCATCCACAAAATCCATAGATTGTTTATATACCGCTGCTCCGCCCACTACAAACACCTGTTCGGCATTTGAACACAAGTCAAGTGCATCTTCCAAAGAATCTGCTTCAAAATAGCCTTCAACAACTCCTTCCGAAAGCATGGTGGTAAGCACAATATTAGTACGATTGGGAAGCGGTCCATTAGGAAGGCTTTCAAATGTACGTTTGCCCATCAACACGGTGTGACCCGTCGTAAGTGCTTTAAAATGTTTCATGTCAGCCGGTAAATTCCAGGGAAGTTTTTTCTTATAGCCGATTGCATAATCATCTGCAAGTGCGGCAACAATTGAAATTTTTGGCATGTCTCTGATGTGTGAGGTAAATAATAATTGTATTAGATATGACTCAATGACAATTTTGTTTTGTTGTTTTTGCAGTCACAAATGTAATCATTTTTTGCACAAATAACAATAAATTGTGCTATAGTTTATAGACACATAGACTCTTTTTAGCAAAATCAACTAACTATCAACACAATACAACAAGTGGAAAAATAAATAAAGACTTAAATATTATACAGCTACTTTTCCTTTGATATGCGGATGTGGATCATAATTCACCAATTCAAAATCTTCAAATTTAAAACTGAAAATATCCTTCACATCCGGATTGATTTTCATTTGTGGTAAAACACGGGGCTCACGGGTTAATTGCAATTTAACCTGTTCGAGGTGATTGGTATAGATATGTGCATCACCCAGCGTGTGGACAAAATCACCCGGGTTCAGACCAGTCACCTGCGCCATCATCTGCAACAGCAACGCATAAGAAGCAATATTAAAAGGAACACCAAGAAAAATATCTGCACTGCGTTGATATAACTGAAGACTCAATTTCCCATTTAACACGTAAAACTGGAAAAAAGCATGACAGGGAGGCAGGTTCATATTAGGCAAATCAGCTACATTCCAGGAATTTACAATAATTCTTCTGGAATTAGGATCGTTTTTAATCAGTTCGACAACTTCTGATATTTGATCGATGTGACCGCCATTATAATCCGGCCAGGAGCGCCACTGATAACCGTAGATATGCCCCAAATCTCCGTTTTTGCTGGCCCATTCATCCCATATACTTACGCCGTTATCCTGCAAATATTTTACATTGGTATCTCCGTTCAGGAACCAAAGCAATTCATGAATAATGGATTTCAGGTGAAGTTTTTTAGTCGTCAGGCACGGAAATCCTTCAGACAAATCAAAACGCATTTGATGGCCAAAAACTGAGAAAGTCCCCGTTTTTGTCCGGTCTTCTTTGTAAACCCCTTCATCTAACACCCGGGTTAAAAGGTCTAAATATTGTTTCATACGTTTATTTTTTATTTACTGCTTATTATTTATGTGAATCAGGAGTATAAAATAGATTCCTCGCTTTGATCGGAATGACAGATTATTTAATTAATTGTTCAATACCGCCGCTTGAGCGACTTAAGTACATTATCATTCTTTTTGCGGCGGTTCGGGAATTCCCCAACCCGTCGTTAAATTCAACCAATGTATACGCTATCAATCGACGACGGGTGATCTCAAAATAAAGAACAACTGTCATCCTGAATGAAGCGAAGCGAAATGAAGGATCTCAAATATTCAACTACCGATTCGCATTATTTACATTTCAATCAATTTAAAAATTATCTGAGACTCATCCTGATAACCTTAAACTCGGTTCTCCGGTTAATCTGATTGGCTGTTTCCTGTTCTTCAGGTTTCAAAGTTAATATAAAATCTTCAGTCAACGTTGTTTCAAGGGGCAAAAACGGATATTCGGCATGCAAATTTTCATCCACCACGAAAGGTTGATCTTCTCCATGTCCCACTGAAACAAGCCGGTCTTGTGATATTCCCGCTGCAATGAGATAATCCACCACCGATTGAGCACGTTTTTGAGATAATGTCTGATTAAATTCATTATTTCCGAAATAATCAGTATGAGCACTGATTTCAATGATGATACTCGGATTATCATTTAACATACCGAGCAATTCCTGAAGTCCGTTTTCAGAGGCAGGTGTTAGTTCCCATTTTGCAAATTCGAAGAATATGTTGGGAAGTTGCACGGGTCTGAACGCAGCCGGTAAAATCAAATCTACAGTAAATACCTTGCTTTCATTTATCCCACGGGAAGACAAGATTGCTTTTTTATTTAAAAAGCCGCGGGCAGTACCCAGCATCACACAATCCATATCCTTTTCTATTTTGATTCGGTAAGTACCATCTTTTTTGGTCATCACCCGGGTATTTTGTCCGGTATTACTAATCAATCTGACCATCGCATCCGGAATCGGGTTCAGCTTATCATCCAGCACTTTCCCTTGCACAACAACTTCAGTTTCCGGTAATTCAAATGACCAAATCGCATCGAAACCCCTTATTTGACCTCTGTTAGAAGAGAAAAAGCCTTTCTCTTTATTTCCTTCGAAGGTAATGCCAAAATCATCGAAATTAGAATTTAAAGGAACCCCCATGTTAACAACCGACCATTCCTCTTCATCTATTTTGGTTGCCTTGAAAATATCCAGTCCACCCAAACCCGGCTGACCATCAGAAGCAAAATACAAAGAACCATCCGATCTAACATAAGGGAACATTTCATCTCCGGGCGTATTGATTTGCTGACCGAGATTTTCTATGAATTTACATTCCGAACCCGACAAAGTTCCTTTCCAGATATCTTTTCCTCCCTGTCCGTTCGGAGCATCCGACACAAAATAAATCGTAACCCCGTCCGGTGCAATTGTCGGGTGTGCTACGGTAATCGTACTATCCTTGAAAAAAGTAACCACCTGAGGAGCTGTCCACTCTCCTCCCGCTCTCGAAGAAGAATAGATTTCAGTATTGGCATTTGTATCATCCTTTTGCGATGCTTTGGTAAAATACATGGTTCTGCCATCCGGAGAAAAAGCACAGCTACCCAATTCAGCAGCAGCCGTAAATTCCTCAGAAAAAACGGTTTCCGGCTTACTCCATTTACCAGCCGCATCTTTTTTTACAAAATAGATATTACTGTTGGGCAGGTTGGTTACAAAGTTATTTGCAACTCCTTTTTTTACCGGCGCTCTGTTGGATGTAAAATACAGCATATCAGCATCAGATCCCTGAAAAGCAGGGCTGTAAGTGTGCCGGTTTCTCGCATAAAAATTATTGTCTCTTCTGACAACATAACCGGATGGCTCCGCCTTCCATTGAGCTGCCATCTGCGCCCCTTTCAGCCCGTTTAACGCAAGTACTCCGGCACTGTCATATTGCAAATAAATCTTGTAATTTTTAATTGCCTCCCCGTATTTGGCTTTCCGGTGCTGAGCTTGTGCCAGTCGGAGATAAACGATGCTGTCCTGATATTTTGACCGGACAGCACGGGAATACATCATTTCGGCACGGGTATAATTCAACCTGCGCAAACATTCAGCCTGATTAAAAGCAACCCTGGCTCTTAAATCAGCTTCTTTATATGAAATTCGGGAATAAACCCTGGAATAAAGTTCGGCAGCCGAAGCATATTCTCCGGCTTCGAACTTTTTATCGGCAGTAGTCAAACGAGATTTAGTTCCGCAACTGATCAAAACCAGCTGTGATATCAGTATTACCCAATAAACATGTTTAAATCTCATTTTAAAATATAGAAATTACACTAACTCGTGAATAACCAGTCCGGAACGCAATTTGGGTTCGAACCAGGTTGTTTTGGGCGGCATGATGTTACCGGTATCAGCAATATCAATCAACTGTTTCATGGAAACAGGATAAAGCGCTAACGCCACCCGCATTTCACCACTATCGACGCGACGTTTCAATTCATCCAAACCACGGATACCACCCACGAAATCAATTCTTTTATCTGTTCTCAGATCCTTGATTCCGAGAATCTCATCCAGGATAAGGTTAGAAGAAATGGTAACATCCAACACGCCAATCGGATCATTGTCGTTGTACGTTCCCGGCTTAGCCGTTAGGTCATACCAGTTTCCGGACAGATATAACGAGAAATTATGTAATTTATTGGGCTTGTAGATTTCAGCGCCCACTTTTCTGATTTCAAAATTGTTCGACA
>Ga0265294_10004983_pt1 | contig 16296 bp, 9 predicted proteins | sample MunlanPumphouse3_FD_192504 | JGI IMG/M metagenome (GOLD analysis project Ga0265294, IMG submission 192504) | Groundwater microbial communities from a municipal landfill in Southern Ontario, Canada - Pumphouse #3 | ecosystem: Environmental > Aquatic > Deep subsurface > Groundwater | place...
CGGTGGTCGCTGACGTTCGGCAAAATGAAGATGAGAAGATATTTCATAGTCGTGGTTCTGCTACTTGCAGGTTGCGCGCGCTATCCGAGCAAGGATCTGCTACAGAGCATCATGCAACAGCATGATCCCTTATCGTTGACTCTAGAGCCTGGCTACAACGACTACGTTCGTCTTGCCATTCTGAAAGATGGAACAGAAGTGGGAATCATTCAGTTGCAGGACGGGGCCACCGCGAAGTATTGGTTCCGATCCCACCATCTAGTTGACGATATGGGCGGAACATGGTTCCAGATGAGTGACGGCACGACAACATACATGGCAGGATGGTTCTGTTGCGAAGTCCAACTCCCGGAAGCACAGTTTAAGTCATTGGATGATCTGAAAGCTTTCATCCGTAAGCACCACGGCACCAGTCCATGATGCTACAGACCAACGGCTTGACTTGAGAAACGCCCCGTGTTGATGGTATAGTCTTGGCGTTGGAGGTGCTATGGGCAAATACGCAAAGGTATACGAACACATCATGACGCGGCGTTCGGACTCGAATGTGCCGTTCGATGATTTGTGTTCGTTGCTGAACCGTTTGGGGTTTGAACGCCGGGTGCGTGGCGACCACCATATCTTCACGATGGAGGGAGTCGAAGAAATTATTAACCTTCAACCCCAAAAAGGGATGGGCAAAGCCTATCAGGTTAAGCAGGTTCGCGATTTGCTACTGAAGTACAAGCTACGGATGGAGGACTGAAACATGGATCACAAATACGAAATCATCATCTTCTGGAGCGAGGAGGACGGTTCCTACGTGGCAGAGGTCCCCGAACTTCCCGGTTGCATGGCGGACGGCCCGACCTATCAGGACGCACTCTCAAACGCTGAGCAAATCATCCGCGAGTGGATTGAAACCGCGTCCGAGATTGGAAGGGCCATCCCCAAGCCCCGCGGGCGCCTTGCCTATGCGTAGATCATGCCGAACAACGCGGTGGAGGCGACGGGATACCGCCGCCTCACCGCTGAGTTGGACCAACAATAAATGAACTCCGGATTGATAGTATCGGTCATGACACTGGCGGTGATTCTTGGACTCGTCGCTTGGATGTGAAACGAATGCGCAAACGTGGCAAGGACTTGTCCAAACTACAGGCTCTCGTCCGCCTGTTGGCAGACGGCAGCCCGATTCCCCCTCGACACTCCGATCATCCGCTCATCGGTGAATGGGCTCCATCGAGAGACTGCCATTGTGTCTTTTTGTCTCATATTATAAATGTGAGTCATTATGTCGTATCCGATTTTTTAAATGCTTTGACTTATCTTTATGATTATCAACCTGTTACAGGTTATCATCCCTTGTGGCACAGCGGATGCTCATGGGAGTTCTGCAAGGAGGCAACACCATGACTGATTTAAACAAATGGACCCAGAAGGCGCAGGAGGCGCTACAGAACGCGCGCCAGCTCGCCATCCGCTTTTCGCAGCAGCAGCTTGATTGCGAACACCTGCTCGCCGCCCTGCTGGAGATGCAGGACGGACTGGCGGCGTCCCTGCTGACGCGGCTCGGCGTGGCCATCCCGCAGCTCCGCGCCCGCACGGAAGAGGAGCTGTCGCGCAAGCCGCGCGTCGCCGGCGACACCGAGGAGGGCAAGATCTACGTCACCCAGGCGTTGAACGAGCTGCTGGTGAAGGCCGGCGACCACGCGAAGCGCCTCAAAGACGAGTACCTCTCGGTCGAGCACCTGTTGCTCGCGATGGCGGAGTCGAAGACCCCGGCCGGCCGCCTGCTGACCGACGCGGGCGTCGACACCCGCAAGCTGCTCGCCGCGCTCAAAGAGGTGCGCGGCAACCAGCGCGTCACCACCGACAACCCCGAAGGCCAGTACGAGGCGCTCAAGAAGTACGGCAACGATCTCGTGGAGCTGGCCAAGTCCGGCAAACTCGACCCGGTGATCGGGCGTGACAGCGAGATCCGCCATGTCGTGCGCATCCTTTCGCGCAAGACCAAGAACAATCCCGTGCTGATCGGCGAGCCCGGCGTGGGCAAGACCGCGATCGTCGAGGGCCTCGCGCAGCGCATCGTGCGCGGCGACGTGCCCGAGGGGCTCAAGGACCGCACGATCTTCGCGCTCGACATGACCTCCCTGATGGCCGGTGCCAAATACCGCGGCGAGTTCGAGGAGCGGCTCAAAGCCGTGCTCAACGAGATCAAGGCCGCCGAGGGCCGCATCCTGCTCTTCATCGACGAGATCCACACTATCGTCGGTGCGGGCAAGACTGAAGGCTCTACTGACGCGGGCAACATGCTGAAGCCCATGCTGGCGCGCGGCGAGCTGCACTGCATCGGCGCGACCACGCTGGACGAGTATCGCACGCACATGGAGAAGGACGCCGCGCTGGAGCGGCGCTTCCAGCCGGTGCAGGTTGACGCCCCCAGCGTCGAGGACACGATCTCCATCCTGCGCGGCCTCAAGGAGCGTTTCGAACGCCACCATAACGTCCGCATCCAGGACGCCGCACTGGTCTCGGCCGCCGTGCTCTCCGACCGCTACGTGCAGGACCGATTCCTGCCGGACAAGGCCATCGACCTGCTGGACGAGGCGTGCGCCTCGATCCGCACGGAGATGGACTCCATGCCGGCCGAACTGGACGAGATCACGCGCCGCGTGACGCGCCTGCAGATCGAGGAGACTGCGCTCAAAAAGGAGAAGGACCACGCCTCCAAGATGCGTCTCGACGAGCTGCGCAAAGAGCTGGCCGACCTGAAGTCGCAGGCTGACGCCATGACCGCACGCTGGCAATCCGAAAAGAAGGTGCTCGATGAAACGCGCGTGCTGCGCGAGCAGCTCGAGGCCGCCCGCACCGCCTACGACCAGGCGGAGCGCACCTACGACAACAACCGCGCGGCTGAACTCAAATACGGCACGATCCCCGATCTGGAGAAACGCCTCAAGGCCGCCCAGGACAAGCTGCACGCTGCTGACGGTTCGGTTATGCTGCGCGAAGAAGTCACCTCCGAGGAGATCGCAGAGGCCGTCTCGCGCTGGGCCGGCATCCCCGTGACCCGCCTGCTGGAGGGCGAGCGCGAAAAGCTGCTGCATCTGGCCGACGTGCTGCACCGCCGCGTGGTCGGTCAGGACGAGGCAGTCGATGCCGTCGCGGACGCCGTGCTGCGCGCGCGCGCCGGCATCAAGAACCGCCAGCGGCCGGTCGGCGCGTTCCTCTTCCTCGGCCCCACCGGCGTGGGCAAAACCGAACTGGCCAAGACGCTTGCCGCCGAGCTGTTCGACGCCGAAGCGGCCATGGTGCGCATCGACATGTCGGAGTACATGGAAAAGCACACCGTCTCGCGGCTGGTCGGCGCGCCGCCCGGCTACGTCGGCTACGAAGAGGGCGGCCAGCTCACCGAAGCCGTGCGCCGCAAGCCCTACAGCGTGGTGCTGCTTGACGAGATCGAGAAGGCCCACCCCGACGTCTTCAACATTCTCTTACAGGTGCTGGATGACGGCCGCCTCACCGACAGCCACGGGCGCACCGTCAGCTTCCGCAACGCCGTGATCATCATGACCAGCAACCTCGGTTCGGAATTCTTGGCGTCCGACCGGTCGGACGGGTTGGACGGGTCAGACTCGTCAGACATCTCACCTAAGGTCCGCAAGCAGGTCATGGACCTGCTCAAGACCGCTTTCCGGCCGGAGTTTCTGAACCGCCTGGACGAGACCGTGCTTTTCAAGCCGCTCGGCCACGCCCAGATCGCCGCGATCGTGCGCTTGCAGCTCGAAGATCTGCGCGCCCGTCTGGCGGAGCAGGACCTCGCACTGGAACTCGACGACGCCGCGCTGGCATGGCTGGCCGACAAGGGCTTCGATCCGGTCTACGGCGCGCGCCCCGTCAAGCGCGCCATCCAGCGCGCGCTCGAAACGCCGATCGCCCGCAAGATCGTCGGCGGCGCCTACCCGCCCGGCGCGACGGTGCGCGTCACCGCCGCCGCCGGCGAGCTGGCGCTGAGCTAGATACAGTGCCAACGGTTTGTGGAGTGCGGGAGCTTGCTCCCGCTTTCCACAGCGGCGGCAAGCCGCCGCACTCCAAAAACTCTCTGCGCCTCTGCATCTCTCCGTCTCTGCGTTAAAAAAGCAGAGCACTGTTCCAAAACCGCCGTGCTTATCGCATACAGAGGTCGGTCCAGTCGTATGCGCGGAGCGCGTTCTGCACGCACAGCGCGAAGCTGAAGCGGTCGGCGCGGCGGACCACCTCCGACCACGCGAGCGGGGCGTCGGCCAGCTCAAGTTTCGCGAACAGGGCCGGCTCGGCCGCGAACGCATGCGCGGCGGCGACAGCCAGCCCGCCCCGCGCGTGCAGGATCACCCGTCCGCCCCCGTGCGCGGCAGCGTGCGCCCGCGCGCAGACCAGAATCTCCTCCGCCTGCCGTCCGACCAGCGATTCGCCGAGCAGATAAAGCATGACGCCGATGCCCTCGTCGGCGTGCTTGGAGCCGTAAAACCGGTGCTTGCACGCGCCGATCTCGCCGACCGCGGTCAGGTCGGCCGCCATCACGGGATGGCCCGCCGCCAGATAAGCCGTGACCGTCTCCACCGCCTGCGTGCGGCCGCCCGCCGCGAGAACCAGCACCGGCGCACTGGCCGGTTTCTCTGGAAGCAGCGAGACCGCCGGCCAGGTGACGCCGCCCGGCAGCGCAAAATGCTGGCGGACTGCGGTGAACCCTTCGCAATTCTGGCGGCCGGTCTCTGTGCGCGCGGCGCGCAGCTCGTCCAGCGGACGGATGCCCGCCAGCTCGCGCACCTTGCGGGCGCGCGCGTCACCGGTCAGCGGGGCGCGCTGTTTCTCGACGGCGGCCAGCTCGTCGCGCATGATGTCGTAGACCGACCGCGCGCCCGGCAGGTCGCGCACCTGACCGGTCGGCGTGACCCACGCCTCCGGCTCTTGCAGCCCGCAGTCGGCGAGCTTGGCGTCGTAGGACGCGCACAGCGCGCGCAGTGCCGGCAGGTCCAGCGGCAGGGCTGCGGTCTCGTCACGCAGCCAGCGGCGCATCCACTGGACCGAGCCCGCGCGGTTGCCCTCCTTCCAGCCGTGCGGGCCGGGCACGTCCAGCATTGCCACGCGCTCGCCCCAGCCGAAGCGCTCGAACACGGCGCGCGCCACAGCGTAGCTTTTCTGGCTGCCGTCAAACGGAAAGAAGTCGCCGTGCGCGCAGTTCATGCAGGCCGGCATCGGCGCGCGCGCCAGCAGGTAGCCGGCATGGTTCATGCCGAAGGCGAGCTGACCGAAGAAATTCTGCTCCGCATCCTGCGGGCCGCAGCGGTCGCAGACATCGCGCAGCGTGGAGATGTAACAGGAGGGCGCGCCGGCGCCGATCCGGTCATCCAGCGCCATGATATACGACGAGAGCGTGCCGCCGCCGCTGTTGCCCGTCACGCCCAGCCGCCGCCCGTCGATCTCCGGCCGCGCCTGTAGATAGTCCAGCGCGCGCAGGCCGTCCCAGATCCTGAAGCGCGCCGTGTTCCAGCCCAGCAGCATGGCGCTGACACCGGTGATGTTGTGGCCATGAACATTGTTGGGTGGTTTTTTGCCGGGCAGTTGCAGCCGTTCACCCTGATCGATCGGGTCATAGATCAGCGCCGCGACGCCGGCCTGCGCGGCCAGCACCGCGCCGCGCTGGTAATCTTTGGAGGCTTTGCCGTTGCCGCTATGGCCGCAGCAGATCAGGACTGCCGGGAACGGCGGTTTGAAGGCTGGTGCCTGCGGCAGGAAGAGGTGCGCCGTGACCACGAGGCCCGGCTGGCTCTCGAACAGAATCTTCTCGAGCCGGTAGCCTTCGCGCGCCACGCTGCCGGTGACGCGCGCGTTGAGCGGCGCGCGCGCCGGGAAGCCGCCGAAGGACGCTATCCAGCGTTCGCGCAACCGGTTCTGATGAGCGGCGAGCGCCTCTTTGGACGACAGCGCGCCCCACGCCCTGTCAGCCGCTTCATCCGCAGCAAGTACCTGTCTGAACACCGCCTCATGCGAGGCGAGGCCTGCAGCTTTCAGCACCGGCGCGGCGAGCGCGTCGGCCACCGCGCGGGGCTGCGGCTCCGCCGCGACCGCCGCGATTCCTGACGCGACCATCACGGCCTGCATGATCCTTCCCCTGAAGATCGACTGCTTAGCGATAACCTTCATAGCTCCCCACGCTCCCTTCTTCTGATGCTTATGTTGTCCTCGCCGGCGTGCGGCCCGCGCCCACGGCGGCCATCTTCACACCGGACCTCCGCGCCGCCGTGCGTCGCGGATCACGCGCCGCGCCAGCAGGTCGCCGACCGGAGCCACGCCGCCCACCGCCTGCCGCGCGTGCAGCATACAGCCTTGGCGGTAGCGGCGCACCGTCAACGGCGTGCCCGGCTCACCCGCCTCGGGCGGGCGCAGCGTCCAGCGCCGGCCCGGCCACGCCTGCGACGGCAGCGCGGCCAGCGCCCGCTCCATCGCATCCGGGTCAAAGTGCGGACAGCGCGCAACCTGGGCAGCCGCTTCGGCCAGCAGCGCGCGGATCGCCTCGCGGTCGAAAACAAAGCACCCGGAGGGGCGGAAGGCCCCGGCCTTCAGCCACGTTGCGCCGGAACGCCATGGCTGCTGCAACAGACGGCAGCCCCAGATATTCAGCGACTCGCCCTCCCCGTAACAGTATGCCGCCTGATCCTGCGCCGCTGCACGACAGCGGACACAGGCGGCCATGTCACCGGGCAACGCGGCCGGGCCTGGCGGTTCAGGCGGCGCGGTCGGCTCCGCATCCTCGGCGTCTGCGGCTGGGACCTCCGGCTCAACCGGCTGCGATGCGGGTGCGGCGGGCGACGCCTTCGGCAGCGGGGCGCGCGTTGATGATGACGTGTGCGCGGCGGCGGCCGGCGCAGGCGGCGTCTTGCCCGCGTTGCGCGAGGCCTTGAACAGGGCATCCAACCGGGCCTGCGCGCGCCGCGCGATCATGTCCATATCGACCTGAGCGAAGCGCAACGCTTTGGCGAGCTTTTCGATCGGGGCGGACTCCTTGGGCTGTAGATCGCCATCGGCCAGCGCAGCCATCACCATGTCCTCAAGATTATCGCGACGCGCCCGGCTATCGGACAGCAGGGCCAGCTCGTAATGGCCGCTGGCCACAAGGTTACGGGCGGCCGTGGCCTCCTCCTGCGTAACGTTCAGGCGGCGGGCGACCTCTTTGAGGACGGTGACTTCCTGCGCCGAGAAGCGGCTGTCAACGCCGCAGATGGCGAAGACATTCGCCAGATAGGAGATCTTGTCGGCCTGGCAGAGTTCAATCATGGCGTCTTGCCTCGCAGTCACTTCAGCCGGCGGCCGGCGTGGAGGGCCCCGCCGCCGGCGCATCCGCGGCGGCCGGCGACGGCGCGAAACCTGCCGCCTTTCCGAGGTAATCGGGGAGTTCGAGGCCGACCTGACGCGCCAGCTCGTGCATCGGCGGCAGCGCGCCCATCAGGCGCTGGCCTAGACCGGCCAGCCCGCCCTTCTCGCCGCCGCCGTCCCACACCACCACCTTCTCGATCGGCAGATCCTGAATGGCCTGCGCCTGGATCTCGGCGATCTCCTGAAGCTTTTCGATGAGCAGCAGCGACGCGGCCTGCTGGGCGGTGGCGCACGCCTCGACCAGCGCGTGGTAACCGGCCGCCTTGCCGTCCAGAATCGCTTTCACGCCCTGGCCTTCGGCCTGCATCTTGGCGAGCGTCGCCTCGGCTTCGCCCCGGGCGATCCGCACCGACTGTTCTCGCGCGGCGTCCGCCGCGATGATCACGCGCTCGCGCTCGGCGTTGGCCGGCACAACCACCTCGGCGTTGAGGCGCGACTTCTCGCGCTCGGCGCGCGCCTCCTCCGCCTTTTTCTGAGCCATTTCCTGCGCCACGCGGATGGCGCCGTCGGCATCGCGTGCCGCAGATTCGGAACGGTTACGCGCCTGCTCTTCGGCTACGCGCTGGTTGGCGAGGAACTCGGCTTTCTTGGCGTTGGCGGCTGATTCCGCCTCGACCGCCTCGGTGTTCAACTGCGCCGCGCGGGCACGGCGGTTGCGGTCGGCTTCCGCCTCGCCGATTTCGGCTTCGGAATTGGCGGCCGCTACAGCGACACGCTGATCGCGCTGGCGGCTCGCCACGCCGATTTGGCCCTTCTTCTCCTGTTCCGCCACGTCGATGTTGGCTTGGTTGATCGCCTCGGCGGCGGCACGGCGGCCGAGCGCGACGATATAGCCCGAATCGTCCTCGATGTCGCGGATGTTGACGTTGACCAGATGAAGGCCGATTTTTTCAAGTTCGCCGGAGACCGCCTCGTTGACCTTGGAGAGAAACGCCTGCCGGTCCTGATTGATCTCTTCGATGCGCATCGTCGCGATCACCGCGCGCATCTGACCGAGAATGATATCCTGCGCCTGGTCGTGGATCTGCTGGTCGTTGAGGCCCAACAGGCGGATCGCCGCATTCTCCATGACCCCGCGTTCGGTGGAGATGGCTGCGGTCACAGAGGTCGGCACCGTGACACGGATGTTCTCGGACGAGAGGGCGCTCTTCAGGTCAATCGGCACGACAAACGGCTCGAGATCCAAGTATTCATAGGCCTGGATCAGCGGCCAGACAAAAGCCGCGCCGCCATGGATACAGCGCGCCACGCCGCTGCCGGTCTTGCCGTAGATCACCAGAATTTTATTGGAGGGGCAGCGCTTGTAGCGGCGCGCGAACCCCATCAGCAGAACCAACACACCTACGCCCAGCAGCAGGGCCAGAACAAGGCCGACCAGCCTTCCGCCGTCTCCCGCGCCGCGCGCGACCTGCGCCAAGAACCCATTGAATGCCATACCCGACATCATCATCCGCCTCACTTCCTGCATTTAACCGCGCGGCCTTTCGGCGATGCGCACTTCAACCCGATTCCCAAACACCACCCGTTCGACCACGACTGCCGTCCCGGCCTTCACCGCCTGTCCGTCCGCAGCGCGTGCCTTGACGTGGGTGACCACGCCGTTGACCTCGGTGCGGATCTCGCCCTCGCCACCGGCGGGAATGTCCAGGTAGACGGTGCCCGCGCCGCCGACCGCCGTCGCCACATTCAGAGTGCCGGTGTGAGCAAGCTTCGGCAACGCGTACAGCAGCAGCGCCACGACCGCCATGCCGGCAATCCCCCACAGGCTGGCCAAGCCCACCGCAGCCTGCACGCTGCGGCCGTCGGCCAGATACAGTGCGCCGCCCCAACTGAAGAGCGTGAGGAAGGTGACGATGGAGCGGATGCTGAGCAGTTTGAACGCGCTCATCGTCTCCGCCGCGTCGCTGCCGGACACATCGCCGTCCGTCACATCGCCGTCAGCCAAGCCGTCACCGCCCAATCCGAACAGGGTGGCCGCCAACTGCCAGACAAACAGGACGCCGAAGAAGACAGCCGCGCTGAAAAATCCGCGGTTCAGTGCTGAAAGCCCGTCCCACCATGCATACATACTTGCCTCCGGTCATTTCCTTGTCAGGGCTGAGAGAGTGATTCAGCACAATATAAGGATAGGGTGAGCATACTACACACCCCTCCTGAGAGCCAAGGCAAAAGCGCAAAGCGACGCGGAAACGGGCGCCTCCCCGATCCATTTACCGTTGAGGTTTATGGTTTCGGGTTTCCGGTTTCGACCACGCCTCTTTCCTTCCTGCTTCGGGCTCTCAACCGATCGGGCTTGCAGCCGGTAGGGCGGTCTCGCCGAGACCGCCGCAGAGGCGGGCCGCGAATGATCGAAGGGGTAACTTTCAACGCTCAACGTTCAACGCTCAACGCTCAAGTTATGGACTGGGGGCGCGGACGGCCCCGTCCGCGGGAAAGGCCGGCAACCGGTTCAACCTTCGGCGCTGCGGGTTGGCGAGATACGGGCGGGCGTTCGTCCCGGGCTTCAGGGCGCGCCAGGCTCCGTTGCGTCAGCGGCAAAGGCGACGTCGCGTCCTTTGAATTTCAAGCGCAACGCGTGGCCGACCGGCGGCAGCAAAGGCTCATACGGTCCGAGATCTTCAGGCCTGAAACCGTCGAGCACGATCCACGCGCCCCTCTTATCATCCACGCGCGCCGGCCGTTCTGCCGCCTGACGGCGCACGCGCTCCGGGCAGAGGCGCGCAGCGGCAAAGCAGGTCGCGCCGCGCCGCACGCACGCCTCGACTGCCGCGAGCGTTTCCGGCGAGACGGTCACGCCGCACAGGAAGAGCGTGCGCACGCCGCGCAGCAACTCGGGGCCCGCGTTGTGATCATAGACCGCGGTCGGCGGGCAGGGCATCATCACCGGCTGCTCGTAACGCGGATAGACCGCACTGTTGGCGTTGACCGCGCGCGGATCGCTCCGGCCGCCGGTCAGCAGACTGAACACCTGCATCCACTCGCCGGTCTCCGGCGTGGGCGGCCGATCCAGCGCCCCGTAGAGGGTGTCCCAGTAATAGCAGGAGGCCTGGCCCCAGTCGCTGTCCGGAAAGCGGATGATCGCGACCTCGGGCTCGTAATCCAAGTACCCGTAGCCGCGCTTGGCGCGTGAGGGGGCGTCGCGCAGGAAGGCCTGCAGGGCAGCCCCGTACTCGGAGAATTCATAGGTCGCGCCGCGGATGCGGCAGAGCCCGATGAAATGTTCGGTGTACACGTTGTCTACACCGGCCGCGTGCGCGAGCCGCAGGGCGGTCGTGTACTTCTCCACCGAATGTCCGGGGAAATGCCCCATCGACCAGAAATCCGGCGTGAACCATAGCTCGGCGCCGTATTGCTTGGCCGCGCCCAGAGCGAGCGCCAGCACCACCGGATAAACGTCCTCTTTGAGCAACTTCGGGCAGAGCGTCACGCCGGCCTGCGCCAGCGGATGCCACAACGACGGAAAGACGCTCTCCACGATCATCCGTGCGCCGTGCCGCCGGTGAAACCGGTTCACCTGACGCGCCGCGCCGGTGAAGGCCGCGTGAGACTCTTCCAGAGTCATGCCTGTGGTCTCCACCAGATACGGCCGTCCGTCCGATGCCCGCGGAAAGGCGATGCGGTTGCGGCAGAGCTGCATGTGCTCGCCCTCGTCATAGACCACGCCTTCGAAAAGCCCGGTCGCCGCAGCCGCGTCCAGCGCCTCGGGCGCGAGGTCCCAGCGGTGACAACCGTCCGACGCGGCAAAACGGCACCGGCCGTCAGGACCGGGCGCGTTGGTCGACCAGTTCGCGGATTCATTGTTGATCGCGAAGCGCAGGCCGGTTGCGCGGCAGAAGGCCAACAGGTCGTTGAACTCGCCGTTGTCGAGCTGCCGGGGGCTCATGTGGACCTGCAGAAAATTGATGCCTTGATCGCGGAAGCCCAGCATCAGCGCCGGGTCCACCCGCCAACTGGTGTCGACACCCTGCAACGGCATCCCGCGCCGCGCGATCGGCGTCAGCGTGCGGATCACGCTCGCCACATTGGTTTCGCCCGCCGCGAGCACCGCATAGGCCGCGTGGCGGCGCTGGCCATCCTCCATGCCCGCCAGACTGGCATCCACGCGATAGAGCCCGCACGGCAAGCCCGGCAACGCGACGCGCGCACGGCCTTCGGCACCGCGCCACGCGAGGGCGGCATTCTGGCTGAAGACCTCGTCACCCTGCCAGTTTTCCAGCCGCAGCCGGACCCGCGCGTCGGGCAGCGCGTCGGCAGCCCACACTTGCAGCGACACGGCGTTGGTCACGCCTTCAACGCCGCGAACGCTGTCGAACGCCACGCGCACCGCAGCAGCGAGCGGCGGGCTGATACGCGCGCCGGGGCCTTCGATCGCGAGCGGCGACCATGCGAACGAATCGCGCTTCACCTCCGGCAAGAGAGCCGGCCGGCCGTTGGCTTGCCAGGCTCGGTCACTGACCACGCGCGTGATCGCGCCGGTCGGCCCCCACGCCTGCACGTCCACGGACACACACGGATCTGGCGCCGGGGTGAAGTCATACCGCACGACAAAGAATCCATTGCTGCCCGGCTCCAGGCGGCTGCGCCGGTGTTCGCCGGCCCCGGGCTCCAGCCGCCAGCCGGCAGCCCCGCCGAGATCCGCATCGGCGGCACCATGCAGCCGGACCGCGCCCAGCGCCACCTGCCCGGCGGGAGAGGGGGGCGCCTGTTTGCGGTCCAAGCGGATGCCGACCTCGACAAGGCGCGAGAAATCACACGCCCCGGACTGTGTTCGGTAGGCGAGCGTCGGCTCTTGCCGCAACGCGATCACATGTTCCCGCTCGTTTCCGTGACGCCCCAGCAGCAGGTCGGGGCGACGCCGCTCTACGCAGTAGAATCCCGAGGTGCGCCCTTTGTCATCGACCACCTCCACGTAGAGCCACTCGTCCTGCCGCGCGTCGCGCGTCCGGAAACTCAGCCGCTCGAACGCGGCCGGCGCGGCCAGGCGGCGCCGCAGCCAGATGAAACAATTGTCAGGGCTTTGAACATCGGCGTCGGCATCCACCCCGATCATGTTGTCGCCGGCCCGCACGAGCGGCGTGATGTCAACGGTCTCCGCATCCCACGGCGTGTCGCCCACGCTCACGGGCCGGCCGTTGACTGTGAGGCGATACCGGTCGCGGGCATGCACGCGCACCCAGGCTTTCGACGGGGCGTGCGCCAGATGGAACGCGCGGGTGAAGCGGCTCGGTTCGTACGCGGGCGCGGGGTCCGCCGCCGAGATCCAGCGCGGTTCCGTCGCGGCGCCGACCGTGAGCGCGAAACCCGCCGCAAGCGCCAGCATCCCCCCCCTGTGTCCCGGAGCATCCGTCCATCTTCCTTGTCTCATCCTCACCTCCTGAAATGCCTTGAAGTATCACGCCGGCGCGTGTCCGCGTCAAGCCGTCCGGTTGGACAATCGGTTGGGTGGCTGTTTTGCGATTGGACGCGCCGTAAAAATGCGCTACTCTACGTACACGATAGACGCTTGGCGTGCGGCCGGGCGAAACAAAACAGGGGAGTGATGATGCAACGCATGGGGTATGTTTTAGTGGCTGGCGCCGCGTTGGTCGCCGGTGCGGTCTCGGCCGATGTCAGCCTGCCGAACGTGTTCAATCACAATATGGTCCTGCAGCGCGGGCAGCCGGTGCCGGTCTGGGGCTGGGCCGCGCCGGGCGAGCCGGTGACCGTCTCGTTCGCGGGACAGTCGAAGAAAACCGTGGCGGACAAGGTCGGCGCGTGGCGTCTGGCGCTGGAGGCCCTGCAGGCGTCGGCCGATCCTGCGGCCTTCACCGTTTCCGGCGCGAACACGGTGACCTTCACCAATGTGGTCGTGGGCGAGGTGTGGTTCTGCTCCGGCCAGTCGAACATGGAGTGGCGCATGGCGAATGTGGACAACGCCGAGCAGGAGCGCGCCGCCGCGACCTATCCGTTGATCCGCCACTTCAAAGCGCCCAAGGCCTTCAAGCCCGCGCCGGAAAAGAACATTCAGGCCGCGTGGGAGGTGACGACGCCCGACGGCATCGGCGACGAGTCGGCCGTGGCCTATTTGTTCGGCCGCCGTCTGCATCAGGTGCTCAAGGTGCCGGTGGGCTTGATTAATTCTTCGTGGGGCGGCACGCGCATCGAGCCGTGGACGCCGGCGTGCGGGTTTGACGGTCTGCCCGAGCTGGCCGCCATCAAGACGCGCGTCGACACCGCCACTCCCGGCACGCCCCTGCACGCGCAGGTGCTCAACGAGTATGTGGCAGCCGTACAGGCGTGGGTCGCGGATGCCAAGGCCAAGAGCGCGGCCGGGCAGGCGATCAGCGCGGCGCCCGAGTTCCCGCAGCACCTGGTTTTCCCGAACGCCCAGGGCAAGCACCAGGAGCCCACGGTGCTTTACAACGGCATGGTGGCGGGCCTCGTCCCGTACGCCATCAAAGGCGCGATCTGGTATCAGGGCTGCTCCAACAACGGCGAGGGCATGCTCTATCTGGAAAAGACCAAGGCGCTCGTGAACGGCTGGCGCAAGGTCTGGGGCCAGGGCGATTTCCCCTACTACCTCGTGCAGCTCGCGCCCTATAACTACGGCCCGGCCCGTGCCACGCACCTGCCGGGCATCTGGGAGGCGCAAGCCGCCGTGCCCGCCGCGATCCCCAACACCGGCTACACCGTGATCAACGACATCGGCAACACCAAGGATATCCATCCGCGCAACAAGCAGGACGTGGGCCTGCGCATGGCCAACCAGGCGCTCAACCGCACGTACGGCATGAAGGAGATCCGCTGGGAGGGACCGGTCTACAAATCTTTCGCGGTCGAAGGCGCGAAGCTGCGTGTCACGTTTGACCACGCCGAGGGACTGAAGACGCGCGACGGCCGGCCGCCGACCTGGTTCGAGCTTTGCGGTCAGGACGGGCTCTTCCGCAAGGCCGACGCGCTGATCGACGGCAACAGCGTCGTGCTCTCGGCACCCGGCATCAGCGCGCCGATGGCGATGCGTTTCGCCTGGGACCAGCTCGCGGAGCCCAACCTCGTCAACGGCCTGGGCCTGCCCGCCGGCGCCTTCCGCTGCGGCAACAAGCCGAAGCTGGACGGCGCGCTGGCTCTGCCCGAGCTTCAAGGTTTCCGCAAGGTCTACGAAATCGACCTGCCGACTGGCGGCAACTTTAACGCGGCGCCGCCGAAATACGCCCTCGACGCCGGCAGCGCGGCGGGCGCGTTCGCGCGCGTGGCGTACGTGCTCCAGCTTCAGCAGGCCGAGAGCATCCGCTACGTCTGCACCGTTATGGACGCTTTCACGAAAGACGCCAAGAAACTGGGCATCCCGCATGCCCGCAGCGGCATCTTCCATCAGGCCAAAGTCGCCAATCTGACCGTGCGCTCGAACGTCGAGGGTATTCCTGCGCTCGACAACTCCGACGGCGGCAACATCGAGTTCTGGGGCGCGAATTACGGCAACCCGAACGGCCTGAACCTGCCCGGCGCGAACGGCGCCAAATATGACTTCGACGACAAACCGGCGGAAGACGGCGGCTACGGCTGCATGCAGGTCCACTGTTGGAAGAGCAAGGTGACGCTCTTCGCCTACAACAATTTCAACGGCGGCGGGCCCTGCGACATCGGCATCGGCAACAACGCCGCCGGCGAACATCCCGACTACACCTTCATGGGCAACGGCGGCCAATACGAGGTCCGCCGCCTGACCGTGCTGGTCAAGTAATCTTCCGTCAACCGTTCACCCCCGGTCTTCACGCCATGAAAAACGCCCCCTCGCGCGCGGCCGCCGGCTGGCGCTCTTCGCAGACGCTCACCGTGGCAGCGGCCTTTCTGGCACTGTTCGCGCTCGTGGGGTTCGCCCTTTACGGGCTGCCGTTTTTCTATGACTTCATGACCCGGGAATACGGCTGGTCGCGCGCCACGGTGACCAGCGGCAACGCGCTGGGCAAGCTGCTGGTCGGCCCGCTGTTCGGCTTCATCGCCGGGTGGCTGGTCGACCGCTTCGGGCCGCAGCGACTGATGGCCGCGGGCGCGCTGATGGGCGGCCTCGCGCTGGCCGGGTTGAGCATGGCCGACACCTTGCCGCTCTTTTATCTTTTCTACGTGCTCAACGCGCTGGCCTATGTCTGCGGCGGGCCGCTGCCCTGTCAGGTGCTGATCGCGCGGCGTTTCGACAAGAACCGCGGCAAGGCCATGGGCATCGCCTACCTCGGCATCGGCGCGGGCGGCGCACTGGTGCCGCTGGTGGCCGCGCGCCTGCAGCATGTCCTGGGCTGGCACCACGCCATGCTCGCGCTGGGCGGCCTGATCGTCCTGCTGGCGTTCCCGTTGCCGCTCCTGCTCAAGGCCCCCGGCGCCGCGCCGCAGCCGGCCGGCGCAACACCGCCGCCCGCTGCCCCCAAGGTGGATATCGGCGCGATCCTGCACTCTCCCGCTTTTTATCTGCTGGCGTTCGGCAGCATGTGTTCGATCGGCGCGGTCGGCGGCGTGATGCAGCACCTGAAGCTCTACCTGCGTGATCAGACGTTTACGCAAGAGGGCGCGGCGCGCATCCTGTCGCTCGTCCTGCTGTCGAGCCTGGCGGGCCGCGTGCTGATGGGTTGGCTGGCCGACCGCTTCAGCCGCAAGCACGTGATGCTGCTGATCTACCTGCTTGTGGCGACGGCCATCCCGCTGCTGCTCCTGCCGGCCTTCCCAGGCCGCATTTACGTTTTTGCGGTACTCTTCGGCATCGGCCTGGGCGGCGACTACATGATCATTCCGCTGATGGCCGGCGACCTCTTCGGCGTGCGCGCGCTGGGCCGCGTGATGGGGATCATCCTGGTGGCGGACGGCGTGGCCGAATCGGCCTTTCCGATGCTGGTCGGCGCCCTGTACAGCGAAGCCGCGAAAAGCTACGCGCTC
>Ga0265294_10004984_pt1 | contig 16294 bp, 14 predicted proteins | sample MunlanPumphouse3_FD_192504 | JGI IMG/M metagenome (GOLD analysis project Ga0265294, IMG submission 192504) | Groundwater microbial communities from a municipal landfill in Southern Ontario, Canada - Pumphouse #3 | ecosystem: Environmental > Aquatic > Deep subsurface > Groundwater | place...
ATCGGAACTTGGCTGATCCTCTCGATCCTCAACCTTATCCCGATCGTCGACTGGATCGTCTACGGAACATATGTGAAAATACTTCGCGGTGAAGAGCCTGATCTCAATAATATGGGAAAGTCCTTCGTTGACGGGCTTCTAGCACTTATCATTGGTCTGATATACATGATCATACCTATCCTTCTGATTATTGTTCTTTCTATCGGTACCTTTTCGATTGGTTCCATGACTGCGACTCCCGGACCGGAAACCTTCCATTCCATGATGCTTGCAGGCGCGGGTCTCGCTCTGAATATCGGGCTCGTCATTCTCTGTCTCATCGTCGCCTTCCTGTTTGCTCTCATTGCAAAACCGGCTGTTGTCAATTTCGCACGAAATGGATTCGGGGCCGCATTCAAGTTTGGGGAAATCTTCAGCATGATCAGCAAAGCAGGCTGGCTCAAGTACATCCTCTCTCTCCTTCTGTTCTGGATCATCTTCGGCGTGATTATTTTCGTCTGTGTGATCATCCCGGTCCTCGGCTGGGTCCTGCTGATCTTCATTCTACCGTTCCTTTATTTCTGGGGAGCAAAGTACCTCGCTAATCTGTTCGAGTAAGAACAGATACGATTCTTTTTTTAATTCTTCTCTCAGCTGATTCATCGCGCCTTTACTGATAATATCCCGCTCAATGCTTAAATTCTAAAAATATCCTTCTATTATGGTTATCAAGATGATAATGTTTATATAGAACTGCAATACAACAAATATGTGCAACAAGCGAAACAGGAAATCACATGGACAAAAACACCGAGCAGGTTAAAGGTCCAGCTAAGGACACAAAACCTGCAGAAACCCAGACACCGGATGAAATACCCGTTCCTGAAACCACTGTTGTTGACGAACTCACTAAAAAATACGACGAACTCAATGACAAACATCTTCGTCTCGCAGCCGAATTCGAAAATTACAAAAAGCGTTCCAAACGCGATCAGGATGCTGCCGTGAAATACGCAAACGAAAAATTTGCGCTCGACATCGTTGACATCCTCGATAATTTCGAACGTGCTCTAAAAAGTGACGATGACAACCTTCGTGACGGACTTGAACAGATTCGCAAACTCTTCATGTCCATCCTCTCAAGAAACGGTATAGAACCAATGACCATCAAGGGAACACAGTTCGACCCCAATTTCCATGAAGCTGTCGCCAGCATTCCGGCTGACGCCCCCGAAGGAGATATCGTCGATATTGCAGTTCCCGGATACATGATCCGTGATAAAGTTCTTCGTCACGCAAAAGTTGCCGTGGCGCAGAAGAAAGAATAAAAAAGGTAATAAAAATGGCATCAAACAAAGTAATTGGAATCGATCTTGGAACGACAAACTCCTGCCTTGCTATAATGGAAGGGGGGAGCCCGGTCGTTATCGCAAATGCAGAAGGATTCAGAACAACCCCATCCGTAGTAGGGTTCTCCAAAGAGGGAGAGAGACTCGTTGGTAACGTTGCAAAGCGTCAGGCGATCTCCAACCCGACGAGAACAATAAGTTCCATCAAACGGTTCATGGGAACAGACCACATAACAGAAATCGACGGCAAAAAATACTCCCCGCAGGAAATTTCCGCAATGATCCTTCAGAAACTGAAGGTGGATGCAGAAGCATACCTAGGTGAGAAAGTAGACAAAGCCGTCATCACTGTCCCGGCATACTTCAACGACGCACAGCGTCAGGCAACCAAGGACGCAGGAAAAATCGCAGGACTTGATGTTCTTCGTATCATCAACGAACCAACCGCCTCTGCCCTTGCATACGGACTTGACAAAGAAAAAGAACTTACCGTCCTTGTCTACGACCTTGGCGGAGGAACATTCGATGTATCCGTTCTTACCCTTGATGATGGTCTCTTCGAAGTTAAATCGACCGCAGGAAACAATCATCTTGGAGGAGACGACTTTGATGCACGTGTCGTTGACTTCCTCGCCGACGAGTTTAAGAAGAAGGAAGGCGTTGACCTGAGAAAGGACCCGGTCGCACACCAGCGGCTGAAGGACGCAGCAGAAAAAGCAAAGATCGAGCTTTCATCCCTGCAGAAGGCGAACATCAACCTCCCGTACATCACCGCGACCTCGGACGGACCGAAACACCTGGATGTTGATCTGACCCGTGCAAAGTTCGAGCAGCTCATCGACGATCTCGTCCAGAAGACGGTTGAGCCGGTCAAACAGGCATTGAAGGATGCTGGACTTACTGCATCTGATATCAACCATGTTCTCCTTGTCGGTGGTTCGACCCGTGTACCGGTCGTTGTCGATACTGTCAGAAACCTCCTCGGCAAAGAGCCGGACAAGAATCTGAACCCTGATGAATGTGTTGCACTCGGAGCAGCAGTTCAGGGAGCCGTCCTTACCGGTGAAACCAAAGATGTTGTATTACTGGATGTCACCCCGCTGACCCTTGGTATCGAGACCCTCGGTGGGATCGCAACCAAACTCATTGAGAGAAACACTACCATCCCGACCAGAAAAAGTCAGATCTTCTCGACCGCCGCAGACAACCAGACCTCTGTCGAGATCCACGTTGTTCAGGGAGAACGTCAGTTCGCCCGTGACAACTTCAGCCTTGGTAAATTCCAGCTTACCGGAATCCCGTCGGCACCTCGTGGACTGCCGCAGATTGAAGTCACCTTCGATATCGACGCAAACGGTATTGTCCATGTATCCGCAAAGGATCTTGGAACTGGTCATGAGCAGTCCATGACGATCACCGGTAGAAAAGATCTCAAGGATGACGAAATCGACAAAATGGTCAAAGATGCCAAACAGTATGAGGAAGAAGATAAGAAACGCCGTGATGAGATAGAACTCCACAACAATGCCGACAACGCGGTCTACGCAGCTGAGAAACTGGTAAACGACAAAGAGACCGCCGATAAAATCGATGCTGAAGACAAGGAGAAAATCAAGGAAGGCACTGAGGCACTCAAAGAAGTCCTCGCAAAAGAGGATGCAACTCCTGAGGCAATCAAAGAGAAGATGGATACCCTTCAGGAAGCTGTCTTTGCCGCAACCTCCAAGATTTATCAGAAAGTTCAGGAAGAGCAGAAGGCGGCCGAAGCAGCAAAAGGTGCTTCCGGAAATGATGCCAAATCCGACTCGTCCAAATCCGACGACAATGTTGTAGACGCAGACTACGAAGTGAAAAAGGACTAAATTCCTTTTTGGGACTTAAAAAATGGGTTCTGAATCGTACTATGATGTCTTAGGTGTTCCCCGTAATGCTACGGAAACGGACATTAAAAAGGCCTACCGGAACCTCGCCAAGAAGTATCACCCGGATGTCTGCAAAGAGTCAGGTGCTGAGGAAAAATTCAAGTCGATCAACGAGGCGTATGATGTTTTGTCTGATGAGACAAAACGCCGCCAGTATGATCAGCTTGGACATGAGAGCTTCACGAATGCATCGAAGGGAAACTATTCCGGTGCAGGAGGTGCGGGTTTCAATGCTGACTTCTCAGGATTCGGAGATATCTTTGATTTCTTCGGAGGAGGAAGCCGCAGGCAGAGTGGTCCGCAACAAGGCGACGATTTGTTGATGCGTATCCAGATAACACTTGAAGAAGCGGTGTTTGGTGTGCAGAAAGAGATCGAAGTTATGCATACGGAAAGTTGCCCTGACTGTGATGGGACTGGTAGTTCGACAAAGAAGACCGTCAAATGCAGTAAATGCAATGGGACTGGTCAGATAAAGCAGGTAAAAAATTCCATCTTTGGGCAGATGGTCACGCAGAGTCAGTGCCCTAACTGCGGAGGACGTGGAAAAATACCCGAGTCGCCGTGCAGAAAATGCAACGGGACCGGTAAGACCAAGATCCGCCGGAAAGTTACGGTTAATGTTCCTCCCGGAATCGATTCCGGGATGCGTCTCAGGATGGAAGGATACGGAGAAGCCGGGGACTACGGAGCGAGCAATGGGGACCTCTATATTGAAGTCTATGTCGTTGCGAATCCGAAGTTTGACCGTGAGGATGACAATCTGATCACACAGTATGAGATCTCACCTGCTCAGGCGGTGCTCGGCTGTGAGGTCGAGATCGAAACGATCGACAGAAAGAAGGTCTCTCTGAAGATCCCTGCGGGGATAGCCTATGGGACCCGCCTCCGGATCGCCGGTGAAGGTGTCCGCAGACGCGGAAACTACGGGAATCTGTTGGTCAGGATCGTTATTGCCACGCCAAAGAAAATTTCCTCGGCAGAGAGAGAGCTTTATGAAAAGCTCCTCAAGGCAGAGGGTAATCCCTCTTCTTCCTCGTCCAAAAGTGATGAGAAAGATAAGAAAAAACGCGGGATATTTAAGTAAGCGGGAGCAAGCTTTTTTGGCTTGCACCCGTCAATGGTCGAATCAGCTAAGACAAAATAATCCAATATCATGAGGGTGTAATGCCCCCCTCATTTTTTCATTTTTCGTTCTTTCAAAAATTACAGTGATATCATTAATTACCCATCACGTCTATAGTAATAGATTATGACTCTAGCTTTGCTCTCAGTCTGGGATAAGACGGGAATCGTTGATCTCGCCCGTGCCCTGGTATCAAAAGACATTGGTATTTTAAGTTCAGGCGGAACGGCAAAAGCTCTGCGTGAAGCCGGGATCCCGGCAAAAGATGTCTCTGATTACACCGGATTTCCGGAGATGATGGATGGTCGTGTCAAGACCCTCCACCCGAAAGTCCATGGTGGTCTTCTTGGTCGTCGGGGTATCGATGATGATGTAATGGCGAAACACGGGATCGAAGGGATCGATATCCTTTGTGTCAACCTTTACCCCTTCGAGGAGATGTCGAAAAAGAATCTCCCGCTCGATGAACTTATTGAGTATGTTGATATCGGCGGACCTGCAATGATCCGTGCAGCATCCAAGAACTTTAAGGATGTCGCTGTTTTGACCGATCCCTCGGATTATCCGATGGCGATCGAAGCAATTAAAAAAGGTGGATTTTCTATCGATCAGAAACTTCATCTCGCAACAAAAGCATTCACTCGTACCGCAGCTTACGATGCTTTGATTTCCAACTATCTCAATGGTCTCGGAAAAGAGTTCCCTGATGTATACACAGTTCAGTTCGGAAACGGCCGAAAACTCCGGTATGGTGAAAATCCCCATCAATTGGCTGCTGTTTACGGGACCTCCGGTATTGCCGGTCAGGTCGCGTTACAGGGCAAAGAGATGTCCTACAACAATTATCTCGATGTGCATGCCGCAGTAAGTCTCTGCAGAGAACTTCCGGGCATTGCCACGGTTATTGTGAAGCATAATAATCCCTGCGGTGTGGCTTATGGTAAGACCCAACTCGAATCATATCTTAAAGCAAGAGATGTTGATCCGGTATCAGCCTATGGCTCTGTTGTTGCGATGAGCACACCAGTTGATGTGGATGTCGCAAAGGAAATCTGTTCAACATTTGTTGAAGTTCTGATTGCCCCGTCATTCAGCAACGAGGCACGTGAGATGATGAAGTCAAAACAAAACATGCGTCTTCTCATTCTTCCCCCTGCAGTTCCGGCTGATGAGATTAGAACAATCGACGGCGGGATTCTTGTGCAGAGAACGCCGGAACACAAAGAAGAGTGGAAGGTCGTTTCCAAACGTGCCCCGACAGAGGACGAGGTCACCGCACTCAAACTTGCCTGGAAGGTTGTTAAATATGCAAAGAGTAACGCCATTATCTACACGAACAAGACGGAAACCGTCGGTATTGGTGTTGGTCAGATGAATCGTGTGGATTCAGCGAGAATTGCAATTATGAAGGCAGAGGAGTTCGGGCGTACCATGAAAGGAACCGTCGTCGGATCCGATGCGTTTCTGCCGTTTGCCGACACGCTTGAAGTCGCCGCTGCAGCCGGTGCAACCGCACTTATTCAGCCAGGTGGTTCGATTCGTGATGCTGAAGTTCTTCAAAAAGCTGATGAACTTGGCATTGCCATGGTCTTCACCGGAACAAGACACTTCAGACATTAATATTATAGGATCATGTTCAATCGTATTTGATTGAATATCATTTTTTTGTATCTGAAAAACATCCTCGCTATTCCAACACCCTCTTCTATCTGCAAAACAAATAGTTAAGCAACTATGAATTACGGAGTATCCGTTCAAAACATGATGAGCCTGATGGCGTCAAGAATTGATGCTATTGCGCAGCAGATCTCTTCAGAGGAAGCTGATGCATTTCTTCAGGCGATTCTTGCCGCAAAACGCATCTATGTGATGGGTGCCGGCAGATCCGGTCTTGTCGCAAAATCCTTTGCGATGCGTCTGATGCACACAGGTTTTACCTCCTATGTTGTTGGAGAAACAATAACCCCTGCGGTTGGTCCGGGTGATTTAATAGTTGCATTTTCCGGATCCGGAAACACCAAAACCATTGGTGATATTGCAGATACCGCCAAAGGTCTTGGTGCCAAATTTGCGCTCGTTTCGTCCAATCCCGATTCACGCATGGGAAAACTTGCTGATTATGTGATCAAAATCGAAACCCAGCGTGATCCGGTGACCTGCGATGCACATGAGTATGAGATTCGTCAGATGCTTGGTGAACACCGTTCCTTTGCTCCGCTTGGCACAATTTTTGAAACTACTGCCCTGGTGTTTGGTGACGCGGTCATCTCAACATTGATGGATATGACGAAAATTGAAGAAGCCGACCTTAAACGCCGACACACTAATATTGAGTAAAATGACAGACTTTGCAAAACGCGTAACATCCATAGATATCTCGGGCATTAGAAAAATGTTCGAGTCGGCAGCTCCCGGCTCTATTAACATGGGTCTTGGTCAACCGGATTTTGATACGCCTGAAAATATCAAAAAAGCCGCCGTCAGAGCACTTGCCGAAGGCAAAACCGGTTATACGAACAATGCCGGAATCGATGAACTCCGTGCTGCGATCACCGTTAAACTGAAAAAAGAGAATGACCTTACCTTTGATCCATCGAATATCCTTATCACCGCAGGAGGATCGGGAGCACTTCATGCCTCGATTATGTCCCTCATTGAAAAGGGGCAGAAAGTCGTGTTCAATAATCCGGGTTTTGTCTCCTACGGTTCGCTTGCAACTCTCGCTGGCGGTGTACCGGATCCGGTACCTCTCCGTCAGGATCTTCATCTAGATGTCGAGGCACTCAAGGAACATTTTTCTGATAAGAAAACTAAAGTCATGGTCTTAAACAGTCCGGCAAATCCTACCGGAGCTGTTGAAACAAAGGAGACTATCAAAGCTGTTGTTGAGTCTGCAGCAGACTATGGTGTCACTGTTCTCTCCGACGAGGTCTACGAAAAATTCTGTTATGGCGATACAAAGTTCGTCAGCGCTGCAACGTTCGGTGATAACGTCGTCACGATCAACGCAGCGAGCAAGACCTATGCGATGACCGGCTGGCGTGTTGGATTTATGGCAGCCTCAAAGGAGATAATAGATCAGGCAGTTAAAGTTCAGCAGTACTCACTTGCCTGCCCCACCTCGATCGCCCAGTATGCGGCCCTCGAGGCATACACAGGTGATCAATCTTCGATCGGTGTCATGAAAAAAGAATATGAGGCACGCCGTAATCTGGTGATCAACGGACTTCGTGATATCGGTATCTCTGTAAGCATGCCTGAGGGTGCATTCTATGCTTTCCCAAAACTAGACCTTAATACGGTCATGAAGATCGTGGCAGCAGGAGTGATCATCACGCCGGGGGGAGCATTCGGCACGAAAGGACTTGGATATGCCCGACTGAGTTATGCAACGTCACAGGAAAATATCAAAATAGCTCTTGACAGAATTAAAAAGGTTGTGGAATAAATGAATATTACAGAAATCAGTGCATTACTTGAAAAACTTTCGAACGCTCACGGTATCTCAAGCAGAGAATCAGCCGTTGCAAAAATAATTCGTGAAGAAGTCTCTCCTTATGTGGACGAGATAAAAACGGATAAAATGGGAAACCTGATCACCATCAAAAAAGGTGACGACTTTAAAATCATGCTTGCTGCCCATATGGATGAAATAGGTCTGATGGTCCAGTATGTGGATGAACGCGGTTTCATCAGATTCGTCGCGGTAGGGGGCTGGTATAACCCGATCATGGTCGGACAGAGAGTGATTCTCCATGGAGAGAAGGGTCCTGTCTATGGTGTTCTTGGCAACAAACCGCCGCATGTGATGACAGAAGAGGACAAGAAAAAACCGATTGATCTTGCTGACCTGTTTATCGATGTGGGTGTTACCTCTCCCGAAGAAGTCGAGGCTCTTGGTATCACTGTCGGAACACAGGTTACCATGGATCGTCAGTATGTCCGGCTTGCTGGAACTACTGTTACCGGAAAAGCTATGGATAACCGTGCAGGCTGTGCAATGCTTATCGGCGCATTGAAAGAGATGAAGACCCCTCACACGGTTTATGCAGTGTTTACCGTGCAGGAAGAGGTTGGTCTCAAGGGTGCAAAGACAAGTTCCTTCTCGATCAGCCCTGATATCGCGATTGCCACAGATGTGACTATTCCCGGAGATTCTCCCGGAGTTGAACGCCGTAAAGCCCCTGTCTTTATGGGTAAAGGACCTGTCATTGGTATGGCATCGGCGAGCGGTCGGGGTCATCTGGCGGATCCGCGAATTGTCGACTGGCTTGTTAAGGCAGCAAAGAAGAATGGGCTCCCCTATCAGATTGAGGTGGGCGACGGCGGAAACACCGATGCATCTGCGATCAACTTCGAACGCGGCGGGATCCCGAGTGTTCCGTTATCAGTACCGGCACGGTATATTCATTCACCAGTCGAAGTCATCGACCTGAAAGACCTTGAGGCTGCGATCCATCTTCTTGCAAAATCAGTTGAGACCAAGCCAAAATTCTAATTTAATAATTTTTTTTTGATATTTATACCCGAACAGAGTATCTGTACAATATTAACAAAGCTAAAAAAGAGTGTTAGTGGCTGAGCCACTTTATGACCGGTTTAGAAGTCGGTCATGATACGGAACTGATCGATCTCTTCGGAGTCGAGTTCCGCGAGGAAACTTTCTGCTGCATTCTTGATATCTTTGCTTGCAGTGATCGCTCTGCCGACAACAATGATATCTGCTCCTGCTGCGAGTGCCTTCTTAACGATCGGCTGACGGATACCGCCCGCAGTTGCGACAAGGATCTTTGCATTGTAGGTCTTTGCAACTTCCTTGATCTTCAGGATGTCGCCCCAGCTGTATTCGCCGGTGGATTCCTTATCGATTGCACGGTGCATCTCAACATACTGCGGGAGAACTGCCGCTCCGCCCATCTTGCCAAGAGACTCGATGAGTTTTGCTGGTTCTGCAACGTTCAACATATCGATGATTGCGTAGATACCGCATTTCTTTGCCTCTTTAATAAAGGCTGCAACGGTTTCAACCGGTGCAAGACCAGAAACGACTGCTGCATCTCCGCCGGCATTCGAGACCATACGTGCTTCGAGGTTTCCGGTATCAAGAGTTTTCAGATCTGCAACAATGAAACAGTTCGGGCGGATCTTTCTGATTTCGCCGATGACACTAAGACCAAACTGTTTGATCAGCGGGGTCCCTGCTTCGAAGATGACATGGTCATTCTGAGGAACACCGGTTAATACGCGTTCAACCTGCTTCATATCAACAAGATCCATAGCGACCTGGAGATACGGCGGGTTCCACAGACGCTGGACTTTGAATCCCATAACCCCGTGTGCTGCCCGGTCCTTCTCTTTAAGAACGGTTGCTACATCCGGGAATTTATCGAGTGCGCGAGTGAGTGCAAGGCGGGTAGCTCCATAGTTGAAACGGTATAATTTATTGAAATCCTTTGCTGACGGGTCGATGAAAACACTTGCAACAATAACGGTCTCATCAACATCAATCCCTTCAAAAATGCCATCCTCTAAAGCGTCTGCGACTGCTTTGGAAACTGCTGCCTGTGCCGGACCGAAAATCTGGGTAACCTGCTCGGCGTGTTTGAGCGTTACCTTTGGCACGATCAGAACTGCCGGTTTTGGCAGGAGGTTCGGGCGGATAACACCGAGAAGCGGGGTGTGACCTGCAGAAAGCTGGGTCAGACCATTTGCAAAGGCGGTCCCGACTGGTCCTGTTTTATCTCCAATCATGAGGTCAATGTGAGCTAGTTCAGCTCCATCACCAACGAGTGCTTCACCAATTAAGAACATAGAGTATATCTCTGCAGTAGCGTTAGTTCTGAAAAGGGATAAATCCTACATTCAGGTTTCAATAGATATCTATAGCTTCACTATATTTCATGTAGGATTAACTTATGTGAGTTGCCTGACAAATGTAATGATATTCGAGGAATGTGATGGGTCTAAAGAATTTAATTGTACCGCAAGATAAAATCTTTTTTGAACTGTTCGAAGAACAGGCAAACACCATCTGCAATGCTGCAGATCTGCTTGCAGTTATATTTGCCGACTATACAAATCTGGAAGAAAAATATCGGCAGATGAAAGAAATAGAGCACCTGGGTGATGCAATAACCCACCGGGCCTATGATGAGCTTAACCGTACTTTTATTACTCCTTTTGAACCAGAAGAAATCTCCCGTCTTGTCACCGCGCTTGATGATGTCATTGATAACATCGACGATGTTGCGCACATGCTTCTCGTCTACAAAGTAAAAAAGACCGATGAGTTCATGACTGAGTTTGCCAAATGCCTTAAGCAGTCGGGAGAGGAAATAAAAACAGGTATCGAAGGCCTTCGCACCCTCAAAGATACGGAAACCATCAAAGGCTGCAGTATCGAACTCAACCGGCTCGAAAATGTTGCCGATGAAATTCTTTCACGTGCCCTCAGTGACCTTTTCAAATCCACCGATCCTGTAGAAATCATCAAACTCAAGGATATCTATGAGCACTTAGAGATCGCGACCGATAAATGTGAAGATATCTCCAATGTCTTTTCAGCAATTCTGATTCGTCATACGTGAGTGAAGCATGGATATCGTTACCACGATTATTATTATTCTTGGAATTTTACTTGCCCTCTTTGCAAATTTTTCGAACGGGCGGAATGATGCTTCCAATGTCATTGCGACCGTTATTGCAACCCATGCAATTTCACCGAGAAATGCAATCATGCTTGCATCGGTCTGTTGTTTTGCAGGTCCATTCATCTTTTCGACTGCGGTTGCAAAAACTATTGGGAAAGGTATCGTCGATCCGGATATTTTCACGCCTATCCTTCTTTTGGTCGCCATGTGTGGTTCTGTTTTTTGGGTGAATTTCTGTTCCCGTTTGGGTATTCCGGTTTCTTCATCGCACGCTCTTGTTGGCGGTCTGATGGGTGCCGGTATCGCCGCCGGCGGTTTTGCCGTTGTTAACTGGCCTACTTCCGATATGGCTCTCGGGATGGTTTACTATCTGATTCTGGGAGCGGTGATCGGCGGGCTTATTCTGCTGGTTATTTCTCTCATTACCCGGGATTCGGTCAAGTTGTACACCATTCTCGGTGCGGGCGCGGGCGCGATGCTCGCAGTTCCGATCGCGATGATTCTTGGTGTTTTTGAATTCAATGGGCTTATAGCGATCCTTCTTTTCATTTGTGTTTCACCAGCGCTCGGTCTGATCGTATCCTGGGCTTTTACCATGATCTTGACACGTATTCTGGCAAAACATGTCACCCAGCCGACCAAGATGAATAAATGGTTCCAGCGTCTTCAGGTTCTTGCAGCAGGTTTTCAGGCAGCGAGTCTTGGAGGAAACGATGCGCAGAATGCTATGGGGATCATCTTTGCCATCCTTCTTTCAGTTGGTATTATCGGCGTCGGGTCTGACGTTCCTATGTGGGTAATACTTCTCTCAAGTCTTGCCATTGCAGTCGGACTTTTATCCGGAGGTTGGAAGGTCATCAAAAAGGTAGGGTCAGGGATTACCCGACTTCTGCCTTACCAGGGTTTTTCAGCCGCTATATCCGGTGGTGCTGTGCTGTCATTCATGACATCGTTTGGTGTGCCGGTCTCGACGACTCATGTTGCGAGCGGGACGATCATGGGAACCGGTCTCACCCGTGGAGCCGGAGCGGTGAACTGGAGTACGATCAGACAAATTGTAACTGCATGGATCATCACTATTCCATGTGCGGCGATGGTTTCTTTTGTGATCTATAGTATTTTATCCTTCATCTTAGGGTTCTGAAAATTTGAAAATCGAGTAATTTTTTTAGAATACATACTTTTCACCCAGATAAAATACGAAATAATTCAACATCATAGAAAATAATCGTCAAAGTCCGCGCTATTTGCAGGTATCAATCACACTAACTTAAAAAAAGAGAATATTACCACACATCATAATGTGTGTGTTCTTCTGGTTCCATACGTTCCGGACGTAATTCGGGCGGCATACCTTTGCCCACGGTAAGAATTGCAATGGGGCGGATATGTTTCGGCAAGTCGAGGATCTCTTTGACCTCCTCCTCATCAAACGCTCCGATCCAGCAGGTATGTAACTGGATCGCGTGTGCTGCGAGCATCATATATGTTGTTGCGATCGTAGCATCCTCTACGGCATACATGATCCCCCGTTCCTTATATCTGGACATGGCCCGGACATAGTTGGAGCAAACCACAAATACACACCCGGAATCCGGAATCTGATGTTGGTTTCCTGCAGCATCGCCAAGAAGTTCCAACTGCCCCTCGTCGGAAACGACGACCACATCCCAAGATTCAAGATTACCTGCAGAAGGCGCATACTTTGCAGCCTCGATAATGTAATCTTTTTCATCTTCAGTGATGCAGTCTTTTTCGTATTCACGAACCGAAAAGCGGGTTGAAATGAAATTTTTGAATTCAAATGAGGGCATTTTCGTTCAAGACCGCAAATGCATCGGCGGCAACGGTGGTGATCGGAATCATAGCCTCGCCTGCTTTTTCCGCGGCAAGACCAAACTGGTTTGAGGTTGCAAGATCAATAACATCCAATAAAACAGCTGATGCCTGACTGAACTCCGTAGCACCTGTCTGCTTTGCCGCGGCATCACAGTCACCGGCAAGAACATCCGTTAAGGTAATCAGAATAGTTTTTGCTCCCGCCTTCTCCTCTTTTTTCAGCGAGGGAATCGTTACATACTGATGTGCTATCATCATAATATCAAGCTTCAGCCGCTCGGCAAAGTGATAACGCTGAAGAGCATCTTTCGGTGTAAGTGACATTAGAGTAATTGTTTCTCGGGAAGAGATAAATAGCATCTGATTACACAAGGATACGATTAAAAAAATTATCTGACCATCTCACCGTGCAGTGAGAGATCAAGTCCGACATACTCCTCTTCTTCGGAAACCCGGAGACCAACACATTTGTCCACGAGCCAGGCAAGGAAATAGGTCATGCAAAATGCGAATGCGGCTGTAACAAATGCGGCAAGGATCTGAACTCCAAGTTGGGAAGCATTTCCTTCAATAAGCCCTGACACACCGCCGATAGTGCTGACGGCAAAAATACCACAGGCAATAGTGCCCCAGAATCCTCCTACGCCATGGATTGCCCATGCATCAAGACTTTCGTCGAAGCCCTTCTTCAGTCTCCAGAGAAGTGCGTAGTAACAAAGAATACCGGCAATTCCCCCAATAGCCAGAGAAGCCCACATGTTGACAAAACCTGCAGCAGGAGTGATTGCTCCGAGACCTGCAATCGTTCCGGAAATACATCCAAGTGAACTTGGTTTACCGTGCCGGCAGTTCGCGATTACCCAGGTAACTGTCCCGGCAGCAGCAGAAAGAAGAGTTACCATAATTGCATGAATGGCAAGATCGTTTGCGGCAAGGGCACTTCCGCCGTTGAAACCCATCCAGCCAAAAAGAAGCACGCCTCCTGCAAAGAAAGTCAAGGGAATATTCTGGGCATTCATGGTATACGAACCAAAACCTGAGCGTTTTCCGATGTACAATGCGAGAGCAAGTGCCCCGAACCCTGCAGTGATATGAACAACTGTCCCTCCGGCAAAATCAATAGCTCCAAGTTGTTCAAGCCATCCTCCACCCCATATACAGTGGGCAACCGGGTCGTAGACAAACGTGGTCCAGAGAACGCCGAAGAGTAAAAACGCACCGAATTTCACACGCTCGGCAACACCCGATACAATAATTGCGAGCGTAAGCCCGGCAAAGGTCATCTGGAATGCAGCAAAGAGAAGGTCCGGGATTGCTAAACCAAGTTCATTCCCAAACTCAACACCGGCAAGTCCGATATGGTCAAAACCTCCTATTATGATATGGTCTGTTCCGAATACAAGCGAATATCCAAGCAGAAACCACTGGAGAATCACAATCATCAGGCTTGCGAATACCAGCATGAGAACAGAAAGAATATTCTTTTTTCGCACCATCCCGCCGTAGAATAATCCTAGGGCTGGAGTCATTAACAATACAAGGGCAGTTGATGCAAGTACCCATGCTACTGATCCGGTATCAATCATAAATGCAGAATCCTTCTGGAAACCGGAATCCTGAGTCTTAATGATCTACGGTATCAAGAATAAATAAAAAAATCCTTCTGGAAACCGAGATCCTGAGTCTGTGATGCAGGACTATTATGACCCAAGAGCCCCGGTCCACAGATATTTTACATTTGAATTATTGGCGTTGGACATATATAAATTATGACAATTGTTAACATGTCACGTGGTAACAAACCTATCTGCATGGAATATAGAGTATTATTATATTGTGTGCTTTTGTGATATATCCTGCGTATTATTCTGTTATTTCCGACTCGGAATCTTTCGTGAGAGGTATGACATTTTTAAGCAGGTATTTTACCAGTATCGAGACAGACGGATTATCTGCTGAAAAGATGCCTATCTCTTGTCCGTCCAGTTTTCCGATAATGAGGGTGTCCCGTCTATCAGCATGGATCGTGAGTTCAAATTCCTGATTGGATTCAAATCCTTCCGGAACATGCGGATCCATAAACTCTTTCATATCCGGACGAAGTGTATAACAGCGGATGGGGAAATAATCCGGTTCTGTGTCATCAGGTACAATCAGGTAGAGGTCCAATTTTTTTGAAAGAGTTTTGAGATTTTCAATGTGCTTTTTTACATATTCCTTATTGTGACATATCAGAACGATCTCTTTTTTACTCCGCGTAAATATCATGCGGATATGGCTCTCAATTGCCCAGGGGCTTTGCAAAATGTGTGATAACATCGGTCTGTTATGCTGGAAGGTAATTCTTGAACGAAGATATTGTTCCACATTATTCAGCCGTTCGAGACTTTCCTGTTTCAGATGAGTAAACGTTTTCGTGATATCATTAATATAATATCTCGCTGGACCCGCATCCGCTAAATTCCCTACAAATCCTTTCTCCTCAAGATCAGAAAGAGATTCGTATACTTTATTTCGCGGGACCTTGCTGATTTCATAAATTTCCCTGGCTGTAGCAACTTTCAGCTCGAATAAAACCGCATATACTTTAGCCTCATTTTCACTCATATCGATTGTTTTTAGTTTCTCAATAAATTCCTGCATGCTTACACCACGTTCTGATGCTAATTGGTTTTTTTGAGTCATAATGGAAATTCTGTTACCAATAATGGTAACACTAACTATTTATATTGTCCTCTGTAATTATATACTTAACCTGACATTAAGTAAGTGATGCGGGAAACAACGTCAGAAAATGGCTTGAATATTGAAAAATCACTATTCCCAGTCATTTTGTCATGCAAAAAATGGTGCCGGCTTACGGTAACAGGTATTTTCCCAGATGAGAGAGGAATGTGTTAGATTCTAGAATTTTCCCATCATCCTCTGGTTGGGATAATGCCTGTAATTATAAAAGGAAGGGATAATGAAAATACTAGACACAACTATCAGGGACGGGAGCTACGCTGTAGATTTTAATTTTTCCTGTTCCGACGTGAAAAATATTTCTTCAAAACTAGAAGAGATGGGTCTGGAATTGATTGAGATTGGGCACGGTATGGGATTGCATGCCAGTTCTCCGACAAATGGGCTGTGCGCACAGACTGATGAAGAGTATATGCTTGCAGCCAAAGATGTACTAACAAAATCCAAATTCGGTATGTTCTGTATTCCGGGCATTGCAAGATTAGAAGATCTGCAGCTTGCTTCTGACTGCGGGGCCTCGTTTATCCGGGTCGGTGTCAATGCGGATAAGATTCCGCTGACCGAACCCTACATTCGTGAAGCAAAAGACCTGGGATTTATGGTAATGACGAATTACATGAAATCTTATGTTCTTAATCCGGAGGAGTTTGCCCAAAATGTAATGCTTTCAGAAAAATACGGGGC
>Ga0265294_10004985_pt1 | contig 16293 bp, 9 predicted proteins | sample MunlanPumphouse3_FD_192504 | JGI IMG/M metagenome (GOLD analysis project Ga0265294, IMG submission 192504) | Groundwater microbial communities from a municipal landfill in Southern Ontario, Canada - Pumphouse #3 | ecosystem: Environmental > Aquatic > Deep subsurface > Groundwater | place...
GATCGAGTTCGCCCTCGTGTTCACGGTGTTCTTCATGGTGTTCTATGCCATCGTGGGCTACGCCATGCCCTTGCTGATGCTGCTCACCTTCAATGAGCTGTCCGCCGAGGCGACGCGCCGCGCGGTGAGGGTAGAGCCGGGGGAGGGGTTCGAGCAGCGGGTCGCTACCCAGGTCAACAATGTGCTGAATGAGTCTTGGCTGCCGGCGGACTGGCGCCAATCTTGTTACGGACAAAATGGGCCGTTTTACAAACTACTTACCGACGAGGATGGCAGGCCCGTGCTCGAGGTTTGCATCCAGTACGACTACGCCGCGAAACCGATCATCCCCGTCATCGAACTGGGCGGCGTCAGCATTCCCAGTGTGCCCGATGTCTTGAAGGGGAAGACAAGCATCCAGCTTTGAATCCGCCAAGCCTTCCATCGGTGTTTTCTCGGCTCGCCGACCCGGGCCGGGTATCGGCGTCTTTCCGAATTCCTGGCCATGGGGCCGCCCGAGGAGCGGATTGCGGCCGATTCGGAGGAAAAAAGAGCGAAAGAAACCGTACGATTACAACCACTCCCTCCAATAAAAACGGGCGGACGGGCATTATGGTATGCTTGGAACCCACGCGACCGCATTCGCGCAGTAATGATGGCAGGCGATGCCCTTCAATCTGAGTTCCAAAATCATCGTTCGGTCCGGCGGCGCATTGCTGCTGATTTTCCTGGTTTTCGCTGGCTGGACCATTCTTGATGCCCGGCATCAGTTGCAAGACCAGACAAGCGCAGCCGCCGATCAGGTGGTCGCCGCCCTGCAGGCGGCCGCCGGGCGCGATGCCGGCTGGACGGCGCGGCTGCCGCGCACGGCGGAACTGGCCCGGGTGGCGGATGTCCGCGTTTACGACGGCGACATCCTGCTTGCGGAGTTCGCGCTGCGGCAGGAGGGCGTAGCGGAAACCGCGCCGCAATGGTTTGCGCGCCTGATCGCCGGGACGCTGCCGGTGACCGCCACGCGTATGCAGGAGCAGGGCGGCGGCCGAGTGGTCATCCGGTTCGATGTGGCGGACGTCGTCGCAAGCGCGTGGGGCCAGCTTGGACGGTTGACCGTCGCATTGTCGGGGGCCTTCCTGCTGGGCGCCGCCATCGTCGGTTCACGGACGCGCCGCCACCCGGAGCGGCTGTCCTACGCGGAGCGATCGCCCATCCTGATACAGGACGCGCGTCGGCAGCAGTCCGGTGCTGAAATCGGCGCGGCGTCGGACATGGTGGTCGGGACCGGTGCCGATGTGTCCTGTTCGGAGCTGCTCGCCAGTCAGACCAGCGATGCCATCCTGATTTACGACCGCAAGGGGCTGGTCGTCTACTGCAATCCGGCTGCCGAGCAACTGCTCGGCTATGCCCCCGGAGAGCTTTTGGGCAAGCCCGTGATGCGGCTGATGCCGCCGTGGAAGCGCGACGAGGTGCAGGAGGACCTGGCCACGGCCACGGGGGCCCCCGCTGCGACGGAACTCGAAACCCAGCGTTTGACGAAGCGGGGCGCGCTGATCGATGTGGCGCTGTCCTCGGTGCCGCTGCGCGATCCGGCGCGCGGCGCTATCGTGATCGGCCGCCTCTGGAGCATGCGCGACATCTCCAGGCGCAAGCAGGAAGAGACGATACTGCGCCTGCTGGAGCGCGGTGTGACCATGTCTCCGGACGGCATCATCATCACCGACGCGAGCCGGGACAACGCGGTGATCTACGCCAATCCGGCCGTGGAGGCCATCACGGGCTACAGCAGCGCCGAGCTGCTGGGCAAGAGCCCGCGCCTGCTGTACGCGCACGAGTCCAACCAGGCGGGGATCGAGCAACTGAAGCAGGGCATCCGTGCAGGCGAGGCCTGCCGCGTCATCCTGCACAATCAGCGCAAGGATGGAAAAGGGTTCTGGAACGAACTCAGCGTGGCGCCTATCCGGGACTCGGGCGGCCGCGTGACCCACTTCATCGGTGTACTGCGGGATGTGACGGAAAGGACGCGCCATGAGGATCAACTCGTGCGCGCGGAGAGCCGTCTGCGCACGCTCATCGACGGGGCGCCGATCGGCATCTGCATCTCGGACGAGCATAACGAATTGCAGGCGGTGAATCCGTTCTTCTGCGCCTTGCTCGGCTTCGAACCGGAGGAACTCGCCGGCCGTTCGCTGCACGACGTTATTCCGGAAGAGGTGTGGGCGCGTATCGCGCCGGCGCGTGCCGGAGCGCAGGTGGGCGGCGGCGAGATCTGGCTCGCCAAGAAAACCGGGGAGCGGCTGACGCTGCTCGCCAACACGGCCTTTCTCACCAGTGCCAGCGGCACGCCCGACGTCGTAACGTTTCTGGTGGACATCACCGGCCGCAAGCGCGCGGAGCAGGCCCTGTTCCAGGAGAAGGAGCGCGCCCAGGTGACGCTGGAGTCCATCGGCGAAGGCGTCATCACCACCAATGCCAAGGGCATCGTCGATTATCTCAATCCGGTGGCGGAGAAGCTCACGGGATGGCTGAACGAGGAGGCGCAGGGGATGCCCCTCGCCTACGTGCTCAACATCCTCGACGAGGACACGCGCAAGCCTTTGCAGGATCCGGTGGAGCGGGCCTTGCGTCTGGGCCGCCTGGTGACGGTGGCGCGCCAGGCGTCGCTGGTGCGCGAAGACGGCAAGGAGTTCGCGATCCAGGTGACCGCGGCGCCGATCCGCGACCGCGACGAAAAGATCATCGGCGCGGTGGTGGTGTTCCACGACGTCACCGAGATGCGCGCGATGGCGCGCCAGATGACCTACGAGGCGCGCTACGACGCGTTGACGGGCCTGCTGAACCGCCGCGAGTTCGAGAAACACCTCAAGCATGCCTTGACCATCGCTCGCGAGGAAAACAAGGAGCATGTGCTGGGATATCTCGATCTGGACAAGTTCAAGCCCGTGAACGATATCTGCGGTCATTCGGCCGGCGACGAACTGCTGAGGCAGATCGCGGCCATCATCCAGAGCAAGCTGCGCGAGTCCGACGTGCTGGCGCGCCTCGGCGGCGACGAGTTCGGCATCCTGCTGTACTCCTGCTCGGTGGACAGCGCCCGCAAGATTGCCGAGTCCATCCGGCACGCCCTCAAGGATTACCGGTTCGTGTGGGGGGATCACACCTTCGATATCGGTGTCAGTATCGGGCTCGTCCCCGTGACCGCGGCCAGCGGCAGTCTCAACGACGTCCTCAGCGCGGCGGATTCCGCCTGCTACACCGCGAAGAACGAAGGACGCGACCGGGTGGACGTGTACGAAGGGGAGAGCGAGACGGAAGAGTCCGGGAAGACGCAGTGGATGCGGCGCATCAAGGAGGCGCTGGAACACGATCAGTTCTGTCTGTACCAGCAGGCGGCGGAGCCACTGACGGAGGCAGGACGCACCACACGGTATTACGAGATACTGCTGCGGCTGCGCCCGCGTGCAGGCGAGCTTCTGCCGCCCATGGCGTTTCTGCCCGCCGCGGAACGCTATCAGTTGATGCAGAGCATCGACCAATGGGTAGTGAGCACCGTTCTTGCCATGCTGGGGCGCGGCGAGATCCCGCCGCAGGACGGGGATGTGGTCTACGGAATCAATCTCTCCGCCCAGTCCCTGTGCGAAGAGGAATTCATCGATTTCGTGCTCGAACAGATCGATCGCAACGACGTACCGCCGGAGCGAATCTGTTTCGAGGTGAGAGATGCGGATGTCATGGCTAATTTCAGTCATGCCGTGCATTTCGTGCGCACGTTCAAGGAACGTGGATGCCGATTCGCCCTGGACGATTTCGGCTGTGCGCGCTCCTCGTTCGGGCATCTCGGCAGCCTGCCCGTCGATTACTTGAAGATTGAGGGCGCCATCATCAGGCGTGTGGTGGAAAGCCCGGCGGATGCGGTGCTGGCGGATGCCATCGGCCGGATCGGACACCTGATGGGCGTGCGGATCATCGCCACCCAGGTGGAAAGCAGGCTCGTCCTGGACAAAGTGAAAGAACTCGGCCTGGACTACGCGCAAGGCTACGAGGTGGCGCGGCCGCGGGCGTTGGAGCCGGTGCCCGCCGCCGACGATGCATAGCGGGCCGGCGACCAGTTTTTTCATCCTTCCCGGCGCAATGGCTCGATTCGTTTCCCGCACCGTTTGGATCGGTGACGTTACTGCGCCGCTAGACTTCAAGAGGCTTGCCGCACAGGCGCCTGTCCATGTTTTCGTTCGATTGCACCAGACGTTCGGGCACAGGAGGTGTTCATGTTCAATTTTCGCTCGATGGGATTGTTCCTGTTCCTTGGCGCGATTTTCTTCGGTGGCGCCGGTTGCGAGCGGGAAGGGCCGGCGGAAGAGGCCGGGGAGGATATTGACAGGGCGGTGGACGACTCCAGGGAGGCGGTCGAGGAAGCCATACAGGACACCGATGAACGGCTGAAGGATGGCGAAAGGAGCGATGGCAGGGCGCGGGACCGGGAGCGTTGACGGCGTTGCCGGGGACGCTTGCCAAACGGCAGCGGCTCGCGGCGCCTGAAGCGCCGGTCTGTGCGGGCGCGGCAGGTGGGGAATCCTGGCGCGTTGCGGGTGATGCGCAAAAAAATCCCGCACGGGTGGGTGCGGGATCGGAAAATGTACTAACAAGGGGGAAAAACTAAGAGCACACCCATAAAAATAATCCAGGATCCGCTTCTGTCCAGTGCGGAAAAACGGTCCGGCCGGCGGCCGGGGTGTTGGGCTGTCGCAATATCGTTACATTTCGTCAGAAACACTCAACATCCGACGGTGTCGGCCGAAAATATAGGCATGGTAACCGCTTGATCAGACCCGCAGAGCGTGAATTGGCGCGGTTAATGCTAGTTTTTTCCGGCAAGGAGGCCAGGCGGGCAGCGCCTGGGTGCGTTGTCATGGAAGGAGTCCAGGGAGTGATGCGATATGGTGGTTTCGAAGAAAATCAATACACATATAGTGGTGGTTCGGCCCATCTTCCGGGAAGGGCCGCGGCCGACCTTCTGGGAGGCGGCGGTCGATAACCGGACGATTCTGAAGAAATTCTCGTCCCCGGCCGAGGTGTTCGATTTCGTCGAACGGCGCCAGCGCCTGGGCAACCGGTATTGATGCGGTCTTCGGTATCGGTGGCTGGCCGGTCTGCGGCGGCGTTGCGGCTTACCCGGCCCGGTGCAGCGCCGATCCTTCCGCTGCAAGGGCCGCTTCGCGCAACGCTTCCGACAGGGTGGGATGGGCGTGGATGGTGCGGGCGAGGTCTTCGGCGCTCGCCGCATACTCCAGCGCCAATACCGCCTCGGCGATGAGTTCCGTAGCGGCCGCACCCAGGATGTGCACACCCAGGATCCGGTCGGTCTGGGCGTGGGACAGGACCTTGACCAGCCCCGCGGGCTCTTCCATGGCCTGGGCCCATCCGTTGGCGGCGAACGGGAAGACACCCACCTTGTACTCCTCGCCGGCCGCCCTGAGCGCCTGCTCCGTCTTGCCGATCCAGGCAATCGCCGGTTCGGTGTAAATCACCGCGGGCATCATGTCGTAATTGACCGGCGCCGCCTGGCCCGCGATGGCCTCCGCAACGGCCACTCCTTCTTCGAAACCCTTGTGCGCCAGCATCGGGCCGCGCACCGCGTCGCCGATGGCATAGACTCCTGGCAGGTTGGTGCGGCAGTACTCGTCCACGAGGATGAACTGGCCCTCGCCGAGGAGCAGGCGGGTATCCGGCGCGAACAGCTCGTCCGTGTTGGGACTGCGTCCGACCGCCACGATCAGGCGATCCACCTGTAGTTGATGGCTGCCTTCGCTGTCCTGATAGGTTACGGTGACCTGCCCGTCCGCGACGTGGGTGCCCGTGACGCGGGCGCCCAGGCGGATGTCCATCCCCTGCCGCGTGAATTCCTTCTGGGCTTCGCGTGCGATCTGGGTGTCCGCCAGGGGCAGGAATTCCTGCCGGGCGTCCAGCAGCACGACTTCGGCGCCCAGGCGCAACCAGATCCCCGCCAGTTCCAGCCCGACCACGCCGGCGCCCACCACGCCGAGTCGCCTGGGAACGTCCGGCAGGCGCAGCGCCCCGGCGGAGTCCACGATGCGGTCGCCGTCCACGGGGACGGTATCCAGGACACTCGGCTGCGAACCGCAGGCGAGGATGACGTGGTCGCCGCTGAGAATCAGCGGCTCCTCCGTGGCGTCGCGGCGGGTGATCTCCACGCGCTTTCCGGTGAGCAGACGGCCGCGGCCGGGAATCCAGGTGATCCGGTGCGCCTGGAACAGCGTGGCGATGCCGTCCGTCAGCCGCTGCACGATGCGCTCCTTGCGCGCGAGCATGGCCGGCACATCGAGACTTACCTCCCCCACGCGGATGCCGTGCGCGTCGAACTGGTGGCGCGCGCGGTGGTAGTGGGCGGCCGAGTCGAGCAGCGCCTTGCAGGGGATGCAGCCCTCGTTCAGACAAGAGCCGCCCAGGACAGGAATGCCTTGCTCGTTCACGCGGTCGTCCACGCAGGCCACGCGCATCCCGAGCTGGGCGCAGCGGATGGCGGCGGCGTAGCCGGCCGGTCCGGCGCCGACGATAACGACGTCGTAGTGGTTTTCTGTCGCGGGCGTTACGTTATCGGTCATATGTGCGATCACCAAGGTAAGGGCAAGCTACAAGGAAACGCCTTGTGCCGACTTGCCGCTTTTCACTCGTTTCAGACTTCCAGCAGCAACCGCGCCGGATCCTCCAGGCATTCCTTGATGGTGGCCAGGAACTGCACGGCCTCGCGTCCGTCGATGAGCCGATGATCGTAGGTCAGCGCCAGGTACATCATCGGACGGATGCGGATCTCGCCATCCTCCACCACGGGACGGTCCTCGATCTTGTGCATGCCGAGGATGGCGCTTTGCGGTGGATTCAGGATGGGCGTGGAGAGCAGTGAACCGAAGATCCCGCCGTTGGAGATGGTGAACGTGCCGCCCATGAGTTCGTCGATGGACAGGCTCCCGTCGCGCGCCTTGCGGCCGAATTCGGCAATGCCGCGCTCGATGTCCGCAAAGCTCATGCGCTGAGCGTCGCGCAGGACGGGCACCACCAGCCCGCGCGGGGCCGAGACGGCGATGCCGATGTCGCAGTAATCGTGATAGACGATGTCCTGGCCTTCGATGAAGGCGTTGACGACGGGAAAGCGCCGCAGGGCTTCGATGCTCGCCTTGACGAAGAACGACATCATGCCGAGCTTCACGCCGTGCCGTGCCTCGAACTGTTCGCGGTACCGCCGCCGCAGCTCCATCACCGCATGCATGTTGACCTCGTTGAACGTGGTGAGGCTCGCGGTGCTCTGCTGGGCCTGCAGCAGGCGCTCGGCGATGCGGGCGCGCAGGCGGGTCATGGGCGTGCGCCGCTCGCTGCGCTCCTGCGGCGTGGCGTGTACCGTTGCCATAGGGTCCGGCGGGGTGCCCCCGGCCGCCTGTTCCGGCGCCGCGGCGCTTTCCCGTTCGGCGATGTACTGCAACACGTCTTCCTTGGTAATGCGCCCGTTGCGCCCAGTGCCGGTGATCTGATCCGGGCTCAGGCCATGCTCGGCCAACAGCCGCCGCACGGCGGGGCTAAGCGGCCCCTCTTCCGGTTCGGGGGCTGCAGCGGGCGGGGTCGGCGCAGGCTCGGCCGCTTCCGCCGGTGGGGCAGCGACGGCCGCGATCCGGCGCGGTTCGATCACGGCAATGACTTCGTCGCTCACCACGGTCTCGCCGTCGCTCTTGAGGATCCGGCTCAGCACTCCGCCTTCCGGGGAAGGGATTTCCAGTACGACCTTGTCGGTCTCCAGGTCCACCAGGTTCTCGTCACGCCGCACCAGCTCGCCGGGTTTCTTGTGCCAGGCGCTCAAGGTTGCGTCCGCGACGGATTCCGGAAGCTGCGGCACGCGCACTTCGATGAGTTTGCTTTCTGCTTTGTTCATGGGTCAGTTGGCGGTTCTTAGTTCACGCGGTTCTTGTTGTTCGTCGGACTGCGCGGCGGCGGGATGCTCGTCTGCCGGGTCCGGTTCCATGCTCAGCGCGTCGTTCACCAGAGCGGCCTGCTGCTGGATGTGCAGGTTGAAGTAGCCGGCGGCGGGCGACGCCGAGGCGGGGCGCCCGGCGTAGCGCAAGGTCTGATTCGGCCGCATGCAGGCGCGGATGTTGTGCTGGCTCTGGTACCAGGCGCCCTGGTTCTGCGGCTCCTCCTGGCACCAGACTACTTCGGCCGCGTGCGCGTAGCGCCGCAATTCGGCGCCGAGCTCCTGCCCGGGGAACGGATAGAGCTGCTCGATGCGCAGGATGGCGACATCCTCCAGGCCGCGCGCACGACGTTCTTCCAGCAGATCGTAATACACCTTGCCGCTGCACAGCACGACGCGGCGCACGGCGGAGGGTTCCAGCGCGTCGATCTCGCCGATGATCGGGTGGAAGGTCCCCGTGGTCAGGCTCTCCAGGCTGGAGACGGCCAGCTTGTGCCGCAACAGGCTCTTCGGCGTGATGACGATCAGGGGCGTGCGGTACGGCCGCAGCACTTGGCGGCGCAGCATGTGGAACATCTGGGCTGGCGTGCTGGGGATGCAGACCTGCATGTTGCCTTCGGCGCATAGTTGCAGCCAGCGCTCCAGACGGGCCGAGGAGTGCTCCGGTCCCTGGCCCTCGTAACCATGGGGCAGGAATACGGTCAGGCCGCACAGGCGGCCCCACTTCGCCTCGCCGGAACTGATGAACTGGTCGATGACCACCTGGGCGCCGTTGGCGAAGTCGCCGAACTGCGCCTCCCAGATGGTCAGCCCGTGCGGTTCCGCGGTGGCGTACCCGTATTCGTAGGCGAGCACCGCCTCCTCCGAGAGGATCGAGTCGATGGCGGTGAAATGGCCCTGGTTTTCCGCGATGCCTTGCAACGGAATGTAGCTGGTGCCGTCCTTCTGGTTGTGCAGCACGGCATGGCGGTGGAAGAAGGTGCCGCGGCCGCTGTCCTGGCCGGAGAGACGCACGTGATAGCCCTCGTATACCAGGCTGGCATAGGCCATGATTTCGGCGAAGCCCCAGTCGAGCGGGAGCGCTCCGGCCGCCATCTTGCCCCGGTCGTCCATGATCTTCGCCACGCGCGGGTGGAGTTCGAATCCTTCCGGGAGGCGGCGCAGCTTCTCGTCCAGCTCGCGGATCAGCTCGGCGCTGATGCCGGTGTGGGCCGGGAAACGCCAGTCGGCCTGTTTGTAAGGGGTCCAGTCGGCTGCGAACTCGTTTTTCACTCCGGTCAGGATGTTGTGCGCCACGATCTCGCCCTGATCCAGGGCATCCCGGTAGCGCCGCGCCATTGCGTCGGCATCGTCGGGGCCGATGACGCCTTCGGCCGCGAGCCGCCCGGCGTAGACCTGGCTCACCGTGGGATGGCGTTTGATCTTCTGATACATCATCGGCTGGGTGACCGCCGGCTCGTCCGCCTCGTTGTGGCCGTGACGCCGGTAACACACCAGGTCGATGACCACGTCCTTCTTGAACTCCATGCGGAAGTCCAGGGCGAGCCGCGTGACGAACAGCACGGCCTCCGGGTCGTCGCCGTTCACGTGAAAGATCGGTGCTTCCACCATCTTGGCGATGTCGGTGCAGTACATGGTGGAGCGCATGTCCTGGGGATGGCTGGTGGTGAAGCCGATGCGGTTGTCCACCACGATGTGGATCGTGCCGCCGGTGGTGAAGCCGCGCACCTGGGACAGGTTGAAGGTCTCCATCACCACGCCTTGGCCGGCGAAGGCGGAGTCGCCGTGGATCAGCACCGGCAGGACCTGCTCGCCTTTGCGGTCGCCGCGCCGCTGCTGGCGCGCGCGCACCGAGCCTTCCACCACGGGATCGACGATCTCCAGGTGCGACGGGTTGAAGGCGAGCGCGATGTGCACGGGGCCGCCCGGCGTCTCCACGTCGGAGGAGAACCCCTGGTGATACTTGACGTCGCCCGAGCCGCGAAACAGGTTCGGGTCGTATTTGCCCTCGAACTCCTGGAACAGCTCCCGAGGCGACTTGCCCAGGATGTTCACCAATACGTTGAGCCGTCCGCGGTGCGCCATCCCGATCACGATCTCGCGCACGGTTCCCGCACCGGCGTGCTGGATCAGTTCGTCCAGCAGGGGGATCAGGCTTTCGCCGCCTTCCAGCGAGAAGCGTTTCTGGCCGACGTACTTGCTGTGCAGATACTTTTCGAGCCCCTCCGCGGCGATCAGTCGCTGCAGTATCTGGCGACGCTGTTCGGCGGACAGTTGAATACCGAGCCGTGTCCCTTCCAGCCGCTGTTGCAGCCAGCGCTTCTGGGCGGTTTCGGTGATGTGCATGTACTGCGCGCCGATCTTGCCGCAGTAGACCTCGCGCACCAGGGCGAGGATGTCCCGCAGCGGCAGGCGGTCGGGGGCCACCAGCGAGCCCGTGCCGAACAGGGTGTCCATGTCCGCTTCGGTGAGGCGATGGAATGCTGGATCGAGATCCGGCACGGTCAGGCGGTCCCGCAGGTGGATCGGGTCGTAGTTGGCCTGCTGATGTCCGCGCGTGCGGTATGCGTTGATGAGCTGCAGTACCGCGATCTGCTTTTGTACGGCATCCGGCGACGGGCCTTCGTTCGCTGAGACCGGGGGGCGCGGCGCGGGGGGCAGGCTGGCGGGTTCTTCGGCAACGGGAGCCTGCCGCCGGTCGCCAGGGCCTGCGCCCTGCAGCGAGTCGAAATAGGCCCGCCATCTGTCGCTTACCGAGGACCGATCAAGCAGGTACTGCTCGTAGAGTTCTTCGATGAAGGCGGCATTGGCGCCAAAGAGGTGAGAATTCTGCTGCAGGATGTTCGTCATGGCCTCGATCTGGAAGCGGAGCAGAGAATCTGCCGCGCCCTCTCGTTAGAGTTTATACCACGCCCATTTCCCTTCATCCGGCCTATATCGTGCTCACGGGATCCGACGGACTGCCGTCGAGAAACCGCATCGAGAGATCGATCGCGCGCAGGTGTTTCGTGATCGCGCCGACGGAGATGTAATCCACTCCGGTCTCGGCGATGCTGCGTACGTTATCCAGGGTGATCCCGCCCGAGGCCTCCAGTTCCGCCTGGCCCGCGGTGATGGCCACCGCCTCGCGCAACTGGTCCAGGGAGAAGTCGTCGAGGAGCAGGCGCTTGGCGCCCGCGTTCAGGGCCTCCCGCAGCTCGTCCAGCGTTTCGACCTCCACCTCTATCAGGACTCCAGGGGCCTGCGCCTGGGCTGCGACCACGGCATTGGTGATGGAGCCCGCGGCCATGATGTGGTTTTCCTTGATCAGGATCGCGTCGTACAGCCCCATGCGGTGGTTGTGGCCGCCGCCGCAGCGTACCGCGTACTTCTGGGCCAGACGCAGCCCCGGCACGGTCTTGCGGGTGTCGAGGATGCGCGCCCCGGTGCCTTCGACCGCATCCGCATAGCGGCGTGCGGTGGTGGCGGTTCCGGACAGGGCTTGCAGGAAGTTCAGTGCCGTACGCTCGCCCGTGAGCAGCGCGCGGGACGGGCCGTGCAGGACGCACAGCGCCTGGTCGGGCTGAATGCGGTCGCCGTCGCCGGCGTCCCAGGCGATCTGTATCGAGGGGTCGAGTTCGTGAAACACGGCATCGAACCAGGCCGTGCCGCACAGTACTGCTTCTTCCCGGCTGATCACGTGCGCCTCGGAGATTGCGTCGTCCGGGATCAGGGCCGCAGTGAGGTCACCGGGGCCGATATCTTCCGCGAGGGCGCGGCGCACGCTTTCGAGGATATCCAGGCCTGCAAATTCCATGGAATTCCGAAGTCCAGCTAAAGAGAGGCAGAGAGGCCGGATCGGGACCATGCCCGATCCGCCATCAGGTCGGCGACCACCATATCATTTTTGTAAAGATGAGTCATGTGAAGGCGGGGGACGCGGAATGCAGCGTGGCAAGGGTGCCGCGACCGCCGGATCGACGTCCGGCAGTCGCAGCCGCTTCTAAGTTTCACGCCGGGTTGCGTGTCGCACCACCACCTTTTCCATCTCCACCACGGTGAACACGGCGATAGCGACCAGAAGGATGCGGGCCCAGGTCGCCAGGTCGATGGCCTCGGTGCGGAACAGCGCCTGCATCGACGGGGCATAGGTGAACAGCAACTGCAGCGCGAAGATGACAGCGGAAGAGAGCAGGACGTAGCGGCTGCCGAACAGCCCCGCGCGGGTGCAGGCCGGGGCCAGGATGTAGCGGGCGCTGAAGAGATAGAGGATCTGGCACATCACCAGGGTGTTGACCGCCACGGTGCGGGCCAGTTCCGGCGATGCGCCGCGGGATTCCTCCCACAGGAACAGGCTGAAGGTGCCGGCGACCAGCAGCAGCGCGACAAACGTCACGCGCCAGACCATGAATCCCGACAGAATGGGCGTGCCGGGCGGGCGCGGCGGGCGGCGCATGGCGTCCGCCTCCGTCGGCTCGAAGGCGAGCGCGAGCCCGAGCGTCACCGCCGTCACCATGTTGACCCAGAGGATCTGCACCGGGGTGATGGGCAGGACCATGCCGAGCAGGATGGCGATGATGATGACCAGGGCCTGCCCGCCGTTGGTGGGCAGCAGGAACAGCAACGCCTTTTTCAGGTTGTCGTAGACGGTGCGGCCCTCCTCCACCGCATGGGCGATGGAGGCGAAGTTGTCGTCCGCCAGCACCATGCCGGCGGCTTCCTTCGACACCTCGGTGCCCTTCTGCCCCATGGCGACGCCGATGTCCGCACGCTTCAGGGCCGGCGCGTCGTTCACCCCGTCGCCGGTCATGGCCACCACCTCGCCGTTGGCCTGCAGCGCCTGCACCAGGCGCAGCTTGTGCTCGGGGCTGGCGCGGGCGAACACGTCCACCTCCCGGACTTTCAGGCGCAGCTCCTCGTCGCTCAGGGTCTCGATCTGCTGGCCGGTGAGGCTGGCGCCGTTGTGGCCGATGCCGAGCTGCGCCGCGATGACCTGGGCGGTGACGGCATGATCGCCGGTGATCATCTTGACGCGGATGCCGGCCTCCTGGCACTGGCGCACTGCGGTGATGGCCTCCTCGCGCGGCGGGTCGATGATGCCGAACACGCCCAATAACGTCATGCCGTCCTCGACGTCGTCGAACCGGAGTTCGTCCCGGACCTCGTCCGCGGCCTTCATGGCCACGGCGAGCAGACGCTGGCCCTGTTGGGCGATCTCCTCGATGCGGCGGTGCCAGAGGGCGGGCTCCAGCGGCCGGTCCTCTCCGCCCACGCGCTGGTGGGAGCAGCGCTCCAGCACCTGTTCCGGGGCGCCCTTGAGCAGGATGAACCGATGCCCGGCGTGGTCGCGGTGCAGGGTGGCCATGAAGCGGTGCTGGGACTCGAACGGAATCGCATCGACCCGGGGCCACAGCTCGTGGGCGCGGTCGGGCTCCAGCCCTGCCTTCATCGCCACGGTGAGCAGCGCGCCTTCGGTGGGGTCGCCCTGCAGGCTCCAGTGTTCCGCTTCGTGGCGGAGAGTGGCGTCGTTGCAGAGCAGGGCGCCCTTGGCGAGGGCGACGAGGTCCGGATACTCCTCGGGTTCGATCGCCTTGCCTTCCAGCGTGAAACCGCCGTGCGGGGCATAGCCGACGCCGGTGACGCTGAACACATGCTCCGCCGTGGCGACGCTCTGCACCGTCATTTCGTTGCGGGTGAGGGTGCCGGTCTTGTCGGAGCAGATGACGGTGACCGAGCCCAATGTCTCCACCGCAGGCAGCCGCCGGATGATGGCGTTGCGCCGTGCCATGCGCTGCACGCCGATGGCGAGGGTGATGGTCATCACCGCGGGCAGTCCTTCCGGGATGGCGGCGACGGCGAGCCCCACGGCGGCGAGGAACATCTCGTCGGCGGAGTAGTCGCGCAACAGGTATCCGATGGCGAAGGTGAGCGCCGCAAGGCCGATGATCGCCACGGTGAGCTGGCGGCCGAACTCCCCGATCTGGCGCAGCAGCGGGGTGGTGATCTGCTGCACGCCGGCGAGCAGTGCGCTGATGCGCCCGATCTCGGTCGCCTTGCCGGTGGCCACCACCACGCCGCTGCCCTGCCCGTAGGTCACGAAGGTGCCGGAGAAGGCGATGCAGGTCCGGTCGCCCACCGTGACGTCCGCCGCAACGGGCGCCACGCCCTTCTCCACCGCCTCCGATTCGCCGGTGAGCACGGATTCGTCGATGCGCAGGTCCCGTACCTTCAGCAGGCGCAGGTCCGCCGGCACCTTATCGCCTGACTGCAAATAGACGATGTCGCCCGGCACCAGTTCGTCTGCGGCGATGGTGACGCGCTGCCCGTCGCGCAGCGCCACGGCCTGCAGGGACAACATGTTGCGGATGGCGTCCAGCGCCCGCTCCGCCTTGCCTTCCTGGATGAAGCCGATGATGGCGTTGATGACCACCACGCCGAAGATCACGCCGGCGTCCACCCAGTGTCCCTCAAGCGCGGTGACCAGGCCGGCGATGAGCAGTACATAGATGAGGATGTTGTGGAATTGCAGCAGAAAGCGTGTGAGCGGCCCGCGCTTCGGCGGAGGCGGCAGACGGTTCGGTCCGAATTGCGCCATGCGGCGCCGGGCCTCCGCGGCGGTCAGTCCTCCCGTATCGGTGGCTAATCGGCGCAGCGTCTCGTCACTGGTCGCAGCGTGCCAAGGTAAAGCGTCTTCGCGAGTAACCACATCATTCATGATCGTATATTCACGGGAGGCATAACTGGAAAAAAGAAGGATGATACCAGGGCGGGTGAACGCCTTTCATCCGTGCCCTGGTTCTCTACAAGAAGTTTTCGCGGTTACCGGGTGTTGATCGGTTCGGGCGAGAGGGCGCGCCGTCACAGCGCCAGCAGCTCCGGCGGTTCCTCGGCGTCGAGGATCAGGATGTGATGTTCCGGAACCGGCTGCCAGTATTCCGTTTCCGTCAGCCGCTCGGAGGCGACCAGCTGGCCGCCCGGGAAGGTTTCGTCGTCAGTGGTGTAATACAGGGACGGACAGTCGGCGTTGACCGCGTGACGCACCGCATACAGGCGCTCGCCGTCGCTGATCACGAAATTCAGCAGCGCGGGGATTTCCTCTTCGAGCCAGTCATCGAGCAGCCGCATCATCTCGGCGATCGCCTCCTCGATGGAGAGATCGTCGTCGCCCGCCAGCAGATGACGCAGCAGGGCGAAGAGGTATTCCGAATCGGTGTTGCCCTCCATATCCGCTTCGATGGCGGGATCGAGGAACTGGCGCAGTGCCGGGCGCAGGTTGCGGCGAAAATCGGTGATGTAACCGTCGTGGATGAACAGCAGGTCCGCTTCATCGGAGAAGGGCTGCAGATTGGCGTGGCTGGAGACATAACCGGGTGTGGCGCTGCGCACGGCGGTGAGCCAGAGGTCGCAACTGAGGCTGCGGCTCAGCGATGAAAGATTCACGTCCGACCAGATGGGCATGGGATTGACATAGGTGGCGGGCAGTTCGTCGGGGCCGTACCACCCGAGGCCGAACCCGTCCACGCCGAGGGCGGCATGGTGCATCTCGCGCGGCCGCCACGCCTGCACCAGGAGTCCGTGGGGCGGGTTCAGCAGGAATTGCTCCAACGTAATGGACGGACCCACATACGCGGCGAGGCGGCACATCGGAAGTTCCTCTTCTACACTTCAATTGCTGTGATGTTAGCCGATGTCTCGGGGCTGTCCAATGTGTCGCCTTCAGGGAAAACACTCCGTTTCACCCCATCCTGTACAGGAGGGCTCCGCGGGGAGCCAGGGATCGGCGGATGGATTTTGCCAGCCAAGCGCGGCTCGGTGAACGCTTCTCTTGCCGCAGGCTGAAATCGGGGCCTGCTTCCGGCAGTCTGCTGGAGGATGCGCGGCGCGGGCTGGCGGCGCGGCCCCGCTCGCTCCCTCCGAAGTACTTTTACGACGCGCGCGGTTCCTGGCTGTTCGACCGCATCTGCGACACGCCCGAGTACTACCCGACCCGCACCGAGGCGGCGCTGCTCGCCCTGACCGCCCGCGACATCGTTGCCGCCGTGCGCCCCGCGCACTTGGTGGAACTGGGCAGCGGCACCGCGCGCAAGACCCGTCATCTGCTCGATGGCTGCCAGGCGCTGCGCTGCTATTGCACCTACTGGCCGCTCGACGTGTGCGAGGCGGCGCTCCATGCCACCGGTCATGCCCTCACCGCGGATTACGAGTGGCTGTGCGTCACCGGCCTGGTGGGCGATTATCTGGCGGAACTGGACGCCCTGCCGGCGATGAGTGGCAGGCGGCTGTTCGTGTTCCTGGGCGGCACCATCGGCAACTTCACGGCCGCCGAGGCGGTACGGTTTCTGCGCGGCGTGCGCGGCTGCATGCGC
>Ga0265294_10004986_pt1 | contig 16293 bp, 11 predicted proteins | sample MunlanPumphouse3_FD_192504 | JGI IMG/M metagenome (GOLD analysis project Ga0265294, IMG submission 192504) | Groundwater microbial communities from a municipal landfill in Southern Ontario, Canada - Pumphouse #3 | ecosystem: Environmental > Aquatic > Deep subsurface > Groundwater | place...
CGAGGATTTTATCGACGCCAAACTGGAGCAGGGAAAAGTTACCGGAGCCAATATTTCGGTGAAAATCGATGACGATTTCATGAAAGCTGCCTCCGAAGGAAAACCGTACGTTCAAAAGTATCCCATTGATTCGGACACGCCAAAATACGAAAAAACGATAAACGCACAGGAGCTTTGGGAGAAAATTGTGCATAACGCATGGCGTTCGGCCGAGCCGGGGGTATTGTTCTGGGACACGATTATCCGTGAATCGGTTCCCGATTGTTATGCCGACCTGGGTTTCCAGACGGTTTCGACCAATCCTTGCGGTGAAATTCCGTTGTGCCCTTACGACAGTTGCCGCCTGCTGGCAATTAACCTCTATTCTTACGTGGTGAACCCGTTCAAGGAAAATGCCTATTTCGATTTTGAGCTTTTCGGAAAACACGTTCGTCTCGCTCAGCGCATTATGGACGATATTATCGATCTGGAATCGGAAAAGATCGACAAGATCCTCGACAAGATCAATAGTGACCCCGAATCGGAAGAGGTAAAATCCTCGGAACGTAATTTGTGGGAGAAAATCCGCCGGAAAACGCTTGAAGGCCGCCGAACAGGGGTAGGAATAACTGCCGAGGGCGATATGCTCGCTGCTTTGGGTATCCGCTACGGGTCGGAAGAAGGAAACGACTTCTCGGAGAGGGTGCATAAGATGGTGGCGCTCAACGCTTATGCTTCCTCTGTAGAAATGGCGAAAGAACGTGGAGCATTTAAAGTCTATGATGCCGAAAGGGAGAAGAACAACCCGTTTGTGAACAGGCTCAAGAAAGAGGATCCCCAGCTTTACAAGGATATGGTAAAACAGGGGCGCCGTAACATTGCCTGCCTGACCATTGCCCCTACGGGAACAACCAGCTTGATGTCGCAGACCACATCGGGAATAGAACCCGTTTTTATGCCGGTCTACAAGCGTCGCCGCAAGGTAAATCCGAGCGATAAGGACGTGAAAATCGATTTCGTGGATGAAAACGGCGATTCGTGGGAGGAATATGTGGTCTTCCACCACAAATTCGTGGACTGGATGGAAGCAAACGGTTATCCTGCGGCAAAGAAGTATTCGAACGAAGAGATTGACGAGCTGGTGGCGAAATCGCCATACTACAAAGCTACTTCCAACGATGTGGACTGGCTCATGAAAGTGCGTATGCAAGGGCGCGTGCAAAAATGGGTGGATCACAGCATCAGCGTAACCATCAACCTGCCTGGCGATGTGACCGAAGAGCTCGTGGGTGAACTTTATATGGAAGCCTGGAAAAGCGGATGTAAGGGTTGTACGGTGTATCGAGACGGGTCTCGCTCGGGTGTGCTTATCACAAACGACAACAAGGAGGAAGAGAAAGAGAAGGAGAATGAGGATTGCTACGAACTGCCGCAGGTAGTCACTTCCCGTCCTACCGAACTGGATGCCGATGTGATTAAATTCCAGAACAACAAAGAGAAGTGGATTGCTTTTATCGGGTTGCTGAATGGAAGGCCGTACGAGATCTTTACGGGTATCAACGATGAGGATGATGGCATCATGGTGCCCAAAAACGTTACCTCCGGGAAGATCATCAAAGCATACGATAACGACGGACGCAAACATTACGACTTCCAGTTCCAGAACCGGAGGGGGTACAAGGTAACCATTGAAGGGCTGGACGGGAAGTTCAATCCGGAGTTCTGGAACTACGCGAAACTGATTTCGGGGGTGCTGCGTTACGGCATGCCTATCGATCAGGTGATCAAGCTGGTATCGGGATTGGAATTGGACAGCGAAACCATCAACACGTGGAAGAACGGCGTTGAACGGGCGTTGAAGCGTTATTTGCCCAACGAAACTGAAGCGAAAGGGCAGAAATGTCCCGTATGCGGCTTCGAATCGCTGGTCTTTGAAGAGGGATGCCTCAAATGCCGCAACTGCGGAGCTTCGAAATGCGGATGATTCAGTAAACATCCGGTGATTTACAAAACCAAAAAGCGATACCAGCCGGTATCGCTTTTTTGATGGTAATTTACTACTTTTGTTCTATGCAAGACACTTATAAAACTATCGAACAGGCGGCCGAAGGTTATGTCACCGAGAAAAAAAGCAAATTCCTTTCGTTTGTTTTTCACGTGGAATCGCCCGAGAAAGTAAAAGGAATTGTGGATGAGCACCGCAAAAAATATTACGACGCGCGTCACGTTTGCTGGGCGTATATGCTGGGGCCGGAAAGGGAAGAGTACCGCTCTAACGACGACGGCGAGCCTTCCGGAACAGCGGGAAGGCCCATACTGGGACAAATAAACTCGCACGGACTTACCAACGTCTTAATCATCGTTATCCGCTATTTCGGCGGAACGCTCCTGGGTACGGGCGGACTGATCAAAGCCTACAAGGAAGCGGCGGAAGATGCCGTCAGAAATGCGGTGATTGTTGAGAAGACGGTCGACCGCATTCTTACCGTCCGTTTCGAATATGTGCTGCTCAACGACGTGATGCGTACCCTGAAGCAATTCGAAGAGATCTCCTGGGAGCAGGATTTTAAAGAGAGCTGTACGATGAAGCTCCGCATCCGGAAATCGGAATTCCAACGGTTGAACGATACCCTTTCGCAAATTTACGGCGTAAAAATCGACTTAACAGAGCATCTCCATTAGTACGGACTTGACAGATTCAATTTCGGATTGTTTCAAGTGTCCCATGGAAGAGCTGATCCGTGTTTTATCGACTGCCCGAATTTGGTCAAGGGCCACACTTCCTTGCTTGCCTCCGACTATGCAATTAACCCGGAAAGGATAATTTTTAGTTGTCGACGTCAACGGGGCAATAATAACCGTGCGCAAATGTTCATTCAACTCATCCGGGCTGACAACAACACAAGTATAAGTAAAAGATGTTATAACATTATTCGGGTTAATAAACATTAAACACAGTGGTTGAAAGCACAGATACAAGATAATAATCTTTCCTTTGATGGGATATTGGATATATCCGGTTTGTTATGAATTATGTTTTATAACATAAAATTTTATTTTGCCAGACAATAAATATAATGTTTGTTTGTAACAGTTAAATACATCTCGGAACATGAAACACAACGTATGGAAAGTAATATTTTCATATCTTTCCTGAATTTGTTGAAGATAAAGCATACGCGTTTTTTTTCGAATCGATTCTTCAACGAGCACCCTTATAAATACAATTTATTCGGCTTGTCGTCCATGCTTTCGGAATGCAGTGTGGAAAATACAGGGCTTAGAATTACAAACAAAAATGATATCCGGTTAATAGAAACTCCTTTTATTGCCCATGTCAATGGCGATTTTGTTATTGTTGAGAAAGTACTGGAGAATGAGATCCGATTCTTGCAAAAAAATAATAGCACAAAAATTCCGCCAGGACTCCTCATCGGGGTAATTTAGTGCAAAATCCAGGATATTCATAGTTCGAATTATTGTATTGTTGAAGATGTAAATATAATGGATATAAATGGATTGTGTGATATTTTTAAGACTTATTTTATTACTTTTTTCGCTAAATTCTTTAGGAAGAACTGCTGATATTCATATTATTTAATCATGAAAAAATTGTATCTTCCCTTCGTTTTTATATTTTTCGTACAATTTCTTTGTTCTCAAGAGAACAAAGAAACAATAATCCAAATTGGAGGCTTAGACAGATATGATTCAATACCTCCACAAAAACTAGAGGACGCTCATTTGAGAGTCTGGTACGAATTCATACACGAAATAACACGAGGAAATAAAGGTGAAACAATAAAAGACACAATGGTTCTTGTTGTCGGAGATAATTACTCCGTTTATTATGATTGGACCCGGGAGATAAAATATAAACAAATGATTTCCCAACTGGATAACGCAAAGAAAACAACAAAATTCATAACTTACAAATCAAATGCCGGATTTGAAGAAATAGCAAACAATGACAGCCAGTTGTTTGAGTTTACGTTGAACAGGGATAATTCCGAGATTCTAAAAGATCGTAAAAAAGGGATGATTATTACTACGGATTTGGATGATGCGGATATAGGAGATGAAAAATTATACTTGCTTGAGGAAAAAATACCATTCCCGAAATGGCAGTTACAAGATGAAACGTTGGAAGTGATGGGTTACAAATGCCAGAAAGCCACGTGTAATTTCAGGGGCAGGAATTATACGGCTTGGTTTACGATGGATATTCCTGTTAATGACGGGCCGTATAAATTTTACGGCCTTCCCGGACTGATCCTGATGATAGAAGACTCCGGAAAGCTATTTTGTTTTAAGGCGGTCGGATTGGAACAATTGAACAATACTGAAATAATTTCTGAAAATAAAGAAGATTATATAAAATGTACTCCTAAACAATATAAAAGCATTAAAAAAAGAATGAGAGAGACAATATTTCAGTATTATTCACAGGGGGAAACGCTTTATGTTACAAAAACAACATTGCCCGTCCAGTATGAACCCATAGAAATTGAATAAGTGCTTTAAGAATATGCCAAGCAGAATTTTCGCCTTCTCTTTTCTGTTTTTCGTTTTTCTGTCATCCCTTTTTGCGCAGAAAGAAATAAAAGGCCGGGTGATAAACTGTGAGCGTGCACCAATGCCATCCGTTGCCGTTACGGCGCATCCTGTAGGCTCGCAAACAATCTTAACGTATACCATGACCGCCAATGACGGGACTTTTATACTCAAAAGCAACAGTCTACCGGATTCTGTCACCGTTTCTGTTCGCGCCATGACCATTGAGAGTCAATCCAAGTCGGTTAAACGCGATGTCGGTTTTTTAGAATTTGTTGTTAACGAAAGGGTAACGGAACTGAAAGAAATTATTGTGAAAGCACCTAAAATAAGACAAGCCGATGATACCATCAACTATTCCGTTTCCTCGTTCATGGACGAAACCGACCGCAGTATTGGCGACGTATTAAAAAAATTACCCGGAATTCAGGTACTGTCGTCGGGACAAATACTTTTTCAGAATAAAGAAATCAGTAAGTTTTATGTGGAAGGGTTGGATCTTTTGCAAGGCAAATATGGTTTAGCCACCAACAATATTGATGCCAAACAAGTAGCAACGGTTCAAGTACTTGAAAACCACCAGCCCATTAAAGTGTTGAATAATGTCGAAATTCCTGATAATGCGGCTATTAATCTGAAACTTAAACAGTCATCCTTAGGAGCATTCTTCTTAACGGCACAAGTCGGCGCTGGGCCGCCCCCCGTATTGTTAAGCGACGAATTGGTAGGAATGCGGTTTACACGAGTCCAACAAAATATGATGGTATATAAAGGAGACAACACGGGAAGGGATATCGCGCGCGAGGTGATTTCTTTCTATAACAATATGAGAAGTTCCACTTCTCAATTTTTATCGGTACAAGCGCCGTCCCCTCCATCTATTCGCGAACAGCATTATTTGTTTAACGATGCACATCTGTTTTCACTCAATGATCTGCGTACATTGAAAAAAGACCTTACCCTGACAAGTAATGTAAATTATTTACATGATACTCATAAGAGCAACAGTTTTTCGCGACGTGACATATCTGTAGGGCAAGGGCAAACAATTCTGATCGAAGAAAATTTGAGTTCACGTCTGTCTAAAAGAGAATTGGATGGTAACCTTATCTTAGAAAAAAATACGGAAAAACACTTTTTAGAAAACAAATTGCGGATATCTTCCAACTGGAACGGACAAACCGGAGATGTGGAAACCTCGTCGCACATTTCGCAGCAATTAAATCAGCCGTCTTTCCAAATCGAAAATGATTTTAATTTTATTCACAAAAAAGAAGATAAACGTGTCAGGTTAGGGGCTAACGTTTCCTATCGACAGCAAAACAGCTCCCTACTTGTATCACCTATCTTATTCAATGATTTTTTTACCGCGGTTTCCCCCAATGATACAGAGATAAAACAGAATCTTTTGTTTAATCATTTTAATGCCAATTTTTACTTGTCAGGTGGAAAAGAAAGGGATAGATTTTCCAGTGATTATAGAGTTGAAGCTTTTACGACTATTTACAATGTCAGTTCAGATATGTTCGTCAATAAATCTGAAACTCTTATCAGAGAAGACAGCCTGCAAAACAAAATAAAAAGAAATGAGGCCGGAGTGGAGCTTATGGGAGCAATGTCGTACAGGATAAGCCGCAATACGCGTGTTTATGTCGCTGTTCCACTTAAAATTTTGTATTTAGATAAGCAGGATAAAATTCGCGATTCGAGAGAAAACAAAATTCATTTTCTTTTTAGTTCCAGATTAGGATTACAGCATCCGATAAATGCCAGAACAAAATTTTTGTCAAGTTTATCCGTTATCAATAATATAGGTTCGGTAAGCGAAGATTACAGAGGATATATCATGAATACTTACCGGAGCCTGCTTTGTAATAACGGTATTTTGAGCCGAAACAGGAATATTGATGTATATACATCAATTGATTACAAGAATCCATTCACGACGCTTTTCACCACGTTAAGTCTTTCGTACACGAATTTTTGGAAAAATATGTTATACGATGTTCAATACAGTGGAATTTTAAATCATTCTATCAGCATAGAACATCCAAACAATTCGCATGCGCTGGGGGTAAATTTCTCTATGGGGCAGAGCATCGATGCCATAAACTCGGAGATTAAATTTTTTGCCAGGTACAACCGGAATAATTCTATTGTTCTAAATCAGGATATCATTTCCGATTTTTTTTCAAATTCTTATACATTATCACCTTCAATAAATACCTCTTTCGGTCAGCATGTGATTGTTAATTATAATGCTTCTTACAATAACAATAGAAATACGGTAAGAAACGAGAGAATACCTGAAATTCATCATTTCACGCAGGCGTTGAGCACTTCTTTTATTCCGGTGAAAAAACTGATTTTCAATATATCGTTCAATCATTATTTCAACAGCCTGATAAAGTCCGGGGCCCGTTCATCATGGTTTGGGAACCTGGGTGTAAGATACAAGTTAAAAAACGTGGATGTAATGCTGGACTGGACAAACATTTTCAACACCCGCCGATTTGTAACGTATTCATACAGTGATGTGAGCAGCTATTATTCGGAATACACGTTACGGCCGGCAGAGGTGCTGTTAAGGGTGAGGTTCAAGATATTGTAGAAAAAATCAACTTAATCACAAGTGCAGCATAGTGCTTATGTTGATAATATTAATTTGCTGCAAAAAAATTATTTTTTATGAAAAAGTTAAGTAAAATCAAACTGCATGATGCAGTAGTTGGAAGATCATGAAATGAAAATGATTTTCGGGGGAAGTGGTGCTACCCTTACGTGTCTTCTTAAATGTGGGAGTAGTAAAGAAACATGGTTTTGGTCAGCCAATTGTGATCCAGTAGGAATACAAAGGACTTGTGATTACTATGGCTATGGAGGCCCAATAAGTTGTACTTGCCCATAGATACCAAGAACAGCAAACAGTAGCCTAGCATAGATGGCAGGTTACTGTTTGTAACTAAAAAAACAATAATCATGAGAAAAAGTTTTTTTTCTATTTTTTTATTAATACCTACAGTACTCTTTTCTCAAAACTCAAAGAAGATACAACTTGTAGGAATTACAGAGAATGCAGATATTCAAGCGGTAGGAATTATGCATATTGATAATCCATTTGATGATAGTGAATTTAATTATTTTTATATAAAAGAAATTATTCCTAAAAACGGGCACTATACTGAGATACTTGAAATTGACAAACCACGTGAAGTTCTTCTATTTACTCCGAATAATTTCGCAAGACCTGTATTTTTAACTCCAGGTGATTCTGTAACATATAAAATGAAAAGGGATGAAAAGAATAGAATAGTATTTGAATTTTACGGAGAAAATGCAGCGCATTATAACTATAACTTTATAAAAACAAACACAATAACAAGTCGTCCTGAATATTTTAAAAAAGGAGGCAATATACTGAATCATAAAAAAATAGTAAAACAGTATCGTGACGATCAACTTAAATTCCTGGAGGATTATAGAAAACAATATTCCGTTTCTGGTGAGTTTTATGATTATGCGAAAGCCTCAATCAACAATAGATATATTTATGATCTTTATCTCCCCATTGAAAGTAAACAAATATTAAGAAGAAATATTCCCAACGGATATTTTGACGAAAGTATTATTGCTGTTAATCCAGTGGCTGATTTATATATACCGGCGTTATGGAATCTTGGTATGGATAGTTTCATCGGTGATATCTATAAAGATTTTGGTAAGGCTTACAAGTATATTCTTAAAAATTTTGAAGGAGAAGAGAAGGCGTACATGTTGAGTGCTTTCATTGGAAAACTTGCATTTAGGGGTGATCTTTCTTACAGGGATGAATTACTTGAATTGATTGAAAAAATGCCCTCATTAACTTCTGATGCAACTTGCTTGAACTATATCGATAAAGCTAAAGATTATTACACCTTAATGGAGAAGCCCTTACCTGACGAGGTATTGGGAAAAACTTTTTTAACTGAATATGGCTCTCAGAAAAGGATGTCATTGAAAGAAGTGTTACACAAATATAAAGACAGAGCTGTTTTTATCGATTTTTGGGCTTCATGGTGTGGACCTTGTATAAACGACATTCGACAATCGGCCAGAGCTAAATCATTTTTAAAGGAAAGAGATGTTGTTTATTTATACATTGGACACAAGGATGAACTGGAAAAATGGGCTAGCGCTGCTGAAAAATACGATATAACAGAAGATCAATACCTGGAAGAAAATTCAAGAGAATCACCGCTTACTGAATATTTTAAGATAGTAGCTATTCCAAGATATATATTATTAAATAAAGAACATAAGGTGGCAAGTGTAAAAACACCACGACCTGTACCTGAAAGTTTTAGCGAGTTTCAACATGAAATTAGAAGATTAACAGCTTATCGCTATTGGGGAAGAAAATAAATATATTTAGTACAAATAATAAAATTGCATTACACACAATGGAAAGAAAAATCAGGATTAAGGGCAACCCCCACCATTTTGGTGAACGGTTACAAGTTGCCTGAAAGTTTTAAAATTGAAGACCTGCATTTTTTCTCCGACATTGAAATATGAAAAACTTGTTGCATATATAAGAAAGCAACAGGTATAATTAATAATTTAAAAATTTTATGCGTATGAAAAAGTTAAGTAAAATCAAACTGCATGATGCAGTAGTTGGAAGATCGTGAAATGAAAATGATTTTCGGGGGAAGTGGTGGAGGAAGTGGAGGTAGTGGTTGTGTAACAAGAAGATTTCATTGTTGGTGCAATCCTCACCCCGGTGAATGGTATGGTACATATTGTGAAAATGATGAAAATGGAACAATGGAAGCGGCTATCTATAGTTATTGTGAGAATGGCGATGGTCAATGTGAAGTAATGTATTGATATTTGCTAAAATTACAATATACTATTATTCACTAAATGTCAAGTATTGCTTATTACTCCTTGTTACTTCTTCCAAAAGGACTGTGTGAAATTATAGCTTGCTAGTTTTCACACAGTCCCTAAAGCGGAGATGAAGAATGATTCCAATAAGAAAATAAAAGAAGAATGAGGTTTAAATTATCGGTCATCCTTTCCATTATATTTATTCAGTTGACAACCATTCAACTGTTTGATCAAAAATCGACGAATAAAACGCCCATTCGTGAAGTATTGGATTCCACTCTTTTTCGTGTGATTTACAAAGTTAATCAACAAATACAGAAAGATGGTGTCCCGGCAATTATTACAGACACCATGGCGTTAGACATTGGCGAAAACTGGTCATCGTATTATTTTATTGGGCAAATTAAGGTTCCTTCAAATAGATTTCTCCCTAGAGTAACCCGTTACAGCAGTGACCGGGAAGCTTTGGAAAAACGCTTGACAGCTAAACAAGAAATTTTGGAGGTCAGAGATTTGAGATTAAACACAGGAGAATCAGCTAAAATATTTAAAAATAAGAATAAAAAAGAAATTATTACAATTGATCAAGGCCCGATGACCTCTGTTGACAAATTCGCACTTTTTCGTCTTACCGAAGTTATTCCGCCCCAACAATGGTCAATAAATGAAGACACTCTTACTGTCTTGAATTTCGTTTGTCGCAAAGCAACTACATTTTTTAGAGGCCGCCAATATTCTGCATGGTTTACTTTGGAGTTACCTGTCAATGACGGTCCGTGGAAGTTCTATGGATTACCGGGAATGATATTGAAAATTGAGGATGCTGGTAGAGTATTTGTATTTAACGCAATTGGTCTGCAAAAAATGGTAAATTCGGAAATTGCCATTGATTGGGATTATAGATTTGTATCAGGATATTTAGATTGCAGTATAAAACAATGGCAAACATTTCGTCAAGAAAGATTTCGATACATTTCCATTGGTTTCAATGATGGTGATGCGGTTGTTTATTATCGAACAAAAAATCCGATAACGTATCCTGAGATGGAAATAGACGAATAAACATAAATGAGTAGAAAAACAATTTTTTTCATTCTAATACTGTTGTTTTCTTTGAATGCTATCTTTGCTCAAAAAGAAATCAAAGGCCGAGTACTTGACCAACAAACCCGGGAGCCTGTTGCCAATGCTGCTGTCACGTTGCATCCCGTAGGTTCAATGTCAATATTATCCTATTCAATGACATCGTCAGAGGGGATGTTCACACTCAGGAGTGCCAATATGCCCGACTCGGTAGAAATATCCGTTAAAGCCATGACGTTGGAAAGCCAGACAAAACGGATGAAAAGCAATGTGGAATTTGTGGAGTTTCTGGTAAAAGAGAAAACAATGGAACTAAAAGAAGTTATTGTAAAAGCCCCAAAAATCCGTCAATTGGGTGATACCATCCATTACGATGTGGCAAGTTTTCTGGACGAAACCGACCGCAGCATTGGCGACGTATTAAAAAAACTACCCGGAATCCAGGTATTATCTTCGGGACAGATACTCTATCAAAACAAAGCCATCAGCAAATTTTATGTGGAAGGATTGGACCTGCTGAAAGGGAAATACGGTATCGCCACCAATAATGTCGACGCCACAAAAGTGGCATCCGTGCAAGTGCTTGAGAACCATCAGCCCGTCAAAGCGCTAAAAGATATGGAAATTCCCGAAGCGGCGGCCATCAACCTTAAACTGAAAAAATCGGCGCTTGGTGCTTTTTTTCTTACCGCGCAAACCGGAGCCGGGCTTCCCCCCATTTTGTTGAGCAATGAACTGGTTGGAATGCGTTTTACCTCAACCCAACAGGACATGGCCGTATACAAAGGCGATAATACGGGACGGGATATTGCGCAGGAGTTGACATCTTTTTACGGCGGATTCGGTGCAAGCTCCTCAAACTTCATGTCTGTGATAGCACCGGTTCCACCCGCCATAAAGGAACAGCATCATTTATTCAATGACGCACACTTGGGATCGCTCAACAGCCTGAAAGCGCTGAAAAAAGACCTTACCCTTACCGGAAACTTGAATTATCTGCACGATCAACAGAAAAGCAGCAGTTTCTCGAAACGGGATATTTTTGTGACTGATGGGGAAAACATTCACATAACGGAAGATATGAATGCCCGCTTGTTGAAGCGTGAACTTGAAGGAACAATTACGTTGGAAGGGAATACCGATGAATATTTCCTGAACAACAAGCTCAACGTCTCTTCAAAGTGGAACGAACGTACCGGTAATATTGCCACAATGCAGCCGATCTCACAATTTTTGCAGGAACCATCTTTTTATATCGGCAATGACTTTGAGTATTTGCGACGGAAAGACAACAAGAATTTCCGCATTGGTTCCCAGATATCCTACACCACGCAGGATCATGCGCTGAGCGTTTCGCCCGTACTGTTCGATGAAGTTTTTGCAAATTTACGGGAAACGGATACCTTAATCCGGCAACATATATCGTACAACCATTTGAAAACAAATTTGTTTGTTTCGGGCGGAAATCTGGGTAAACGCTTCACCGTTAGTTACAGCACAAATATTTTCTCAGACCATTATTTTATGAAATCCGGGCTTTTCGTTTCGGATGCCGTTACCCCCGTATCTGCGGACAGGTTACGGAATCAGTTGCGCCGCAATGAAGTTGGCGTCAGGCTTAACGGAAGTTTGTCTTATCGTTTTTCGGAAACCTTCAAACCGATCCTGTCATTTCCCGTCAGCTACGTCTTTATCAACCGAAATGATCATGTACGCAGTGTTTTAAAAAACAGTGGGCAGGTACTTATTGCACCGCTTCTGATCATACAGTACCCCATTAGCGCTCGATGGGATTTTTTTTCAAACGTTCGTTTTTCAAATCAATACGGAGATATAAACGAAGATTATCCGGGATATGTAATGACCCATTACCGGGGATTGAACAGAAGCGACGGATTGCTTGGGAAAAACCATCAGACCGGCGCGTTCCTGCATTTCAGTTACAAAAATCCTTTTACTACTTTATTTACATCTCTCAGGTTATCCTATTCCAATATGTGGCGAAGTACCCTTGGTGATGTCCGTTATAACGGCATATTAAGTAGTTCCACACGAATTCCTTATCCAAATACATCACATTACTACGGATTGGGGTATTCTTTCGGCCAAAGTATAGATGCAATAAAATCCGATGTAAAATTATTTGCCGACTACAGCAAAAGTCAATCCGTATCGTTGAATCAGGGTGTCATTTCCGATCTGAATTTTGATTCATATTCCGTTTCACCTTCCATTACTACGGATATTGGTCGGTTTATGATTCTCAAATACGATGTTTCTTATCGTTATGCCCAAAATAAAATTCGTAACCAATCCATGCCGGCAGTTCATAATGTTGCGCAAACTCTCGGTGCATCGATAATTCCCGTAAAGAAACTTATTTTCAATGTATCGTTCAATCATTATTTCAATAGTCTGATTGAATCCGAAGCGCGTTCATCGTGGTTCGGAAACGCAGGAGTAAAATACAGATTGAAAAACATAGATTTAATGCTCGATTGGACAAATATTTTCAATACAAACAAATTCATCACCTATTCTTATAGTGATATCAGCAGTTTTTTTTCGGTGTATGATTTACGTCCGTCGGAAGTGTTGTTAAGAGTGAGATTTAAAATTTTGTGAGTATACAATCCCAATAGATTACGAGGCAGCATTAAATAATTTATTGGAAAGTATAATAAACATTGTTGCAACTAAAAAATTATTTTCATGAAAAAATTAAGTAAAATTAAACTGCATGATGCAGTTGTGTTGGACGAGAAGGAAATGAAGATCATTTACGGAGGAAGCGGTATTGGAGGAGGACGGTTTAGTTGTTATTGTTATTCAACTGGAGTTCCTTGGGAGGGATTCTATGCCACTGCAGAGGCTATGTATGCATCTATTGAAATGAATTGTGGCCCTGGTGGTGGAACATGTACGGCAATCTAACTAACTTTTGAGTTTGTTTGGTACTTGAATTAAGTAAAATCTGTTGTACATTTAGTATTATTTTTTAAGTACAACAGATTTTATTTAAATAATTAACTTATTTATTTTCATACATATATCTTAAGTTTATTAATTATGATCAAGAATTATTTTTTGTATATTATGATTTTTTTTCTTTTTCCAACATTTATTTTGGATGCTCAGAATTCTCATGAGAATATTTTTAAATTTAGAGTTATTTATCAATACAATCAACAAGCATTAAAAGCAAACAAGATATTTACAATAACCGATACTATGGCTTTAGACATTGACGAATCTTATTCGGTATATTATGATAGAAATCTAGCAGCTAATGATTCGTTAACTAATCTGGCATTTTTGAAAATAAAAACCTTTGACTTTTCAACAAATCAGGAAGCTTTTGAGCAAAGGTTAGAAATAAAAGGAAAAGCAGATGAAATTATAGGAGACAGAAAAGGTGAAACTACACGGTTATTTAAAGATCGGCTTAAAAATGAAATTATTACAACAGACAGGGACCCAAAAGATTTAAAATACAAATTTATAGTATTTGAGGAAATTACTCCTAAATGGAATATTTCACAGGACACGGCAATAATTTTAAATTATTCATGTATGAAAGCTACCTCTCATTTCAGAGGACGAGATTACATCGCTTGGTTTACAACTGAAATTCCGATAAATGACGGGCCATGGAAATTTTTTGGACTTCCTGGTTTGATTTTGCAAATTGACGATACTGAGAACATTTTCAAAATTAAAGCAATCGGATTAGAAAAAATAGCTCAAATGCGTTATCAAAAACCTGATAACACCTCTAATTATGAAAAAATGACAAATTCAGAATTCAATAAGTATAAGCAAAATCAATTTAAAAAAATTTCATATGGATTTTATAAAAACCAAACCTCAATGCAATATTTTTATAATATGAAAAATCCTGTCACATATCTTAATATTGAAGTGGGAGATTGAAATATTAATATAAAAAATTTCATTGCTGTCCCATTAAAATCTAAAATAGTTCTTTGAAATATTTGAAATTTAGTTAGTTGAAGACGATTTCCGATTAAACGGATTTGAATTCTCATCTTTGCGATCCTAATGAAGGGTTGCAAATGCATAAAGATAAATTCGTGTTCTCTCAGCTGGTCGCTTTCTTAGATAGGAATAAATTCAATTACATCGTTCGAAAGTATGATGGCGACAAATATGTGAAGCATCTCACTTGTTGGAATCAGCTCCTCGCATTGATGTTTGGGCAATTGTCTAATCGAGAAAGTCTGAGAGATTTGATTATCGCTCTTGAGGCTCATAATTCCAAATGCTATCATTTAGGAATGGGCAGAAGTGTTTCAAGATCATCCCTGGCTAGAGCCAATCAAGACAGGGACTATCTCATCTTTGAAGAATATGCCTATCACCTTGTAAACGAGGCAAGGAAGAAGCGTGTTATAGACATCTTCAAACTCGATGGAAGCGTATTCGCTTTTGATTCGACAACCATTGATTTGTGTCTGGCTGTTTTCTGGTGGGCAAAGTTCCGCAGGACTAAAGGTGGTATCAAAGTACACACCCTGTATGATCTGGAAACACAGATACCTGCATTCTTTCACATCACCGATGCCGCAGTACACGATTCAAAAGCGATGAAGGAAATTCCTTATGAGCCCGGATCTTATTACATATTTGACCGTGCCTACAACAACTTTAAGATGTTGTACAGGATTCACCAGATTGGAGCTTACTTCGTTGTTCGTGCAAAGAAGAACCTGCAGTACAAGACCATCAAATGGAAGCGAAGGTTGCCAAAGAACGTGCTTTCGGATGGAACAATTGAGTTAACGGGTTTTTATCCAAAGCAATACTACCCTGAGCCTCTTCGCCTGGTAAGATATTGGGATGAAGAGCAGAAACGTGAATTTGTATTCCTGACAAATGCAATGCACATCTCTTCACATCTAGTTGCCGAACTTTACAAAAATAGATGGCAAATAGAACTTTTCTTCAAATGGCTGAAGCAGCATCTTAAAATCAAGAAGTTCTGGGGTACAACTGAGAACGCAGTCCGAATTCAAATCTATACTGCAATATGCGCCTACTGCCTTGTGGCAATCGTTCAACACGATATGAAACTTGACAGGAGCACGTACGAGATTCTTCAGATATTAAGCATCTCATTGACTGATAAAACTCATCTTAGAGACCTTTTTGACAAAACTAAATTTCAAAATGACAAAGAACGATTTGGACCTAATGGACCAGGTTTATTTGATTATTAATAACGTCCAAATTTTAATGGGACACTAGTGTATGTTTTTCATAAATCTATTTATATATGTAAAAATTTTGAAGTAGCTCAAAATTTAAATAATAAATTACTAATGAAATATATTATATTGAAAATTTATAAGCCCCCGAGCAACTACCTCTTGATTATTCCGGAGCATACGCACCCACGGATTTGATCTGATTATTCATTCCGACAGTTACTGGATCTCCAGTAAATTGTTAGCGTATTATTAGAGTGCCTATAGGCATTTATTAGAGCATTATTAGATTTTGACTGGTGATTCGTTAGTTTCCTTCGTTTTTCCAGTAATGCGGCAAGAGCTTCTTCAGGTTTTCATCATTCCCCGGTTTCTGGTAATATGGCATCTTGCCTATAACATCGATGAGCCACTCCCGCGGGTTCACGCCCTGCTCCTTGCATGAGGTCAACAGGGAGCAGATTATGGCCGTGTTCCCGGCTGCCTCGTGGTTGCCACAGAACATGAAGTTCTTTCGAGACAGGGCAATGGGGCGGATGGCATTTTCAGCCATGTTGTTGTCGAGTTTCAGCCT
>Ga0265294_10004987_pt1 | contig 16290 bp, 12 predicted proteins | sample MunlanPumphouse3_FD_192504 | JGI IMG/M metagenome (GOLD analysis project Ga0265294, IMG submission 192504) | Groundwater microbial communities from a municipal landfill in Southern Ontario, Canada - Pumphouse #3 | ecosystem: Environmental > Aquatic > Deep subsurface > Groundwater | place...
GTTTGCCGTTTTCTTGCAAAGATTAATTGGCCATATCCGACAGAAATTTAATACGTATTAATCTGATCTCAGTTTCTTCATATTCTGATAGTTCATGAATGGCTTCTTCAATATCATCTGTTTGCGCTTCTTGAAAATAATCATAAATATCTTGTAAAACGTCCTGATCCATTACTTCATTTACAAAATAGTCTATATTTATTTTTGTTCCTGAATATACAATTGCTTCAATCTCCGAGAGTAGTTCCTCAAATTCTATTGCTTTAGATGCTGCCATGTCATCCAAAGCAACTTTGCGATCGATTCCCTGAACAATAGAGACTTTCAATTTCGATTTGTTGGCAACGGTGCGCACACGTAAATCTTCCGGACGTTCTATTTCGTTTTCATCTACATGTTTTTTTATCAATTCCACAAACTCTTTACCGTACCGTTTTGCTTTGCCTGCACCAACTCCCGGCATGTTTTGCAACTCTTCTATTGTGATTGGATAAGTTGTCGCCATAGCCTCTAACGACGGATTTTGAAAAATCACATAGGGAGGAACATTTAGTTTTTTCGATAACTTTTTCCGCAGATCTTTCATCATAGAAAACAATGCGGGATCGACCGCCCCTGAACTGCCACCACCCGATACAATAATATCAGCATCGTCCATATCTTCATCTAAATCTAACGGACTTTCTTTTATAATTTTAAAAGAAACCGGTTTTTTCAGAAAATCTTTTCCTTTTTTGGTTAGTTTTAAAAGTCCATAGTTTTCAATATCTTTTTTCAAATAGTTTGCAAGCAATGCATGGCTGATAACGTTGTCCCACGTGCTTGCATTTTCGTCGGACCCTGATCCGAATTCTTCCAACTCATTATGACCGAACGTCTCAATTTCGGATGTCTCTTTTCCTACTAAGAAGTTTGTAATGTAATCAGTTTTATGTTTCTCCTTTAGCACTTTAATTGCCTCTAAAACCGTAATTAATAATTCTTTTGCTTCCACTTTTATTTTTGGATTTAAACAGTTATCACATTGTCCGCAATTGTTTTCATTGTAATCTTCTCCGAAGTAATGTAAGAGAAATCTTCTTCGGCAGATGGATGTTTCTGCATACGAAGCAGTTTCTTTTAACAATTGTCGACCTATTTCTTGTTCTGCAACGGGTTTCCCCTGCATAAAACGCTCAAGTTTTTGTAAATCTTTATTCGAATAAAAAGTAATACACTTCCCTTCTCCTCCATCGCGACCGGCGCGGCCCGTCTCTTGGTAATAACCTTCGAGACTTTTTGGAATATCGTAATGTATCACATAGCGCACATCGGGTTTATCAATGCCCATACCAAAAGCTATGGTGGCGACAATTACATCGGCTTGCTCCATCAAAAATGCATCCTGATTATTGCTGCGTGTTGCAGAATCCATTCCTGCATGATAGGCAAGTGCATTAATGTTGTTTGTTTGCAAAATTTCTGTAAAGTCATTCACTTTTTTTCTGCTCAAACAGTACACAATTCCCGATTTCGATTTTTGAGAAAGTATGTATTTTATGATATCGCTGTCAACCTTATTGGTTTTCTTACGTACTTCGTAATAAAGGTTGGGACGATTAAACGACGATTTAAAAACTGCTGCATCCAGCATTCCCAAATTCTTTTGTATATCGTGTTGAACCTTCGGGGTGGCTGTTGCTGTAAGTGCCATAACCGGTTTAACCCCAATTTCAGTAATAATGGTCCTTATTCTTCTGTACTCCGGTCTAAAGTCATGTCCCCATTCAGAAATACAGTGAGCTTCGTCAACTGCATAAAACGAAATGGGAGTTTGTTGTAAGAAATCGATGTTCTCTTGTTTTGTTAAAGACTCAGGTGCAACGTATAGCAATTTTGTTTTACCGCTTATAATGTCAGTTTTCACTTTTTCAATTTCCGTTTTGGTTAACGATGAATTCAAAAAGTGAGCTATTCCATCTTCTTCACTGTAATTACGCATTGCGTCCACTTGGTTTTTCATTAAGGCTATCAGCGGAGAAATTACAATAGCAGTTCCCTCTAATATGAGCGCCGGCAATTGATAGCAAAGAGATTTACCTCCTCCTGTCGGCATCAAAACAAAGACATCTTGCTGATTTAAAACGCTTTTAATTACACCTTCCTGATTACCCTTAAAAGTGTCGAAACCAAAAAACTTTTTAAGTTTTTGGTGTAAAGTCTCTCTATCCATTTCTAAAGTATGAGGAAATTTATTTTGTATTTGATTCTGATTGTTCATTATATTGTGTATAGAAATCAAGTTAAATCTTTAAACTTCCGTAGAATTTAAATTTAGACTAAGGTAAGAGATAATATTAGAATATAAAAAAAGGGGTTGTTAAAAATGATTTTTTATAAGCATAAGTAAGTTTCTATTGTATAAAAATCTGCAAGCCAAAAGCCTACAAACTACATTTTTCGATTTATCGAAAAGAAACAGAGGTAATTATTTTCACTTTTGTTTTAAGAACTAAAATTAAGGAGAATTTGGTAGAGTTTCCTCTTAATTGGGATTATGCGACACGTAGTTTTTCAATATTGGATTTTTGCAATTTCGACATGGCAAAGTCACGCGTTATGTGTAGTTCTTTGATTTTTTCGCTCGGCATCGAAAACATAGAGTCCATCATAATTGCTTCAACAATTGAACGAAGTCCGCGTGCACCTAATTTAAACTCCATAGCCTTATCCACAATATATTCATACACATCTTTATCAAACGATAAATTGATTTTGTCCATTTCAAATAGCTTCACATATTGCTTAATGATAGAATTCTTTGGTTCTGTTAATATGCGCAACAACGCATCTTTATCCAATGGATTCAGATAAGTCAACACTGGTAGCCGACCAATAATTTCCGGAATCAATCCGAAGGATTTTAGATCCAATGGTGTAATGTATTGTATCAGGTTTTCACGATCGATATGAGCTGTATTTTGGCTTGCAGAATATCCTACAACACGCGTATTGAGCCTTTGTGCAATTTTTTTCTCTATACCATCAAAAGCTCCTCCGCAAATAAACAGAATGTTCTTGGTATCAACCGCAATCATTCTTTGTTCCGGATGCTTGCGTCCGCCTTGTGGCGGAACATTTATTACAGAGCCTTCAAGAAGTTTTAGAAGTCCTTGTTGAACTCCTTCTCCACTAACATCGCGCGTAATGGATGGATTATCGCTTTTGCGAGCTATTTTATCAATTTCATCGATAAAAACAATTCCTCTTTCGGCAGTTGCCACATCATAATCTGCTACTTGCAACAATCGAGTCAGAATGCTCTCAATATCTTCACCCACATATCCCGCTTCGGTCAGTACAGTAGCATCAACAATGGTTAACGGAACATGCAACATTTTTGCAATTGTTCGTGCCAATAATGTTTTTCCCGTACCTGTTGATCCCACCATGATAATGTTTGATTTTTCGATCTCCACATCATCCTTCGTATCTTTTTGTAACAAACGTTTGTAATGATTGTATACAGCAACCGACAGATAACGTTTAGCATCTTCCTGCCCAATCACATATTTGTCTACAAAAGACTTAATTTCAATGGGCTTCGGCAATTTATTTAATGAAAAGCCGGGAAGTGATTTACCTGTATTTTTTACAGAATCATTCACAATTCCGTGAGCCTGCTCAACACATAAATCGCAGATATGTCCGGTTACTCCGGCTATCAGAAGATTTACATCACTATCCGGTCTGCCACAAAAGCTGCAATGATTCTTATTCGAATTTTTTTTCGCCATTCCTATTTGTATTCCTTATCAGTAGTATATTTTATCATTTTTTAACCAGCACATCGTCAACCATACCATACTCCTTTGCTTCAGATGCGGTCATCCAAAAATCTCTGTCGGAGTCGCGTGCAACTTCTTCAATTGGTCTTCCGGAATGTTTCGATATTATTGCAAACAACTCTTGCTTTACTTTTGCAATTTCGCGTGCCGTAATTTCAATATCCGATGCTTGTCCCTGAACGCCTCCCAATGGTTGGTGAATCATGATGCGTGAATGAGTCAATGCAAAACGTTTCTTTTCCTCTCCGGCAACTAACAATATAGCCGCCATTGATGCAGCAATACCTGTGCAGATTGTGGTTATTTCGCTCGATATAAACTGCATGGTATCATACACTCCATAGCCGGCATAAACCGATCCGCCGGGAGAATTTATGTAGATGGAAATATCTCTGCCGGTATCGGCAGAGTCTAAGTAAAGTAATTGAGCCTGGATTACGTTTGCTGTGTAATCGTCAATTTGGGTGCCCAAAAAAATGATGCGATCCATCATTAATCGCGAAAAAACGTCCATTTGCGCAACATTTAACTGACGTTCTTCTATAATTGTTGGAGAGATGTAGCTGCTTGTGATTTTTGCATAATCGTCAAGTGCCAATCCATTCATCCCTAAATGTTTTACTGCGTATTTTCTGAATTCGTAATTCATAATTGTATTCTGTTAGCCAATTCTTAAATTGGTATTAATAAATTGTTTAATTCTTGCTGACTAAAATTAATTAGTGATAGTATCATAGATACAAAAAATATGCCATGAATAGCTCCGGCAGTTTTGCTATACAAAAAAACAGAAAGCCTTTACTCGTTAAAAACTGACACAGAGCAAAGTTAAGAATAAAATTCAAAGATTCTACAAATCAACTTTCTAAATGCTTTTTAACTGTAAAAGCTTTCCGCTTTATTTGAAAAGAGGATTAATCCTCAGATTTTTACTCTTCTTCAGGCTTTTGTTCTTCTTCAGGCTTTTGCTCTTCTTTAGTATTGTTTTCTGCTGTTTCGTCGTTTTCGGTTGCATCTTCATCTGAAACATCCTCTTCATCTTCCGTCTCATCAACTGCTTGTGATTCTTCGGCAGTCATTTTAGTAAACTCTTCCGATGTAATTTCTTTTTCTTCAACCGTTATGTTCTCTTTTAACCATGCAGCAATTTTATTTTCCACTACTCTGGAAGCAAGACCCTCAACAGTCTCTTTTTTCTCGAGCATGCGCTTCACATAATCCTGAAGCATATCTACCGGTAAATTTGACATGCCGTATTGTGCAAACTGCATTTGAGCAACCTGCGTTGCAAGTTCTTGCACGTCGGAAGCTTCTACCTTAATTTCGTTGTCTTTGGTAATTTTCCCTTTTGCAAGTTGGTATTTGATGTCGCTGAGGATGTTTGGAAAATCCTCCTCAATAAGCTCGTCGGTTGCTTCCTCATTGGTAAGTTTCAACCATTTTTTCAAAAACTCTTCCGGAAACTCCAATCCCTCCATTTTCTCAAGCATCATTTTACGTGCTTCTTTCATAAAGAAGTAATCTGTATCCGGTACAAACTGATTGTTTAATGACTCCTCAATTTTAGAGCGGAATTCAGCTTCATCAGAAACAACGCCTTCGCCTAAAACCTTATCAAACATTTCTTGGTTTACTTCGGCTTCTTTAAAACGCGTAATTTCTGTTATCAAAAATTTGAAATCCGAAGTTATTTCGGCAGCCTCCTCCTTCGGAATATTTAAGAACGAGCCAACTTCAGCATCATTATCATAAGCTTTCTTTGGATTTATAACAATTTCGTCGCCGGCATTTGCACCTACAAAACGGGCTTTTGTCTCTTCATCATTTTTGATGTAAGAAGGCATCAGAATAGCATTTTCTATTACCATTCCGTCTTCTTTAGGTTCTCCGTCTTCTATTTCGGTTGCTGTTCCTTTTATCAAATCGGTTTCTAAAGCAGATTCTTCCACTTTATCATATGTTCCGAAGTTTTGTTTGTATCCATCAATTTGTTTTTCGAGAAGTTCCTCTTCAAGTTTTACTTTGTAGTAGGGCAAAGAATCATTTTTATCGAAAACTAAATCTATTTCAGGAGCTAAGCCTACTTCAAAATCGAAAGTAAACTTTTCATCTTTTTCTAAATCCAACTCCTTCTCCGAATTCTCCACTGGTAATGGCTCACCCAATAGTGGAAGTTTATTCTCTCGAATGTAATCAGTCAGACTGCTGTTTATCAATTTATTTACTTCTTCTGAAAGCACAGATACTCCATACAGTTTTTTTACTATACCTATGGGTACTTTTCCCGGTCTGAAACCGGGAATGTTTGCTTTGCGTCGTAATTGATTCAACGATTTATCTACATTTTCTTGAAAATCGGCTCTTTCCACTTCAATGGTAATTATGCCGTTTACACTATCAGTTTTATTGAGCGATATATTCATCCCAATGATCTATTATTATGTTAATTATTAAATTCCGCTTTACTTGATAAACTTTTACGTTTGAAAATCAAACGTTTTGGAATAGAAATGCAAAATTAATTTTAATATTCCAATCTGCAAAAGAATAACCATCTATATTTTATTTGTCTTATTTCAAGTCGGCTTTAAACAAATCGATTTGTATAACGTTTGACCTTATATTATATCCCGTTTTATGAATACTCTTTAGCAATTTGCATTTCAGAAAAGATACTACAACTATTTTTTTATTGTTAAATTAGTTCTGTTTTTACACTGAATACTCAAATTGTAGCAGAAGAGTAACATAAAATTATTATTTTTGAGAAACAATTTACTTTCACTTGTGTAAGTGTCTGCCAAAATATATATATTACAGTAATCATTATGAATTATAAATCGCTTTTTTACCTACTCATAACTTCGTTGATTGTTTCCTGCGGAAGTTATAAACAACCCTACCGCTACTCTATTGTGAGCATGTCGGGGACAATTGTGGAAATGAACGAAGAACAAGGAACCAACAAAGAGATGCAAGCACTGGTAGATAAATACAAAGTATCGCTCGATAAAGAGATGAATGAAGTGTTAGGTAAATCAGCGGAATTTATGCCCTATGGTCGACCGGAAAGTTTGCTCACAAACTTTACTTCCGATGTAATGAAAGAGTATGGAGATAAGCATCTACCCAACGGGGCAGATATTGCCATTATGAACGTTCACGGACACAGAGCCTTTTTGCCAAAAGGGAATATTACACTGGGAAATCTGTACGAAATATACTCTTTCGATAATGCCATTTCCTACTTAGAGCTTAAAGGCGAAGATCTTTCTAAAATCTTTGATGCCTATGCCAGAATTGGAGGAGCAGGCATCTCTTCGAATGCTCATTTGGTAATAAAAGATAGAAAAATTGTTAGTGCAACATTGGATGGGAAACCAATTGATAAAAATAAAATTTACAATGTGGTCACATTAGATTATCTCGCCGATGGCAACGACAGCATGAATGCATTTAAAGATGCAATCAAAATGAATAATACGGGAATTGTGCTTCGCGATATAATAATTGATTATGTTCGCAAACAAACAGCCGAGGGTAAAGCCATCACTTCAAAAATTGATGGAAGAATCACAATTGAATAAAACAACTAAAACATTATGAAACATTATATTTTCACTCTCCTGATACTTCTCAGCTTGACGCTGAGTTTGCATGCGCAACATTTAGTTATATTACATACAAACGACACGCACAGCCGAATTGAGCCTATACCCGAAACCGATAAGTTCAATCCTAATATGGGAGGTGTTGTAAAAAGAGCTGCATTTGTAGAGAAGATGCGCAAAGAGAACAAAAATGTACTGCTTTTTGATGCGGGCGATTTTTTGCAAGGCACTCCTTACTTTAATATGTTTAAGGGTGAAATTGAGGTTGAAGCAATGAATATTCTGAAGTACGATGCTGGAACGTTAGGTAATCATGAGTTCGATTACGGGATGGAGGTGCTGGAAGATGTTGTAAAAAGAGCAAAGTTCCCTATTGTTTCAACCAATTACGACTTTTCCGAAACGGCTATAGCCGATTATATCAAACCCTACCACATTATTTATAAGGATGGAGTTAAAATTGGAATTGTGGGAGCAAACGTAAGTCCGGCCGGCCTTATAGCTTCAAGTAATTACAAAGGAATGAAATTTAATTCCCCAATTGAAGCCATCAACAAAACCGCAGAAATGTTACGCAATGAACTCAATTGCGATATGGTAATCTGTCTTTCGCATCTGGGTTACAGAAACGAGCTCAATCTGGCCGAAAATTCCCGAAATATCGATATTATTATTGGTGGTCACAGCCACACATTTATGACAAAACCCTCTTTCCGCAAAAACTTAGATGGAGAGGAAGTATTGGTTTTTCAAACTTCAGGAAGAGGTGCATACGTAGGTCGTATCGATGTGGAGCTTGAAAAAACAAGAGGCAACTAATTCTCTCTTTTATTATCTTTCTTACTCTCTTTTGATTAGATGAAAAAAACTTCACTATTTGTTCTGTTTGTACTCTTATTACAAGTTACAAATGCGCAAATACAGCCAAATTTATATAGAAATGCCGATCAGGCAAAAATGAATTTTTGGGTAGATTCTGTCTATTCAACTATGAACATGGACGAACGTATTGGTCAGCTTTTTATGGTCATCGTTAACAATCGCAATATGGAGTCTAATAAAAACCTGATTAACCGATATATTCAAGAACAAAAAATTGGTGGTATTCTGTTTTCTAAAGGAACAATTGCCGACCAAGCCACACTAACAAACTATGCACAGAAAGTTTCTAAAACTCCATTACTGATTGGTTTAGACGGAGAATGGGGATTGAGCATGCGATTGACCGATGCTCCCAAGTTTCCAAGAAACATGGTGTTGGGAGGAATTAAAAGTGATTCATTGCTCTATTTATACGGAAAAGAAATTGCTCGCCAGAGCAAGGAACTGGGTATTCATGTAAACTTTGCTCCCGTTTTGGATGTAAATAGCAATCCCAAAAATCCCATTATTGGAGACCGTGCTTTTGGAGAACTGCCTGAGCAAGTTGCCGTAAGAGGAGTTGCTTACGCTCGTGGTTTGGAAGATGGCGGAGTAATGGCAGTTGCCAAACATTTCCCGGGACACGGCGATACTTCAGAGGATTCGCATAAAACTTTGCCAACAATAGCTCATGACAAAGAAAGACTAAATAGAATAGAATTTTTTCCTTTTGTTTCGTATATCAATGCCGGATTATCCGGAATGATGATTGGACACTTGAATATTCCATCGCTTCAGACTGATGGAATGCCTGCAACATTGGCTCCAAGTATCGGAGAAAATTTATTGCAAACAGAAATGGGGTTCTCCGGTTTAATCTTTACGGACGGAATGGCTATGCGTGGAGTTTCAAATCAATCTTCAATGAGCGTGAAAGCTATTTTAGCCGGAAATGATATTGTTCTTGGCGTACCCAACGTCAGGAGTGAGTTTCAATCCGTAAAACAAGCCGTTGAACAAAATACAATTTCTGCCGAATTATTAGAACAAAGGGTTCGAAAAATTTTGTCCTATAAATACATTTTAGGTGTTCAAAATTTCTCTCCTATTGCAACCGGAGAGGTTACTCGGAAAATCAACAATACCTATGCAGAGTGGTTGATTCGGAAGTTGCATGACTCTTCCATCGCTTTATTAAAAAACGATGACGACCTGCTCCCCATTAAAAACTTAGACAAAAATAAAATTGCTTCTGTGGCAATTGGTACATCCGATCTGATTCCTTTTCAGAAATGGATGCAAAAATATGGTGATGTTAAAACCTTTCAAATTGCTCAATCGGATCAGCTCAAAACCATTGAAAAAGAATTGGACAAATACGATATAGTTGTTTATTCCATCCACACTAAATATGTTCGGGATATTCCACTACTCCAAAAAATAGTGAAAGCAAAAAACTCCGTTTTGGTCTTTTTCACTTCTCCCTATTTTTTGAATACGTTTATTCAATCCTCGAACAACAGCCACTCAGTTATTTTAGCCCATACAAACGATGAATATTCTCAAATAAGTGCTGCGCAAGCGCTTTTTGGTGGAATTGAACTGAATGGCACCATTCCGGTAACGGCTGGAAAGTTTAAAGCAAACACGGGTTTGAAAACCTCCAAAACAAGATTATCGTATCAACTGCCCGAAGATGTAGGGATCGATTCGAAACGTTTAAACTCAATAGAAAGAATTGCCCTGGAGGGCATTCGGCAAAAAGCCTATCCCGGTTGTCAGATTTTGGTTGCAAAAGATGGGGTTGTCATTTACGATAAATCGTTTGGCAGTTTTGAATATGGGGTTAGCAGCAAAGTGACCGACGAAACTGTTTATGATTTGGCATCCATAACCAAAGCCGCTGCTACCCTACCGGCGATTATGAAACTCTTCGACAACAAAAAGTTGCGCCTACAAGACACCTTCCAAAAATTTATTCCGGAAACAAAAAATACAAACAAAGCCTCCATAACAATTCGTGAAGCGTTGTTTCACGAATCAGGGATCTTACCTTTTATTCCGTATTATACATTCGCTATTGATCCCGACAGTTACTCAGGCACCTTGCTTTCAAGAAGAAAGTCAGCCATCCACAGTTTACCGTTTTCGGGCATGTGGGGACGAAGCAATTATAAGTTTAAACCTGATTTAATTTCAAACGAAAACTCTTCTACTTTTAAGTATCCGATTGCCGATAAAATGTTTGGAAGCGATAAAATGCAAGAAACTCTTCTTTCGGAAATAATTAAAACAAACTTACGAACTCGCAGACGATATGCTTATAGTTGTCTCAATTTCATGCTATTAAAAGAAGTTGTAGAAAATATCTCGAAACAAGATTTAAACGAGTATGTGCAAAACAACTTCTTTCACAAGCTGGGAGCAACAACAACTACTTTTCAACCGCTCTATTACATGAGCATTGATAACATACCACCAACCGAAAACGATGCATTTTTCAGAAAGCAAACACTTCGAGGTTACGTTCACGATGAAGGAGCAGCTCTCTTTGGCGGCATTTCGGGAAATGCCGGACTTTTTTCCAATGCAAACGATTTGGCCAAGCTTTATCAGATGTTCCTTAATGGCGGTACATATGGTGGGGAAAGATATATAAGCGATGATACGATGCGACTTTTTACTACTACAAAAAGCAGCGTTAGTCGTCGTGGATTGGGTTTTGATAAACCCGACATTCGCAATAACAATGCGAGTCCAACAAGTCCGCAAGCGCCTGTTTCGGTTTACGGACACACCGGATATACAGGAACAAGCTTTTGGGTGGACCCAACTAACAATATGATTTTCATCTTTCTTTCCAATCGTGTCTTCCCCAGCCGATCACCCAATAGATTATCGAGTTTGAACACCCGCAAACGAATACAAGACGAACTTTATAACGCATTGAAATAGAATTCAATCCATCAACACACAGATATACAACGATATACAACTTAAAAAGTGATGCAACAAATAATTAAAAGCAACAAAATTACGGACGACCTTGTCTATATATTAGACAAAATTAAGTTCGATAAATTATTTATTCTTACAGACGAACATACAGATATACATTGCTACCCTCTTATTTCGTCTTTGCTAATTATAAATGAAGCCAAAAGAGTGGTTGTTCCGGCAGGCGACTCAAACAAAAGCATCGAAAACTTGGCACATGTTTGGAAATTTCTCACCGCCAATGGCGCCACGCGCCACTCACTGCTTATCAATTTAGGCGGAGGAATGATAACTGACTTGGGAGGATTTGCTGCCGCAACTTTTAAGCGTGGAATTACTTATATAAATATTCCCACTACTTTACTGGGAGCAGTTGATGCCGCTGTTGGCGGCAAAACGGGTATAAACTTTGAGGGATACAAAAACGAAATTGGTGCTTTTTATCCTGCAAAATATATCATCATTTCGTCGGAGTTTATGAACACCCTTACCCCGAAAGATATTCTTTCCGGCTATGCCGAAATGATAAAACACGCTCTGTTGGATTCTGAAAGTACTTGGAGAAAAATTTTGGAATTTGATTTAAAAAATATCGATTATAAGTTGCTAAATGATTTAGTGATGGAATCAGTTTCTATAAAACAACGCATTGTTGAGCAAGATCCCTTTGAAAAGAACATCCGCAAAGCGTTGAACTTAGGACATACTATTGGTCATGCATTCGAAAGCTTTGCTTTGGACAACGAAAGACCCGTCCCTCACGGATATGCAGTAGCTTGGGGAGTTGTTGCCGAATTGTATCTTTCGCACAAGTTGTGCAATTTTCCAAAAGAGACACTCGACAAAGTGACTAAATTTATAAAACAAAACTACGGTAGATTCACCTTCACTCAAGAAGACTACCAAGCGCTCTATCAATATATGATTCACGACAAGAAGAACGAAGGCGAGACCATCAACTTTACACTGTTGGGCAATATTGGCGATATACAGATTAATCAAACTACTGATAAAGCATTGATTGAAGAGGCGTTAGATTACTATCTTTCTAATTGACCTCATTTATCAAGTAATCAGGAAGTTCAATGCAATCATAAAGAATACAAACAATCCTATTAATCATTATCAAAATAGAATAAAAATGAAAACAAGAGCAATCTTATTCAGTACACTATCTCTTTTTGTAGCCACCTTATGTTGGGGGCAAGACGTACCAAAAATAATGGAAATGAAACCTGAAATGACAGAAGTTTGGGAACCCGAAGTAGAAGTTGTTACACCGGGTGAGAAGTATGGCGATGCACCATCCGATGCTATCATACTATTTAAAGATGGATTTATGAATGAATGGACAAATGATAAAGGCGATTTACCCGAATGGCCTGTTGAGGATGGTGTGATGACCGTTGGTCCGTCACAGATAAAAACTAAACGTAAATTTGGTTCAGTACAGTTGCATATAGAATGGCGTTCTCCATCGGTAGTAAAGGGAACAAGTCAGGGACGAGGCAACAGCGGAGTTTTCTTTGCCGATGGTCGCTACGAAGTGCAAGTTTTGGATAGCTACAACAACAGAACTTACCGAAATGGGCAAGCTGCGAGTGTGTATAAACAACATGCGCCATTAGTAAACGCAAGCAAAAAACCAGGCGAATGGCAAACCTATGATATTGTATTTATGCAACCCCATTTCAATGAAGATGGAACATATTTAGTTCCTCCTAAAATTACAGTTTTTCATAATGGTGTGTTGGTGCAAAATAGCGTAGAGCTGCGCGGACCAACTCTTTACATTGGTATGCCTGAATATAATATCGAAAAACATGGTCCCGGCTCAATCATGCTTCAAAATCATGGCGATAAGGTTAGTTATAGAAATATTTGGGTTAGAGAACTGAAAAAATAATTCTCTTCTCGCTTCGCTGGCGCAGATATCTATCTGTGCCAATCCTCATTAAATTCAAAGCCCCGCTCACGCGCTTTTGTAAAGCGTTTGCCCTATGGAATAATGCTTTGCATTAAAACCTTTAGTTTTTATTCCAAAGGGTGAATCTCGCTTTAGCGAAATTTCCCTTTTCACTGTTTGTTATTTCTGCTTCGCAGTATTTACCCTGTGAAATTCATCTGTACATATTTCACAGGGCTAACCGAGATAAATCGGCGCTAACGAGGAAATAAATCAGACGGTGGAGAAGGGGTTGATTTTTGAAGCGTTGAATTATTTAATTACGAATTACTAATTACAGATTACAAGTTGCTGTTATGAAAGAGAATAATATTATTCAGGAGAAATCGTATGCTTTTGCTATAAGAGTTGTACGGCTACATGAATATCTTGTCCGCAACAAAAAAGAGTTTGTATTATGTAAACAGCTATTACGTAGTGGTATCTCTATTGGTACAAATGTGGAGGAAGCTATTGGTGGTCAAAGTAAAAAGATTTCTTTTCTAAGATGACTATTGCATATAAAGAAGCAAGAGAATCTCGTTATTGGATAAGACTTCTAACAGATACCAATTATCTAAAAAAAGAAGAATCGGAAAGCTTATTAAAAGATATTGAAGAAATTATGAAAATCATTACTTCCACACAGAAAAACAACGAAAAAGAATCTATTGTGAACATAGCATTAACGAAATAGAATTAGCTGCAAAAAGCAAGAGTAGTTGAATTTTGTAAATAAATTAAACAACTACACATACTCCGTAATTAGTAATTAGTAATCAAGTAATTGTTTTAATGAATATCCTCGTCAACCCAGCATTAAAAAGGAGCGCTGCTATACTTCTACTTTGCCTGTATAATGCGCACCATGCTGACTCCATCAATCTCATTTAGTTTTTTGATGACTGATTTATTGATGGTTTTTTGGGTGATATCAATAATGTTGTAGGCAATGCCGTTGTATTTGCGATTCAACATACTGTCGATATTTATATTTTCGATAGCCAGAATGCTTGAAATTTGGCTGACCATGTTTGGGATGTTTTTGTTGGCTATTAAAATGCGACAACCTTCGTGACGTTCCATTATAGCAGTAGGAAAATTTACCGAGTTAGTGATATTACCGTTTTCCAGGAAATCTTTTAACTGGTTTATCGCCATAACCGCACAATTGATTTCCGACTCTTTTGTAGAAGCACCAAGGTGTGGAACAGCAATAACATTATCAATTTTCAACATCTCTTCATCGGGAAAATCCGTTATGTATTTAGCTACTTTCCCCGATGCAATTGCAGCTTTTAAATCGTTTATATCGACCAATTCACCGCGTGCGAAATTTAATATCCGCACGTTATTTTTCATCATCTTTAGTTTATCTTTGTTGATGTAGCCTTTGGTTTCAGGGGTGAGTGGGATGTTTAGCGTAACATAATCTGCCTGTGTTAACAGGACTTCTATCCCTTTTACCCAATTCACCCTGTTGCTTAATTTTAAAGCTTGTTCAACCGAAATGTAAGGGTCGTAACCAATCACGTTCATTCCTAATGATTTGGCGGCATTTGCCACCAAAACACCTACTGCGCCCAACCCAATTACGGCGAGTGTCTTTCCATTGATCTCTTGTCCTACAAAGTTTTTTTTGCCCTTTTCTATTAGTGCCGGTATTTTGTTGCCTTTGCCAATCAATGATTTTGCCCAAATTGCACCATCAATTATATCGCGTGATGCCAGCATCAATCCTGCAATCACCATTTCTTTTACACCATTTGCATTTGCCCCGGGTGTGTTAAAAACTACGACACCCTTTTCCGTGCATTTCTCTATTGGAATATTGTTAACTCCTGCCCCTGCTCTTGCCACAGCTTTTAGCGACGGCGGAAGTTCCATGTCGTGCATTCTATAGCTACGCAATACAATTGCGTCAGGATTAGGAAGTTCGCTGGCTATTTCATAATTACCTAAAGATAAAAGAGATAGCCCCTCAGGATCGATTGCATTTAACGTTTGAATTTTAAACATTTTGCTTCTTATCATTAAAGTTTTTGAGTTGATTATTTCTAACAGGGAACAAATATCAGCATTTTATCAATAAATAGGGCATTAAATAGGAATTTTGTTGTAAAATTGAAATCAATCCTTACAATTTGACTTTATGTATAGATTGAGGGAAAATAATATCCCGACTTGTCCCCTTTCAATTTAGTGCTGTTGTATATGCTTGATATTTAACATTTATACTATTTGGAAACACTAAAATACCGCACTAAATCTTTATTTTGTTTCTATCGCATTTTTCTTTTTTTCTATCCATCAAATTCTCATTGAGTTAAATTGAAAAACCTTATTATAAACCTTATACTGAACATCTTCATGTCACACTAAATAGGACAAGTTAGGACTCAGGGTGCTAAACATGACTTTGAGTCGCATCCCGAGTGTTATGTTGCTCCAAGCTTATAACTCTTTGCAGCCCTAAGTTGTATGTTGTTCAATTATTGAGTAATCTCTCGGGATTGGTAGCAAGCACTTAAAGCTGCTCAAGCCGTTATTGTCTTTATTTTCCATTGCCGTTGACTTTAGTCAACGGGCAATTTGTGCAGAGACTATGGCTTTAGCCACATTTCTTTCGAGCTTTGACAAACACATTGAAAATGTGGCTAAAGCCATATTGTATGCAATTCTTATGTCCGTCGGTTAAAACCGACTGCCTGCCCCGACAAGTAAAAGTCGGGGGCAATAAAAATTTTACATCTTTTGTGGAATAATGCTTTGCATTAAAACCTTTAGTTTTTATTCCATAGGGTGAATGTCGCGTCTGCAAATTTTCCTTTTCACTGTTTGTTATTTCTGCTTACGCAGCATTCACTCTCTGAAATTTAATTTTATCTCACAGGGCTAATCGAATCAGCGCAAGCGGGTATTAGAATTCATAAAATGTGAAGATTTAAAACAAAAACAGGAAAAGAAAAAATCAGGAAAGGCTATTTTCATAAAATAGTGGAGTCTTGCATACGTCTCATTAAAATGCTACTTTTGTTTTCATTCAGAC
>Ga0265294_10004988_pt1 | contig 16285 bp, 11 predicted proteins | sample MunlanPumphouse3_FD_192504 | JGI IMG/M metagenome (GOLD analysis project Ga0265294, IMG submission 192504) | Groundwater microbial communities from a municipal landfill in Southern Ontario, Canada - Pumphouse #3 | ecosystem: Environmental > Aquatic > Deep subsurface > Groundwater | place...
GCTCCATAAACGCCAAACAGAACCCAATTATACCAACGAGAATAAGTGTTGTAAAGGTTCCTGCCAAATCGGCAATAAAAGAAAAGGTAAACATTGATATAAAAAAGCCCATATGCCCTATGAGTTCAATGAAACTGAATATCCTGCCGAGCATATCCCGATCGCTATAGCTGTGTATCATTGCGTTAGCAGCCACAAATACCGGCGCGATTATCATACCCAGGAATCCGGCAAAAAGCATACCTACAGAAATAACAGGATATCTTGGTAAAAAAATTGTAAAAAATATAAGATATAATGACGCGACCATAAGCGCCGAGCTTATTACTTTTCTCGGATTAAATTTATGAGCTATCTTGCCGTATATAACAGACCCTATAAATATCCCTACAGCCAAAGACAAAGTCATAAATCCAAAGTCCTTAGTTACCGACGCAAAAACATTCTGTATAAACTTTATTGATATAAACATCGCACCGGCATACGAAAATAGAAAAAGAAATATACGAAAGGCGTAACGTGTTTCTTTTTGTAACACGACGTATTTTATACTTTCCTTAATGTCGACAAAAACAGATTTCTTAACCGTAACGACAATTTCTTTACCAATATCGAGGATATCATGTGATGAGAATTTCCCGGCAACAGTAATTGGTATAAATATTATCGATATAGCAGAAAGAAAGAAAGTACCGGAATCTATGAAAAAACTTATGTCCGCCCCCCACGTCTCGACTATAACCCCTCCTACTCCTATACCCAGTATAGCGGCTACAGTAGCTGTTATAGAAATAAGCGAATTTGCCGCAAACAGTTCTTTTTTTTCAACTAACTTAGGGACAAGTGCCATCTTGGCAGGAATAAAGAATCTGCCGACACTAAAAGCAAAAAATATCACTATATAGATAAGCGGCATACATTTGGTCCATTCAAAAATTATCGGGATAAGCAAAATTATAATACCGCGAATGAAATCACTTATATACATAGTCTTCCTGTTATCCCATCTATCCACATATACCCCGGCTACAGGGCTGAAAAGAAATACCGGGATAATAGTCATACTAAGCATAAAAGCAAGATTTGTACTGGATGTTGTCGCCTTGGAGACAAGCCCTATAAGCGCGATCTGTGTAAGCCTATCCCCAAACTGAGAAATGATCTGTCCGAACCATAGACAAAAGAAATTACGTTTTTTCAAAAGATCAAGATAATTCATATGTTCAAATATTATACCTTATACGCCACAGCAGTTACAGTAAAATAAAGCCAAAAGATTCTACCAAAAAATATTATAAACCTCAAGATATTAAACAAAAAACCGTCGTTTTTAAAAAAAAACTTGCAAAATAAAAAAAAAATAATATCATGTATTTATGTTAAGTGATGATGAGTTACCTCATAGTATAAAAAATGAAAAAGAAAGAATACTGTTGTACAAACGGGTGTGTACGCTATGCGGGAGTGCATCTCATTTTAGAGATACGTGACGCAGCCAACCTATCTTCTCTACCAAAAGTACGTAAAGCATTGCAGGACTCCGTAAAAGCCATCGGTGCGACATTACTAGGAATAGATTTACATAAATTTTCTCCAAGCGGCGGCATATCGGGTATGGCAATAATATCAGAATCGCATTTAAGCATACATTCATGGCCTGAATACGGATACGCAGCTCTTGACGTTTTTACATGCGGCGATGTTAACCCTTACGATGCTCTCCCAATACTAAAAAAAGCTTTCAAAACAAATAATGTCCAAATAACTGAATTCAAAAGAGGCATATTCTAAAATGTGGATATTTGAAGAACTTTACCCTGACCTTAAGATTGGAATAGAAGGAAAACTGCTCTATAAAACAAAGTCAAAATTCCAAAACTTAAAGGTTTTTGATACTAACCGGTTCGGGAAATTATTATTATTAGACGGTGCTATACAAACAACAGAACGAGATGAGTTCATATATCACGAGATGTTAACGCATCCTCTGCTTTTGGCCCATCCTAACCCCAAGAACATACTTATAATAGGTGCAGGCGACGGTGGAATATTACGTGAAACGTTAAAACATCCCGTATCTAAAGTAACTTTAGTAGAACTTGACGAAGAAGTAATAAACATAACAAAAAAACATCTTCCTTCAATATGCAAAAATGCATTTAAAAACAAGAAAGTAAAGATAGTAATAGATGACGGCGCAAAATTCGTTTCACAAACAAGAGAAAAATACGATATTATAATAATTGATTCACCTGACCCGATTGGCCCTGCTAAAATATTGTTCTCATCTAACTTTTACAAAGATGTCTATAACGCATTGACCGCCTCGGGTATAATTATACGTCAAACCGGTTCGTCATTTGCTCAAGAATCAGAAAGGCTCGATAACATAAAAAAACTAAAAGCTATCTTCCCTATAGTAGAAACAGAAATAATAACTGTACCGACATATATCGGCGGTTTTTTTACATTATTGGTTGCGTCAAAAAAGATCAACCCCAAAACTGTACCATATAAAAATATATCTCAAAAATACGAAAGTTTAAGGTTAAATACAAAATACTATAACCCGGATATACATTTCGCGGCTTTTGCGCTGCCGAATTATATCAAACGAGAAAAAAAATGAACAAAAACAATAAAAACAAGTCTTTCGGGTATGAACTTATTATCAACCTTTATGATTGCGACATAGAACCTATTTCTTCAAAAGAAAAGTTAAAACAATATGTTGACGAACTTTGCGACCTTATTGAAATGGTCAAATACGGAGAAACACTTCTTCCCTACTTCGGAGAAAACGAAGAACATACAAAAGGCTACTCCCTAGTCCAACTTATCGAGACCAGCTCGATAACAGGCCATTTTTCAGAATACTGGAAAAGCGCTTATATAAACATATTTTCCTGCAAGACTTTCGATAAAGAAAAAGCCCTGGAATATACAACTAACTTTTTTAAAGCAAAAGAGACAACACATAGCTTTCTTGAAAGATAATTCTAGCTATAAGTCTTAAGCCATAAATTATAGACAAAGTTTGGGGAGAACCCATATAAATAGTCCTAAGCCTCCAGCTATTCCACCAAAAGCAGACCCAGCTAAAAAAGATAATTATAGTTTCCAACAAAAAAAGAGTGATGAAAAATCATCACTCTTTTTTTTGTTATTTTAGCTTAATGCTTACGCCTTACGTCTATTGCTAACAACTAGTTAGGCTTGTCCGGCTGAACCCAAAACATCTTTGTTCTTTTTAGAATACATATCAATTAATGCTTGCCTTGCCGGGCCAAGATATTGTCTGGGGTCAAAATCCGACGGTTTATCATTAAAATGCTTGCGTATTGCCGCTGTCATCCAAAGTCTGCCGTCAGAGTCAATATTGATCTTACATACCGCAGACTTAGACGCTTCCCGAAGCTGCTGTTCAGGTATGCCCACAGCATCCTTTAACGCGCCACCGTTTGCGTTTATCATCTCTACAGCATCTCTCGGCACAGAAGAAGACCCATGTAATACTATAGGAAAACCTGGAAGCCTTTTTTCTATTTCTTCTAATATATCAAACCTAAGCGGCGGCGGTATGAAAATACCATCTTCATTCTTAGTGCACTGCTCAGGCTTGAATTTATTGGCGCCATGAGAGGTGCCTATTGATATCGCCAAAGAATCCACACCTGTCTTTGAAACAAAATCTTCAACTTCGCTCGGATGAGTATAAGTCGATTTTTCAGCTACTACATCATCTTCAATACCGGCCAAAACACCCAATTCACCTTCGACTGTTACGTCAAATTTATGTGCATATTCAACAACTTGTTTTGTAAGCGCGACATTCTCATCATAGGAATGGTGTGAACCGTCAATCATAACAGACGAAAACCCTGAATCAATACAAGATTTACACAGCTCAAACGTATCACCATGGTCAAGATGCAGCGAAATAGGTATTTCTTTAAGCCCTTTCTCAGCAGCCAGAACCTTCATCATCTCAACAGCGCCCTGGCCCATATACTGCAGTAAAGTCTGATTAGCATATTTCCTTGCACCGCTTGAAACCTGCAATATGACTGGTGACTGAGTTTCAACACAAGCAGTAATAATAGCCTGTATTTGCTCCATATTGTTAAAATTATAAGCCGGCACAGAATACTTTCCTGCCATAGCTTTTTTAAACATCTCTTTAGTATTAACAAAACCAAGATCCTTATAACTAACCATAATGCCTCCTTAACTTCGCAAATATTAACTTTATTTTATAATATATAGAAAGATAAGTTTGTCAATGAAAAAATTATAACAAACAGTAAAAATAACTCCGTACACGATGTATAAACTCCAAAAAGTATTTCATGACGGCCTGTCATCTTTGCTTACTGTAGGATGATGCAAAAACTTTATAGAAATATCATCAAAGATCGCGTATATACACGGTATAAGTAAAAGTGTTAGGACCGTAGCAAAAAACAACCCCCAAATAATTGCAAGCCCCATAGGTTTAAGAAAAGGATCTCCCCCGCCTATGCCATAAGCCACAGAAACAAGCCCGCCTATTGTAGTTATTGTCGTCATCAAAACAGGTCTAAGCCGTGTACGACCGGCCTCAACTAAAGAAGAACGTCTATCCTTACCGTCTTTACGTAACTTATTAATAAAATCAACTAACACTACAGAATCATTTACGACAATACCCGTCAAACCTACAAGTCCCATTAACGCGAAAAAGCTTAACGGTTCGTTATGCAGAAAAAACGCTAAAATAACGCCCACTATGCCAAACGGTATAGCAAGCATAACAATAAGTGGCTGTAACAAAGACTTAAAAATAGCTGTTAATATTATAAATATAAGAAAAATAGCAAACAAGAACGATACAAATAAATTCCTTTGTGATTCTTTCTGATCTTCATATTCACCGCCAAAATTTAACAAACATCCGGAATATTTAGCATCAAGCCGGTCAAATTTCTTACGCAATAGCTTATTTGCCTGAAAAGACGTAATCTTATCACTGTCAACATTAGCCAAAACGTATATAACACGTTTCCCCTCAAGATGCGTTATCAAATAAAGCCCGTTTACTTCTTCCACACGCGCGACAGATCTTAACGGCACCAGATTGCTTTTACTATTCTCAACCAGAATATCACCAAAGTCCTCTTTCTTTTCGCAATACCCTTGAGGATACTTGACAATAACATCTATCTCTTTTTCCGCACGTTTAGGTTTAACAGCCGTTGCATATACACCATCAAACGCCGCGCGCACTGCATACGCTATGCTGTTAATATCAAGATAATATTTTTTTGCTTCATTCTCATCAACTACAACACGCATCTGTTTCTTACCCTTTTGATAATTAACAACTACATCAGAGACACCGTCAACGGTGTTAAGATATTTCTCTATATCCTGGGCTAACTCATAAGAAGTCTGAAAATTGTCACCTACAACACCAAGTTCTATATCTTTACCCATAGGCGGTCCTTCCTTCATAACATCAACATATATCTTTTCAAAACCGGATATTGATTTTAGCTTTTCCCTTACATCAGCGGCTATCTCATGCGGTGTACGTTTACGCTTCTGCATAGGCGTCAAAAAAACTGTTATCTGTCCCAAATGTGTACCTTTCTTCGCATTTGGATCAAACCCTGCCTTTTCACTTTCAATACTGCCTATATATGTTCTATATTCATCTATTTCATTTTTCGGCATATCTTCTATAAGTTTTTCTACCGGTATAACCAATTTACTCATCTCCTCAAGGTTTACTCCTTTTTCAGCTTCAAATCTAACATAAAACTGCTCTATACCTTCACCTTTAAACATTATTATCTTCATCGCAAACACCATCAAACACACAGCAAAAACAAATATGACTCCCATCCCTGCAACAAATCGATAACGATGCTTTAACACCAACTCGAGAATACGCGTATAAACTTTTTGTATCTTTATAAAAAATATTTCACGTTTCGACCGTTTATGCTCTATACGGTTAAATTTACCGCCTTTCACAAAATCTGATAAATGTGATGGCAATATTATAAACGCTTCAAGTATAGACGCCGAAAGCGCAAAGATCACTACTATCGGAACCGCTTTAATAAATTTACCCATAATATCTTTCATGAACAATAACGGCGCAAACGCCGCGAAAGTCGTTAATACCGTCGCTATTACAGGCTTTATAACCTCGTTTGTTCCTTTGATAGCGGCCTCTTTGGGCGGCATACCGGACTCAATATAGCGATATACGTTCTCGGAGACTATTATCCCGTCGTCAACCAACATACCAAGCACTATAATAAGGCCAAGCATAGATACAAGATTAATTGTTATCCCGAACAAATGCATAAGTATAAAAGTCACGAACAACGCTATAGGTATACCCATAGCCGTAGTCAATGCCGGCACCGGATCAAGGAAAACAAATAATACTATCAACACAAGAACAAAACCAAACAACCCGTTGTTCTTAAGAACACCTAGCCTGCGCTTAACATAAAATGACATATCATCTGTAACCGTAATACGCATATTGTCAGGCAGATCCGTCTGGAATTTGTCTATCACCTTATTAACATTAGCAACCACCTCCAATATATCGGCATTCTCTGATTTCAATATAAGCATTGCCAACGCATTCTTTTGCGCAATCCGCGTTATATGTGTTCTTCGTTCAAACGTATCCTTAACAACAGCTATGTCTTTCACTTTAAGCCAATTCCCGTCGTCATTTGCCCGTATAATAACATCTTCTATCTCACCCTTAGTCTCAAACTCACCTACCGTACGCACGTTATACTCATAACGTGCGCCTTTTAAAATACCCGCAGGGAAATTTATATTATGACTGTCAAGCGCCTCTGCAACCTCATTAGGTGAAACATGATAGTCCTCGGCTTTTTTAGGGTCTATTTCAACCCAGAACTCAGGGTCACGCCAACCTATACGTTTAACCGTTGCCACACCAGCAACATCCTGTAACGCATCTTCAAGCCTAACACCGTACTCACGCATCTGATGTTCAGGAATATCATTACCTGCAAGCGCAACTTCCAATATAGGATATTCGCTTATACGCAGTTCTGTAACTGTAGGGTCATCTTCAATCTCATCGGGAAGATTTTTAGCACGGTCAACCGCGCGTTCAATATCGTCAATTACCTGTTCTTTATCGGAATAATCCGGATCAATAGTAACAGCAATACTCGAAAGTCCTTCGTCGGAGCTTGATTCAATTTCTTTTATACCGCTTATCCCGATGAGTTCTTCTTCGATAGGTATAGTAACCAGCTTTTCAACATCCTCGGCCGGGGCAGATTTATATATAGTCGTAATAATAACCATATCGTAATCAACCGACGGGAACGCCTCAAGCCTCAAAGTGAAAAGCGAGTATATTCCGAAAAAATAATAAAAACCGATATTAAATTCATTAATAACGAATTCTTAACCGAAAATTTTGCAATATCCATTTAAAACCCTTTTACTATATTTTATCAAAAGAATAATCCCAGTATTCTTTAAGCAATATACCTTCAAGCCGTTTGAGCTCTATTACCGCGAAACAATATTCTTTTTTCATATTGGTCAATTCCAACTCAGCATCCAGGAACTCATTCTGAAAACGTATAACCGTATCTGAATCAGATCTGCCGCGTTTAAATATTCTCATCTGCTCATTAACTTTTTTCTCCTGGAGCTTAACCGCATTTTCCAAGCAACCTATCTGCTGGGCAAGTACATTACATTTACGCACCTGGTCATTTATTTCAACATATATCGAACGTTCAACATATTTAAGATTGACCAAGGCTTTAGCTTTACTATACTGTGCCTGTTTTTTTTCGGCACGCGCTTTTCTGTCAAATAAGGGTACTTTAACCGTAACACCGGCATAATAAGAATATCTGTCATCGCTGGTTATGTCTTTATATGAATCGTTAAAATGTTCATCAAGACCATTCTTAGAAAAAGATGCCTCGAGATTTATTTCCGGCCATAGACTGTTCTTTTTCATTGAAAGTATTATCCCCTGTTTTATAACATCCTCTTTGGCTACCATATAATCACGCCGGTTAAGCATACTATTTATCATCGCATCATCTAAACGATACGGTTTACCGACACCGGCAAGTTGATCCGACGGCATGATATCTACATCAATGTCGCCCAAATTAAGCATAAGTTTTAAAACATTGAGCTGTTTTTCAAGATTATCCTCAGCCGCCAAGACCATACTTTTTTTTACATTATAGTCCGCTTGCGCGCCAAACAAGTCCGGCACCTCGACAACACCATGATCAAGAAGCCGCTCATTTAATTCCTGAAACTTTTCAGCCTGTTCGAGTATATTCTGTTCAATAGCATAAATATCACCAGCACAGACAAATTCCCAATATGCTTTCTGAACATCTGCCAAATATTGTTCGATCTTATCCAAAGATGTATACTCTGATATTCTTATATCAGACTCCGTGACTTTTATATCACCTCGATCTATTAATCCAAAAAAATTCCTGCCTAGCTCCTGCTTTATTTTGACTGTCAACGACGAATCATACACCGGATTATATTGGAGCGAGGTGTCTACGCTGTTATTAGTACGCAGGCTTTCCTGTTCCACTGACACTGTCGTACCGGTAGGCATCTTTTTACTTAACCCGAAACTATAATCTGTTTCACGCACATCATCATCTAAAAGCAAAGAGTTCTTTCTGGATTTATCTTTGTCCAACTCAATCTGTGCCTGAAGTATAGTATCAAAGATAGACTTGGCGATACCTTGTTCTTCTCTGGCTATTTGTATATCGTATTTTGTAAGCTGGATATCAAAATTATTCAAAAGTGCCAGCCTGCTGGCCTCATCAAAAGACAAAAGCATACCACCTTTGTCATCCGCAAATCCGCAAACAACAAAAAAAATAAACAAAAATAAACTAACAAATATTTTCTTTAACATAAACTTATTCTCACCTGACAATTTACTTTATAAATAATATCATATTAAAGCTGTCTAGCAATAATTTCCGCGAGTATATCATCCAATCCCGACTCTATAACACTTGTCATAATCTTTGATTTCATGAAATCAACTTTAAAAACGTCATTTAACACTCTATCCACTATCTCTCTGTTTGAAGTCGCAATGTTAAGTTCAAGATTATCGCGCAGACTTAACTTATCAAAATTGGCCGATCCCGCGCATAACCATCCGTCATAAACCGCAGCCTTAACATGAGACATCCCCGGATAGAAATATACTTTTATCCCATTATTGAACATATTATTAGCCGTAACAATATTGCTTTTATTCATGATATCGTGATTACCGGCCGCGGGAAATATAACACGCACATCAACACCTCTGCCGCGGGCCTTTATCAACTCAATTAATATCATTTGATCAGAAAAATATGCGTTATTGATATATATAAACTTACGTGACTGCTTAATAGCTTCTAACTGCGCTTTATATATCTGGGTATCGTTAGCCCTGGTGTAAAGCAAACGTATATCCGCGTTACCCCCCGAAAACCTCTTGTTCTTACTGAATACCTTACTGAAGAAATATCCCAAATCACCAAGGTTGCCAGCATGTGCCCATGCTATATTGAACTCTCTGTATATATCAGATAATATTTCCCCTCTAATCTCAAACATAAGATCATGCCAGTCATAGCGGTACTCTCTCCCAATATTCATACCACCCGTAAAACATATTGCATTATCTATAAGTATAGTCTTTGTATGATCGGCGCGCAATAACGCATTCGGCCGTAATCGTACCTTGATATTTGAATCTTTCCTAAGATAATTTACCATTGAATACGGCGGCTTAAAATTTTTCGGCATATCGTCAGAAACTTTCCCTTCGCCCATAAGCTGTCCCATTCCATCAAGCAACACTCTGACTTTCACGCCCTGGCACGCCTTTTCTTTGAGCAAATCAGCTATTTGTATGGCATAATCATCGTTATCAAAGATAAACAAACGTATGTCTATTGTCTTATCGGCATTCCGTATACTTTCGACCAGCCGGTCAAAAAAACTTTCGCCGTCAACTAAAAGATTAAAATCCGCTTTTTTATTCGCTGTATGCGTAATGCCATCCAGTACATTTTCAAATACTGCAAGATCCATAGCTTCAATATCATGATTAATCGGCTTGATATCGGGTCTCTGTTGGCGATTTAAAAAAACGTACGGCGACATAGCAGAATCGTACGTCACATCTTTTGCCAGATTAAATAATCTGAACGCATAAGAGAACGGCCGTGCCAGCAGACCGACAAAATGGCTGTTCAGTATCAAATAATCCGCCGCCTTGACACCTTTATGCATCGACCGTTGAATCTTTGCGTCCCCGCCAAAAGAAGATCCTTCATTAAAAGTAAGCGCGTATTTTTTGTCCAGATCGACAAAAATGAAAGGCGACTGCCCGTCATCCGTTATACCAACCGATACAAGAACTTTGGTTATATCAGGCTTACCTGAATCACTTATAAACGACCTAAGCTCATCAATAATATATTCTGAGATTTCCTCGGCAGAATATTTCCTGCCGATTTTTTCATCATACGTTCCGCCATAAACATGGCGTTCTATAATGCCGTCAGCATTTCTGAGAAGAACATATTTTTCACCGTTATACGGCACGATAACCCCTTTATCAATGTCCTCCGATATAAGTTTATTCTCAACTCCGGCGTATACCATATCCCAATCATTCTGTGATAAACAAAATATCTCATTTTCGCTCTCAACTTCACTTCTTACAGCACCCCAAATTTCCTTACTTACGTTATTTAAAGATATGTTGAAATTAATATATTGTCCGGGAATATTATTCATGAAATCAGGTATATCAGAATAAACAAAAAAATTGAACGGATAATCACTCCCTTTATAAACAAGCCAATAATTTATATAAAGCCTGCCATCATACAAATATGCTTCATTAACAGCAATCTCATTTGCTTTATAAAAGGAGTTATATAATTTATCTTTACCTTTACAATAGCTCCGGCTTTGGGCCGTCTGACAGCCGACAACCGATAACACAGATATACCTAATATCAACCAAAAGAAATATTTCATCATCCCCCCGTTAAATAAAATATTTTATAACCCTGCAACTAAGCGGTAAGACCAAACAATTACCATGACAAAAACCTCTATCTAACGGATAATATTCTTTACGATCATATCACCCATCTCAGAGGTCCCGAGGACCTTGCACTGTCCTGCCGCAGATAAATCAGCCGTCCTATATCCATCCGCCAGAGTTTGTGAAACAGCTGCATTTATTAACTCGTACTGAGCATTTAAGTTGAAACTATATTTAAGCATCATAGCAGCAGAAAGTATCTGTGCTATAGGGTTAGCAATATTTTTGCCCGCTATATCCGGAGCCGAGCCTCCTGCCGGTTCATAAAGGCCGAAGCCAGTCTCATTCAAGCTTGCAGAACTCAGCATGCCTATAGAGCCTGTAAGCATGGCGCATTCGTCGGATATTATGTCACCAAACATATTAGGACACAATAAAACGTCAAAATCACACGGTCTGCGTAACAACTGCATAGTAGCATTATCAATATATATATGCTCGAGCTTTACTTCAGGATAATCTTTAGCTACTTCTTCGACCACCCTGCGCCATAAAACCATTGACGCAAGTACATTAGCCTTATCGACCGAGGTAACTTTCTTCCCGCGTTTCATAGCAAACTCAAAAGCTAATTTCGCTATTCTGGCTATTTCACGACGTGTATAAACAAGTGTATCCCGTCCGGTTTCGGCATCCCCACTCCCCGAAATACCTTTAGGTGTCCCAAAATATATACCGCCTGTAAGTTCACGAATACATAATATATCAAATCCGTCGGCAACAGTCTCTTTTTTCAGCGGACTATTCTCCGCCAATTGTTTAAACAAAACAGCAGGCCGCAAATTACAAAACAACCCAAAATGCTTTCTTAACGGTAATAACGCGGCACGCTCCGGCTGCTTATCAGGGGGTAAATTTTCCCATTTCGGCCCGCCAACAGAGCCAAACAAAACAGCATCGCTGTTCTGACATATATCCAGCGTTATTTTAGGCAAGGCTTCGTTATGTCTGTCAATAGCTATCCCGCCGACATCCGCGTAATTATATTCGAACTTATATCCGAACTTATATTTAACCGCATCCAAAACCTTTACGGCTTCAATCATAACCTCAGGGCCTATCCCATCCCCCGGCAAAACCGCTATTTTATATTCATTACTCATACCTACTCCTCGTTAAAAATGTTATTTATCCAGTTTTACCCTAATTTTTAAAGACACTGAGCGTAACCGCGAAGTGTCTTTATCAATAAAATCAATTGTAATTTTATCATAAATAACCAGAAAGAACCAATTCTATCGAGGAAATCAGGACGCCGCAGAGAACGCGCCATTACCACAGCCTGTAATAATAACACACTGCCAACCAGTAACAGTTGTGCCAGCCCGATTTATCTCATCACAACAAGTTAGCACTGCCTGTTCCGGCATTATTTTTACCCTAATTATTTCAATAGATTTAAATAATTTCTTTTTCCGGAAAGGCAATTTTTGTTTTTTTTGCTTCATAATATTATAATTAATATTGTTTAAGTATACTACTAGCAAATAAGGATTGTCAATTAATTTCCATAGTCTATTTAAAAACCCTTGCTTTTTTCTCAAGTTAAGGTAATATTAGGAAGCAATTATGATGGAAAAGTTTAAAAATTTAGGATTATCAGAGAATATTCTTGCCGCATTAAGTAAAAAAGGGTTCGAAGAACCTTCTCCTATCCAGGAAAAAGTCATACCTATACTACTAAATGAAGCATACGATGTTATCGCACAGGCACAAACGGGCACCGGTAAGACTGCCGCGTTCGGTATACCGCTTATAGAGAAGCTAATACCTAACCAAGGCCATGTGCAGACACTTATTCTTACTCCTACACGTGAACTGGCACTGCAGGTTTCAGAAGAAATAAACTCACTAAAAGGAAAAAGCAAACTTTCTATTACTGCCATATACGGCGGCCAATCGATAGACGAACAGTTCAGACGCATAAAAAGAGGATTGGATATCATCGTCGGTACGCCCGGCAGAATAATTGACCATATGACACGTAATACATTGTCTTTCGACAAGTTATCATATCTTATACTGGACGAAGCAGATGAGATGCTTAACATGGGTTTTATCGACGATATAGAAAAAATACTCCAACAGACAAACAAAGATAAAAAAATGCTTTTGTTCTCTGCGACCATGCCTAAACGCATAATTGATATTTCCAAAAAATATATGCAGTTGACAAAAACCATAACCGTAAAAAAAGAACAGCTGACCACATCGCTTACCGATCAAATATATTTTGAAGTTTCAGAACGCGATAAATTTGAAGCGTTATGCCGAATAATAGACATCGAACCTGAATTTTACGGTTTGATATTCTGCCGCACAAAAGTCGACGTTGATAACGTAAGCTCAAAACTTGTCGATCGCAGTTACGCCGCAGAAGCGTTACACGGCGATATCTCACAATTCCAACGTGAACGTATACTACGCAAATTCAAAAGCAAACAGACAAACGTACTTGTCGCAACAGACGTAGCCGCACGCGGAATAGACGTACAAAACCTTACACATGTAATAAACTATTCCTTACCGCAAGACCCTGAAAGCTACGTACACAGGATAGGCCGTACAGGCCGCGCAGGAAAACAAGGCACAGCAATAACTTTCATCACACCATCAGAATATAAAAAACTTGTCTTCATCCAACACATAGCTAAAACCGATATACGTAAAGAAAAGATACCTGAACCTAAAGATATCATCGCAATTAAAAAAGAAAATATATTATCTGCAATAAGCAAAATAATTGAGAACAACGAACATACGACCTACACAAAAATGTCTATTGATTTGCTTGAAAAAGGCACACCCGAAGATGTAATATCAGCTTTGCTGAAACACGCGTTCAGTGACGAGCTTAACGAGTCAAGCTACAGTAAAATAGCTCAAGTTACCCGTTCAAGGATCAACGATGACGGTAAAACTCGTCTTTTTATAGCTAAAGGCAGAAAAAAGAATTTTACCGCAAGAGATATAGTCGAATTCCTAAAAGAAAAAGGCGATCTTACCGACCATGAGATAAATGAAGTACGTGTATTCGACGAATTCTCATTCGCGACTGTTCCTTTTGAAAAAGCTGAGCTTCTTTTAGCACTGGCAAAAAAAGAATCTAAAGGCCCGCGCCCTATAATAACTAAGGCACGTGATAAAAACAGTTCCGGCAATAAGAGCGAGTCAAGACGTCCTCATTCATCCAGAAGTCCACGATTCCCGCGAAAAAGATAAATAAACACAGGTTTGATAGTTCGTCAGTTAAATCCCGGGCATTATTTTATCGATAGTCTAATCAAAAAAACAAGGGCCTGCAAAAATATAAATATTAATACAAGCCCTTATAATTATTCACGTCAAAATTTTTCAGACAGTTTACTGAAACAGCATCTCAGCATATGACGGTAACGGCCACATATCCGCAGGCACAATACCTTCAAGTGTGTCAACCGCTTCCCTAAGTTTAATCTGTCCGATTAACATCTTCTCAACATTCTCCGCATCAATAGCTTTTTCCAAATTTTTGATGCCTTTAAGAGTTTTCTCAATCTCGTCCATAAGTTCTCTCAATAACCTTTTAGCCGATGTCTGCGTCCCCATGCCTTTAACCGCATTTATAGACTCTGCAAGAATACCCTGATACTCAATAGCCACAGGTACTATCATAGTCTTTGCCATATTAACCGATACTTTCGCTTCGATTAAAACGGTAGATTGATACTGATGTCTGTATATCTCATTACGCGACTTCAATTCCGCCTCAGACAAAACCTTATGTTTAGCAAAAAGCTTAACGGCATCAGATCTATCCATAGTGTTAACAGCCTCCGGCGTAGTCTTTAAATTCGGCAGTCCGCGTTTCTCCGCTTCTTTGTGCCATTTATCGGAATACCCGTCACCATCAAACAATATGCGTTTATGTTTCTTAACAACACCCTGCAGGACAACACTCAACGCGTCATTAAGTTTCTTGCCTTTAGCCATCTCTTTTTCGATTTTTGAACAAATATCATCCATCGCCTCGGCTACAATAGTATTAAGAACGATATTCGCTCCGGCACAGCTCTGGTTAGAACCAACCGCTCTGAACTCAAATTTATTACCGGTAAACGCAAACGGTGAAGTCCTGTTCCTATCAGTAACATCACGCGGCAGCTGCGGTAATGATGTAACACCTAACTCTAATGTCTGGTATTTTTTCGAACTATGCACTTTACCCTGTTCGATTTGTGTAATGATATCAAACAGCTGTTCACCCAAGAAAATCGACAAAATAGCCGGCGGCGCCTCGTTAGCACCAAGCCTATGGTCATTCCCGGCCGATGCGACGGACGCTCTTAAAAATTCGGCATGCGTGTCAACTGCCTGCATAAGCGCACATATGATAGTAAGGAATTTAGCATTTTCATGCGGATTATCACCAGGCGTAAGCCAGTTCTTCCCGTCAGGCCCGCAAATAGCCCAGTTATTATGTTTACCTGACCCGTTAACGCCCGCAAACGGTTTTTCATGAAGTAAGGCAACAAGCCCGTGTTTTTCAGCAACACTCTTTATCGTCTCCATAGTTATCATATTATGGTCTACGGCCAGATTAAGCTCTTCAAATACCGGTGCAATCTCAAACTGCGCAGGGCAGACTTCATTATGTCTTGTTTTGGCCGGTATACCTAATCTCCACAATTCACGATCCAAATCTTCCATGAAATTCATAATGCGAAGTTTTATGGCACCAAAATAATGGTCTTCCATCTGTTGATGTTTAGCCGGCGCTTTACCAAAAAGCGTACGGCCGGTCTGTACAAGATCAAGCCGTGCGTCATAGTATCTTTTATCAATAAGAAAATACTCCTGCTCAGCACCTAACGTAGCATATCCGCGTCTATCCTTGGCTTTAATACCGAACAGCTTCGCCAACTTATCTAATTGCAGCGACAATGCCGATATCGACCGTAACAATGGTGTTTTTTTATCTAACGCTTCACCTGTATACGAGTAAAAAGCCGTCGGTATACACAAAGTAGCACCGTTATCCGATTCCTTAATAAACGCAGGCGATGTCGGATCCCACGCAGTATAACCGCGTGCCTCAAATGTCGCACGCAATCCGCCTGACGGAAAACT
>Ga0265294_10004990_pt1 | contig 16280 bp, 10 predicted proteins | sample MunlanPumphouse3_FD_192504 | JGI IMG/M metagenome (GOLD analysis project Ga0265294, IMG submission 192504) | Groundwater microbial communities from a municipal landfill in Southern Ontario, Canada - Pumphouse #3 | ecosystem: Environmental > Aquatic > Deep subsurface > Groundwater | place...
GTTAGAATGTGTAGAAGAAATTTTATTGGCGGCCGAATCTCTTGTAAAATCAAATTGGATAGAAAATCCAAATACTATAATTTATGATTCATATTATAAACAATATGATAATAATTTATCAAGATGGGTTATTAAAAACGGGGAGTGGGTTAAAATTTGATGTTAAGAAGGATTTATTATGAATGTTAATTTATGATTTCTTTCTAATATGTGTATTACTCGGGCTAATTAGACAATTGATTTATTTAGATATTGGATTATGTAAATTGGTTATTAATGATTTTCACAAATGGAAAATTATTATTAATCCATTTATATTTATAATAAGTTCATTTATTGGGGCTCTTTCAACTTTTATTTTAAATTTTTTATGTACATATGAATTTTTTTAAATTCGGAGATTTTTATATCAAGATCTGGAACATATTCATATTTTGAAGCTAAACCTGCTGGTGATGCTGATGTGAAATGGATTTGTGCAAGGTGTAATGGTGATTATACTTTAGCTGGTATCGATAATGGTAGATTGTATTCATCGAATAATCGTGGAGTTTCTTGGGCAGAAGAAACTCCTGCTGGAAGTGTTAATATATACTGGAGAAGTTGTGCAGTAAACGCTTCTGGTCAAATGATTGTTGGTTCTGGTAGTGGTAGTACTTTACCTCCTACTGGTCGTTTATATTCAAAATTAGCAGGTTCTTGGGTTGAACAATGTCCATTTGGTAATTACCCTTCAATCTATTTTGGAGTAGCAATTAGTCCAAATGGAACTCGTATGATGGCGGCTTGTAATAGAAGTGGATATACATCTCGTTTATTCTCATATTATAATGGTACTTGGGTGGAAGAACAACCAGTTGGAAATATTGATAAAGAATGGATGTGTTGTGCTGTTAATGATAATGGTGATATGATTGCTGGTAATAAACTGAGATTATATATTAAACCAGCAGGAGGTACTTGGGTAGAAACACAACCAGATGGAAATAATAATAGAGAATGGCGTGGATGTTCTATATCATTAGATGGTACTAAATTTATTGCGGTTGCTTATAGCAATTTTGCTTGGAGATATGAATCCGGAATTTGGACAAAAATAAATCAACAACCACAATATCCTAGTGGTAGTGCAACATCCTTCACTAGTTGTGATTGTGACGCATCCGCAGAAAAAATTAATTTATCTTTAAGCTGGAATATGTTTAGTAATGTAACTATGAATGATATACACACTCAATACCAATGGCCTAATGTTTCTGGTAATGCTAGTAGTGGTATATCATCTGATACGACATTGATGATTATTGGAATGTATAATGGTCGTATGTATATTTATGATAGAGACACTTTACCAAATCAAACTGCTGAAGGATTTTATAAAGAATTTACATATACTCATACTGCTGGAACAAGAACAAATTTCAAAGTTAGATTAAGAGTATACAATAAAGCTTCTAATAATACAGTTTTACATTGTGAAGGTCGAGCAAATGATGATTTTTCAGATATCTACTTTACAAACGCTTCTGGAACTATTCTACGACATTGTTTAGTTAATGATGATGCGTATTGTAATGGTTTAACGAATGGTTATTGTCGATATGTTTGGATTGAGTTGGATGAAGTTGGAACATCGCCTACTACTTTTCGAATGTATTATGGAGATTCGACTCATACTGATACTTCTACTGATCCTGTGGTATTTTTTGATCAATATGATGATTTTGAAGGCGTGGAGTAAACGGTGATCCAATTGGACAGTTACCGCTGGAGATGTTAAAATTGATACGGCAATGAAGTGGCGAGGAACTCGAGGTGTAAAAATTGTTGGAGCTTATACCGCTGGAAAGGCTACTATTCCTATTCCTGCTGCTAATGAAACATATATTGGTTTTTGGGTGTGGCGTGATCGCTATTCTAATTTTGAAGCGATTCATGGTGATGGGAATACATATGTTAGATGTAAATGGGATTCATCTGGTGGTACAGCATATGTCGCTAATTTGAAGAATTATACAAATGGAGCATATACAGATGTTGTAACTGGTTTGTCAACTACTATTTGGAGACCAATTGAAATAGTAAATTTGAAATGGGATTCTGATACTTATACATTATATAGTGATTATACAAAACGAGGTGAAAATTTATCTATACAAGCTAGTGGTGGTTATACAAATATTTTACAAATTGCCAATGTGGTAAGTAATGGATATCATACATATATTGATCAGTTGGTAATTTGTACTAATTGTAATCCATACACATCTGCTGATACAGATTCAATCAGTGCTGAAATGATTAATTCTACATCTGGTCCTGCTACTATTAAAACTTGGAATGTGGTTAGTTCAACTAATATTAAAACAATTTGATAAAATATTTATTTTGGGGTATACTGGGGATAATATGAATGATTTTGGTGACATTATTGAACCGATATTTGAAGTATCGCCATATCGTAGTGAAATTCTAAAGAATATTGATTATAATTTTTCGCAGATTAAAAAAGATTTCAAAAATATTGCCGCTAAAAAAGACTTAATAAAAAATATTGGTGAATTTACTTCTATAGGTAGAATTGTATTTACTATAAAACCTAAATTTATGAACGCTTCTATTATTCCTATTTATAATAGAACATTTTCTGGTAAAATTATTTCAACATTTAAAGATTATAAATCAACTAATGATTTAAAAAAATTACAAACTACTGAAGAATCATCTCAGTATATTTCAAAAATTTATATATTATTTGGTCAAAATTTAATAGATGCACTTTCTGCTAGACAACTTACTGCAATTTTATTACATGAACTTGGACATTGTTTTGCACATACTTCAAATGCACCTTATATACTTTTGAGATTATTAGAGATTTCTCCAGTTCCAATATTAGTTTCTGTTCCATTATCATCTTTAATAACAACTATATATTTACCAATTCAGTTGATTGCGTTATTAACAACTATATTATTTTCAAGATCTTTAACATTTCTTGAACATAAAAGTGAATATAAAGCAGATCAATTTGCTATTAAATATGGTTATGGTGATGAAATGATAAAAGTATTAAATATTTTTGAACAAGAAAATAAGAAAACTAAATTAGATCGTCCTTGGTATATTAAATTAATAAAATTTATACATGAATTAATGACAGTTTCGACACATCCTGATAATCCTAGTAGAATCAAAATTTTATTTAAACAAATGGTACAAGATTATACGAAAATGTACCCAGAACTTTCTAATGAACTTAATATAATCTTAGCCCAATTTGATAAGAGGTGAAATAGTGAATATAACTAAAAATATGCAATACTCACGAGTAATGTCTGGGTTGAGACAACCGAGTAAAATTTTAGATATTCAACAAAAATTAGTTTTTATTTATCCAATGTTATATTGTGATAAAATTAAATCACCATCCCAATCATTTGAAAATAATTTGAGAGATTTCATAACAATTACTTTTCTATCTGATTTGTTTGTACAAAATTCATTGAGTATAGTTACAATGGCAAATCAAATCAGTCCAATTTGGGATGAGAAAAAACGAGAAATTGAAAAAGAACTTAATGTGGTTAAGCAATTGAAACCCGATTTTGCTTCGGATTCTTTATATCAAAAACTTCCATCTGAACAATATCCCATTACACCAGATTATAAATATGATATTCAACGAAAAATTGAAGAAAAAACTGGTGTAATTCGAAAATTGGCTAAAACTGATCCTAAATTAATTAAGTTACGTCCACATGTTGAAATTGTAACTCTTGGTAATTTAATTGATGTTCCTATAATTATGGGAACACAATTTAAGACTATTGATACTTTATCAACAATGTATATTTTGATTGCTGCTATTGGGTTAGGTAAACGACTAACTCGAGAAAATGATATTAAAGCTGTTTGTGCTGAACTTCGAACAATGACTCCAGATAAATATTGGAAATTATTACAAGGATTATTTGATAATCCAAAAACTGATAGTGGATTTTTTTCTCAGTTATTATCTAATACAAGAACCAAAATAGGATCATTAATTCCTTTAAATATTCGTAATAAATATAAAACATTAATGAGTTATTTTAGTTTTATGAGAGAAAAGAATAATGAAATTAGTGTAGAAAATCAAGCATCTATATTTGAACCATTAATGTTAAATAAAAATCAAATAGATCAAATTGAAAATTTTTTCTTATCAGTTACTAATAATGCTACAACATTAAGAGAAATTGGATTAGTTGTTGGAGAAAATGAAAGTTCTGCAATATCAACTCTTAACCTATCTGAAGATTTTCGTATAATTGCAGATGAAATTTCTAAATATTTTGAAGAATATAATAATACTTATTTCTTGACAATTTTAACATCTATTTCTAAATTAATAACTTGTAATCAAATTCAATTGTTAAATATTCAAGATATTTTTAATGATGCATTTGATAAGACTTTCTATCAAAAATTTAGAGAGTCAATATATTCAATTTTTGAAAAAATAGATAGTATTTTTAAGGAGTCTGGAATTACTTCTGTACAAGAACAACTTAAATACTTACAAAAAATTTCAAATATTAAATCTACTAATACACTTACAGATTTCTTTAAAAAATTACCAAAGAATTATATTAATACAGTTGAATTTACAAAAGATCATTTTAATGGTTTTATGACATATGTGGATCAATTTTCTACTACAGGATTAATTTTATCTTCAAAAATAAAAGATGAATTAGAATATGTATTATCAAAAATGTCAAATGATAAACGACCAGACTTAATTACTCATATCTTAACTGATTTTAATAATATAGAAGAATCAATTGATCATGCAATTGCTAAAATTTTAAAGATGTTTATTATATATCTTCGTGACGCAATTGATCTTGGTACTCTACCAGCTGTAGCATTACTTTTAAATGATCTTGACACGCCAACTGTTAAAAATAAGATGGTACCAACTCTTCTTGCAAGTGCTAAAAACATTCTTAAATTTATTTTCTATTCTCAATGTCAAATATCATTATTATCTTCAGTTGAGAAGATAGATGTTAAGTTACAAACAAAATCTTATGAACTAACTGAGTGGCCAAATTATTTTCTTGTCCTTCCAGTTGAAGTTATTTCTGCACTTTATTCTGCAACTGCTGGATTTAATTGGAAAAAGATGCTTCGATCTGATATTAAGAAAAATTTAGAACTTGACAGAAGACGTGCAGAAGGAAAAGAGATTCCAAAATCAGAGAATATTCGTACTGTATTTAATTTAAATGATAATTACATTAAAGGAATTGTAAGGTTTATAGTTACTAGATTAGATATACCAAATTTAATAGTTGTAGATTCTACAAAATCCCAAATTTATTGTAAATTAATGAATCAATCCGATGTTATAAAAATGAAGGCTTCAACATTGGAAACATTTATTAAATCAAAACTGGATACATTATTAATTTAAAAGGGAGATTTATTATGATAAAAACATCAAATGAAGATCAATATAAAATTATGGAGGAATCTATAAAAGCTCTTCAAAAAATAAATGAACACAAATCTCAAAAGAAAAAATCTTTTGAAATTATTCAAGAAGGTTTACAAAAAGTTACTACAGGATCTGAATTTTTTGAATGTTATGATTCTTTATTTTGGGAAGGTAAAGTAAAAGTTGATATGTTATATTTTGATCAGCTTCTTCAAAATTTAGAAGAATCTGAGGAGATTTATAAAGTTCTTGGAACATATTTTAAAAATATTCGAAATATTTATGAATTTGTTAATTTGAAACCTGAGATATATGGTAAAAAATTAGATTTTACAATTCTTGAACAAACTAATGAACAACAACATCATATCCTTTCAAATATATTATATGAATATTTTGATAAGAATTTTTATTCATTAACTCCTGATCAACGAACCGAAAAATATTTAGAAAAGTCTCGTGATTTATCAAAACAACTAATTTCAGAAGGTGTTTCACCTGAAGAGTCTATTGTTTTTAGTACGAAAACGTGTCTTGTTGAAAACTTACTACAAAAAATTGCATTTCCATTTGCAATTTGGTCTCGAATAAATTATTTACTTGAATCCGAGGATTATAGAAAAGTATTTGATCAAGAAGCTCTTGTGGAATTAGTTGACGCATTCAAATCTAAAACACATTCAATTTCAAAGATAATAGCCGCGGTGGTTTAATATACTTATATCTGATAATGAGGTGATTTGTGCTCAGTCAAGTATCCTTGGTGTATAATAAGCTTCAAAAAAATATTCAGGAAGATCCCTCTATTATTACTCAGATTCACAAAGAACTGAGTCGTTTAGTTTCTGATGCTTATACACAATCTATGAAATCTGATGAGGGATATTGTTTTAAGTTTACTCTTCCAATAACATCAGTATTAAATTTATTTAATACAGTAAAGTTAGATACGAAAGAAGTAAGAAAAGCTTTTCAAATTGATTGGAAATTTCCTGATCATGCCGTTATGTATAATGATTCTTATTATCATATTTTGTTATTAATATTATATTTAGGACTTCAGAAAAAAGATGAACAAATGGTGAATAATTCATTTTTGATTCTTTTTCAAAAATTATGGAATGGTCGTAAATATGCATATTTTAAATATTGTGATAAAAGAATAATGAATTATGTTGTAAATCATATGGTTAATCAGAAGCATAATGTTGCAAAATATGATACACCTCTTGCACTTGTAAAAGATTATTTTATACCTACATTACTTAAAAAATATGCTCCTGAGATTAATAAAGATATTTATAGACTTAGACAATTATTTATGCAATCCTGGAGTCGTTTAGATCAAATGTTTTCATTCAATTCCGTAATTGATGCGCGTACTGGTGAAAAGAAAGCTCAAGGTGGATTATTACCATTATATATGAAAGCAAAAGCAGATGGATTATACCAATCAACTCCTAAAGTTATGAAAAATGATGATGACGAATCTGATGTTGATCAATTTTCTACTGTTCATAATAGAGATGAGATTGTAACTTCGACAACAGATTTTATTACAATGAATATGAAGCCAAATTATCCCTCTTCATTTATTGATGATGTTCGAAGAAATACAAAAGTATCTGCGAAGATTATTGAACAATTAGTAGTGCATGTTCATAATCATAATAATTATGATATACTTCATGATTTGATAACTTTGATTTTATCTCGAACAAATATTGAAGATAAGAATGATCTTAAAACTCCTACTTTTATTAATAATGTTAAACGAACAATAATTTCATCTAAGAATAATGATGATGTTAGAAAACTTCAGAAATTACTTTCTATATTAGTCGAACGTATTTTTACTGATAAAATGCAATTAGATTTTAATAAATATGGAAAAGCTCAGCAGATGCAAATTTGTAATGTTATATTATATTGTTTGATTTATAATCTTCAACATTATGCTAGTAAGTAAAGATTTACTCGGCAAGATCTTTAATTAGGTCTTGCCGAGTAAATCAAGGAGTTTAAAATGGTATCATTTGACAATTCAGTATTTAAAAAATCTTCCGGAACAATAATGGGAGATTTATTTGGTAATTATTCTGGTGGTACATTAGTTTCTTATTTAAATGAGGTATTTGATTCATCTCAACCATATTCAAGCGCTTTAAATTTTTTTTATGAACAATTATATAGAAAATTTTCACCTGATATAAATGGTTATACAATATTATTTTTTATCCCTCCAGATTTATCTGGTTATGATTCGAAATATGGATCAGCATTATATGGAGTAGATAAAAGTAGTTATATGGGTGAAGTTGGAAAAATAATGTCATTTGCTGCTATTGATTTTACACCACCCCAAAGTGCAATTAGAACGGAGAGTGTTACTACTCGAAGTGGTGGAATACCTATTGCTTCTGAAGTTTCTGAAACAGATACATGTTCAATAACTTTTATTGATAATAGTTTTTTAGATATTTATATGTTTCACCATTTATGGATTGAATATATTCGGGAAATACTTGAAGGTTCATTAGAACCCAATCCTAAATATTATAATATTGACGATTCAGATTACTATGGAGCAATAGATTATGCAGCATCTTTTTATATTGTAAAATATCGTCCAGATATGAAAACTGTATCATTTGTTTCTAAATGTGTTGGAGTTTTTCCACAATCATTGCCTAATAAAGAATTGATAGGAACACGTACATCTAATGAGTTAGTAACCTTACCTTTTACATATTCTTGTAGTGGATATAGAGAAAGTTTACATATGGAGAAAGAAGGGCAAGGTTCGTGGATTTTTGATGAGTTAGATGAGGTAGTTACAGCTTTCCAAACAGAAACCTCAAAAGGTTTATTTGGAGGATTTTTAGGAGAAGTTCTTAATAAAACTATTGGATCAACTGATGGTGTTTTAGATGTATTAACTTCACAATCTCAAAAAATACAAAAAGTCGGATCAGACGTTATAGGTAGTATTTCTCCAATGTGGAGTTCTATACAAGGTATATCTGGTCCAGGTGGTATATCAAAAATCTTTAAAGTTAATTAAAAAGGAAATTAAATTATATGTCTTCAACTTTACCAACTCTTAATTATACAACTCCTGAAGAGTTTGTAAATTATTATTATGAAAAACTTAAAGATGATCTTGCTATTTTCGATTTACAAATTAGTAAAGTTGGATTTATTGGTTTTCTTTTAAATTTATTGGGTTTTACACATTTTGATTTAAAACAATATTATGATACACTTTTTAATGAAGCTTTTGTTGGAACTGCTCAAACTGAAGAAGCTCAGTATTTACACGCTTCAATATATGGTTATATTCCATCATTTGCTACACCATCTGTTGCAGTTGGAACAATTGAATTTGATATGGAAAATTGGTTATCTACCAGATCTTCAAATACTATTCGACGGGAAGTTATAGTTGGATATGATTCATCGACTGGTTCATATGTTTATCAAAATAATGCTTTTTCAATTGATGATTTTAAATTTAATATAGATGCTTTTTATACATTTGTTGAAGTTAAACATGATGGTGTTTTTTACTATTATGCAAATGTTATAACATCCGATGGTGTTAAATATACTATTCCTTCTGCATCATCTTTGATTTCGATTCCTTTATACTCGACAACCCAATTAGTAAAAAGAGAAATACAATACGAACTTCCAGCATATGATTATGGAACATATTATACTTATACTATTAGTATTGATTCAAGATATTATCTTGCCGGTATTGATATTTATATAACAGAAGTTGGTTCTTCTGTTGAAGAAAAATATACTATAAAACATATAAAATATCTTGAAGATGGTAATGATAAAAGTATATTTTTGAGAAAAAATACTTCTACAAATTATATTTTAGAATTCGGTTCTGGAATTAGAGGTAAATGGCTTTCCGGTGCTAGTTCTAGAATAATTGTATATACTACAAATGGAACATCTGGTAACTTAATTGATAAAACTAGTTCTAAAATTAATATTGAAGGAGATGTATTAGCATTTGATTATAAATATGATGCAAATTTTCAACTAACAAATGTGGATTATACACCATCGATTTTACAGTTACCAATGGTTGATTTTGAATATTCTGAAAATGGTAAAGATCCTTTAAGTGGAGATGATCTTCGATTAGAAATTGTAAATTACATACAAACCCGTGATAATATGATTAGTCAACAAGATTTTTATAATATTGTGAGTTTGTATTATAATGATTTTAAATTTCTTTTCAAAAAGATTCATGTCTTTGATAATAATTTTTATTTATATAAAGCTTTTAGAAATAAATTCCAAACAATTCAATATTCAACAGCTCATACTGAACCTGTAATTAATTTTGATTTACCAGCAAAACTTGATTATAATATTACTGCAAGTGCTATTACAAGTATGTCTGGGACGATGAATACAGGTACTTATCAATATTTTATTATAGCTATTGATTCATGGGGTAAATCAAGACCTTCTATTGTTGTAGATGCAAATGTTAATAATGCAGTAGGTGAAAATTCTGTACTAATAGAATGGGATCATATACCATTAGCTACTCAATATCGAGTATATCGTCAGTATAGTAATTATTACTTACGATATTGGGAAATAAATGTGACTGAACCCGTTACTGCGACATACACTTATACAGATACTGGTGGTTCTGGAGAAATATTACCAATTACACCTCAAACACAAGAGCTACAGGAATTTTTTTGGAGACCTGAATTTACTATTAATGGTGAAACATTTATAAGTCCTTTTGTTTATAAAGGAAATACCCGGATGAATTATTATGAAGGGTATATTATGAATGAAAATCAATTGGTTAATTTTTCTGAAATTGTATTAGATCCGGATACTATTGGTACTGGTTTTGAAGTTCCAAATATATACTTAAATTTAATTTATGATAAAGATACTTATAAAACAAATATAGTTTTAAAATCTTTTCAAACCATAAATAATTTAGTTTTTACAATTTCGATTTATGGAGAAAATTATAATAATGTTTTAAATGTACCTATGAAATGTTTTCCAATAACTAATAATGAATTTGTATATGAGTACAATGATTTAGAAAATTTTGGTATTTTAAAAGATTCGATACAACTTGAAATCAGAGGAGGAATTTCAACATCGGTTCAAACAGAATTGTGTGAACCGTTTATTATTTCTTCTTCACCAGCTAATGTTTTGCAAATTAAAATAAATGATGCATCTGAAGAATATGAAGAATCATATGTAACAATTATCTTAACACCTGGAACTCGATCCGCAACTGAAATTGCTGCCGAAATAAATTCTGAATTTGCAGAAGATATTGCAACTGTAGTTGTAGATTATAATGGAAATAATAGAATTAAATTAACTCCTTTGTCTGGTGATAGTGTTTATAATTTATTCATTTCTGAATCTGGATCTACATGTTTATCTGCATTAGGATTAAATGGAAATGATGATTCTCCTGCGATTTTTAATGGTGAGATGACTTGTTTAAAATTTACATGTAAAACAAATAATTTTTATCAATTACGTGATGTATCAGATCAATTACGATTAACAAGATATACTAATGGTGATAATTCTTATTTGACTAATATTCCTATTATAAGTAAGGAAATTTTTGAACAAGATGAGGAATATTATATTGAAAAGATTTATACTTTTATAACTGGTGTTTCGTTTGATGTTAATAGAATGGTTACCGATACTATTCAATGTAGATTTTTAAATTCATATTTAATTGAATCTCCAATTATTGAATCTTTATTTGTTCAAGGAGCACAAGTATTTTCAAATGTTACATATAATTGGTTAGATCCATACATTACTACATTACATGAAACGCCTTCATATGTGCTTTCTGGATCTAGATATTTAGTTAGTACAACACCTCTATCTGGTAGTGATTTTGAAGGTCATGAAAATGAAATAGCAACTTACACATCTGGAAGTTGGTCATTTTATTCTCCTGTTGAGAATGATTTTATTTTAGATAGTAATGATAATATAAGTTACATGTTTGATGGTACAAATTGGACTAATATTCCAAATATTAAATTACCATTACATTTACAAGTTGTAGTAAAAATTGATAAACTATATGTTCAACGAAATAATGTTGATTTAGTTTCTGAAAAAGAGAATTTATTAGAATCTATTGGAAACTATTTACAACAAGCATTTACTGGTACTGATATTGTTTATTATAATAGTTTATTAGTAGAATTTATACACTCTGGTCGAAATTATATTAAATCTGTTAATGTATATGTAACAGATTCATCAGACGTGCCGAATGAGTTAAATAATGGAATAGAATTTCGGACATATGATGATTTTTTTAAAGATTTAAAATTTAAAGTAGACATTGTTAAATTCGCTCCTATTATAATATATTGGGATGTTGATAATATTGCTATTCAGTTTATAATTGAGTAATACTATTCGGCGAGATCTTTTAACTAGATCTCGCCGAATACGGAGGCGAAAATGTTAGATGAAATAAAACGTAAAATCATTTCTCAACAAAATTCAATTGGGAAAACTATGATAATTGACGATTCTTTAACACCTACAGATTATCAGACGTTAAATATGATTCAAGAAAATAATCATGTTGATATTAATGATTATTATGTTTCTGAATGGATCAAATGTCGTAAAAATCCATTATATTATATACTTAATTATGTTTACTTTCAGGAGATTGGTGGGAAACGTAAATATGATAAAGAATTATTACATAAGAAACTACGACGAATGATAAGATCTGTATTTCATTATCACACAGTTTTATTAATAGCAAGTCGGCAACTTGGTAAAGCTCTTGATGTTAAAACTTTAATACCACTTGCAGATGGTGGTTATACAACAATGAAGAAAATACAGGTTGGAGATTTAATATTAGATGAAAATGGAGATCCAACTTCTGTAATAGCTATTTCTGAAATTATGTATGATCATAAATGTTATAAATTGGAATTTGATAATTGTAAAACTCCAATTATAGCTGATGCTGGTCATCTTTGGAAAATAACGAATAAAATTTATAATTTTCAAGATAAAATTTTAACTACGGATGAAATTTTTAATATAACAACTAATTTACCACATTATAGTATTAAGATGGGTTGTTTTTCTTTAAAGAATATTCAACCAACTGAATCAGTACCAGTTAAGTGTATCACTGTTGAAAATTCTTCTGGTATGTTTTTATGTAGTAGAGATTTTATACCTACCCATAATTCTACAACTGCTGCTGGTATTTTATCTTGGGCTGCAAATTTTTTTCCTTCTAATAGAATTGTAATTCTTAATTTTAGAAAAGATTCAGCACAAGAAAATCTTAAAAAGATTAAATTTATTAACAATAATCTTCCTAAATGGATGAGAGTTCCTAGTTTATCTAAAAGTGAAATAAAATCATATTGGGAATTACAAAATGGTTCAAGAGTTGATACTTTTTATCCTTCTACAACTTCTTCACCAGATACATTGGCTCGTTCTTTAAGTGTTCCTGTTTTATATATTGATGAAGCGGCATTTATACCTCATATGCATGAAATTTACGGTTCAGCTCAACCTACTTTATCAACAGCTCGAGAGCAGGCTGCAAGAAATGATTATCCATATATGATTTTAATGACATCAACTCCAAATGGTGTTGATGGAGATGGTAAATTTTTTTATGAAACACATGAATTAGCAGTAGATTCTGATGATATTTTTATTGATAATGGAGAGAATGAAAAAATTTCTGAGGATGCACAAAAATATATTACAGCACCTGATAGAAATAGTTTTGTTCGAATTCGTTATCATTGGTCTGAAAATAGTTTAAAAACATTAGCATGGTATGAACAGCAGAAAAAAGAACTTAATTTTGATCAACGAAAAATTAATCAAGAATTAGATCTTTTATTTGTTGGTGGTACATATTGTATTTTTGATGATATGACTTTACAAAAATTTAAAAAGCAAGAAACTTGTTATTCGCGGGAATTAAAAAATCAAACAAATTTAACTATATTTGATGATGTTATCGATCCACAGGATTTTTATTTGATAGGAGTTGATACTGCTAGTTCTATTCGTGGAGCGTTTAATGCAGTTGAAATTTTTTCATATAAAGATTTTAAACAAATTGCTGAATTGAATGTTAAATTGGGATCACTTACTAAATATGGTGAAGTTGTTGATGATTTATTTCGATGGTTATATAATATTGTTGGAGAAAGAATTATATTAGCAATAGAAAATAATTCTATTGGAAAAGCTATTATTGAACATTTATTGTATCATATTCATGATTTTAATTATATACCCTTTATATATAAAGATTTGAAAAAGAGTGAAATACCTGGAGAACCAATAGATGAATCATCTCATGAATATGGAATCAATACTAATACAAGAACAAAAGAACTAATGGTTTCTTTGTTTTATGATTTATTAACAGAAGATCCATCTAGAATAAAATCACAATATTTAATTAGTCAATTGAGTTCTATTCAAAGAAGTAATAGAGGTGTAATAAAAGGTTCTAGTTTTAGTGATATGTTTATGGCTGGTTCTTTTTGTGCATATGCTCGAAAAATGACACAATTAAAGATCTTGCCGCTTTTAAATTATTCTAATGATCAATTATCACAAAGTTTTTTTAATAATATCAAAACTGTTGCACAAATGATGAATACAAAATTAATTATTCAAGATGTTCAACATATTGATAGAAAAATTATTAAAACCGCACAAGAAGATGAGGCTCTTACTCATCAAACACATTCACAAATGGAATTATCTGAAAGTGATTGGAAAATTTTTATGCCAATTATGACACCTATTGATTAAAAGATTTATTTTAAATTATTAAGGGATTTCCTAGTATGGCACAAACAAATTTAGGTTTAAATAATAATTTAATGCGAGAAGTTGTACAATTTTCAAGAGGAAATCTAAATCGTCAATCATCTTCTGATTTAGAAACTAAAAATGAATATGATAAATATAAAGGAAAAGCATCTCCTTTACTACAAAAATTACTTATCCCATCTATAGCTTCATCTATTATTGCGGAACCTTTATATCATAATCGTATTACATCTGGGATAAAAAAATTTTCACCTCTTTATGCAGATAAATTTTCTTCACTTATAGAATCCGCGTCAGGGCCAATTGGTGGTCTTGGTTATTTGATTCCTAAAGCATTGTCAGAAGGTTTAAGATCTCGACGACATGCTTATGAAAAACGGCATATGCCTCAACTTGGAAAAGTTGGAAGAGCTTCAAATTTATTAGATCAATTTAGTACTTTAAATTATTTGACAAGTGGATTGCCTAAAGGATTAGGAATGTTAGCATCTACTATGTTTCCTAATATTAAAACACATCTTCCAAAAATTCCAAGATTGGAAAATTGGTTAACTGGAACTGCAAAAGAGCGATTAACTGGTATCGCTTCTGAAGGTGCGCCTGGTGGGCTATTGAACTTAGCATATTCTGGTGCTAAAGGTACTGTTAATAAATTAACTGGAAATGCTATTCCAAATTTATTAAAAAATGCAGCAGAACAAGGTGGTATTGCTGGAACTTTAGCACATGGAGCTGGAGCTGCTAATAGTAAAATTATGGGAGTATTAGCTGATCCAACTGGTCTTTCATTGGCATTATCTGGACTTCAAATTGGAATGTCAATATGGAAATCTATAAAGTTAGCTCGTTTACAACCTCGTAGAGAAGTTCCAGAATCTTTTGCTCGAAAATATTTAGGTCCTGATACTAGTGGTCCTGCTATGAGAAGAATTTTAGCAATGACTTCTAAAAAGGGAATGGATGCTCAAACCTTATCATTTATGGTTCTTCAAGTAATTGAAGGGGATATACGCCGATCTAATGTGTTATTAGCAGGTTTACGAGGTGAAATAGCTTCTGAGTCTGATTTTATTCGACAAGAACGAGAAAAAGGTCAAGATGCATTTTTTGATACGTATGGTCGTGAAATTTTTGGGGAAGATAACAGAGGTTTTTTCTCAACTGTATTTGATAAGCTTGATTATACTTTATCTTCATTAAAAGAGAAATATGATCCTATTACTCAAATAATGAATAAATTGTTGGGACACAGTAACATTACTGATAAGCTTGCAAAAACATATGGTTATGATACTGAAAGTGAAATGACTAAAGAAAAATCAATTACATTTGGTGTTGCAGGTGATCAAACGAAATTATTACACACACCAGCTAGTGCTATTTGTAGTATGGCACCAAATGTTGAAGCCTCTAAAATGGCAATTATGTCTGCATCTTTCGATATTAATCGATTTATATTAGCTGAATTAATGACAATTAGAATATCTGGATTTGGCATTCAAGAAAATATTCTGAATCGTAGAGAGCCAAGTTTCTTAGAAAAGATGTTTGGTAATATTTTAGAGAAGATAGATCCTAGAAATTGGCCAGGTATAAATGCATTATTGAATATAGCAAAACTTCCAGTAGATGCATTAGCCGCAACATTTAGAGGTGCAAGAGGATTAGTTACATCTGGGATGTCAGGTCTTGAAAAAGTTTCTGCTGGAGCTAGACGAATGTTTGTTGGAAAACATTATCAAGCTCTTAAAGATCCTGAAGCATTATTAATGGAAGCAGGATTACATAAAGAGGATTCTGAAAAAACTAATGATTTTTTTGTTAGTGGTTTACCGGGTATTATGGCTGATCTTAAGTGGGTAGAATTTGAACAGCTTAATATTCAAAA
>Ga0265294_10004991_pt1 | contig 16280 bp, 9 predicted proteins | sample MunlanPumphouse3_FD_192504 | JGI IMG/M metagenome (GOLD analysis project Ga0265294, IMG submission 192504) | Groundwater microbial communities from a municipal landfill in Southern Ontario, Canada - Pumphouse #3 | ecosystem: Environmental > Aquatic > Deep subsurface > Groundwater | place...
CCACCATAGTTGAGGAGACTTAACTTGAATGTTAAAAGTACCTTTATCGGACTTTGGGTCGATCGATTTATCTATAACGCGACCAGTGGAAGGATCTATCAACTCGAAGATGACCGGAGCTGTTGCGGATGAAAGTGAGTAACATACTGAAATATTTGCTTCAGTAAAATCCTCATTAAGTGAATAGGAAATATCAAAATCTGTTATTCGATTCATCGGAAGATACTCCACTCTGACATCGCCACACAGGCCTAAGGCTATTAGTCTGGGGCTCCAGTCCCAGCCAAATGCAAATGGAGGTTTACACGAACGCGAAAATTGATCATTTCTCTTCTTTGCGTGCTCATAAACGGGTGCAGGGTAGATCAATACATCGATCTTTATTTGATCCCCGGAATGTTCAGACAGGTCTATTCTGACAGGAGTATAAATTCCTTTTCCTTCTTTTACTACAGAGTTGTTGATCGATATTTCGTATTGATATTCAATACTGTCGAAAACCAGATACGGTATCTTATCTGTTACTTTCTCAAGGTGTACAGATGATGTGTAATGCCAAAATTTATCATGCATCCATTGGAACTTCAGCACATTAGAGGCATAAGTATATGGAGACATATTCTCTTTGCGAATCATATCAAGTTGCACTGCCCCCGGTACGATAGCTTCGAAGTATGACTCAGGTTTGATGGTTGATTTATCGGAGAATCCTAACTGCCAGGCTGGTCTTTGTATCATCGGTCTAAAATCTCCTGTCACTTTCTTTTTTCTTTCTTTCTTTCTTTCTTTCTTTACATTGGTGTATCAATAAGATAATATCATTATTGAAAGTTTCTGACAAGTTACAATGTAAGAGTGTGTAATAATTTCTTCTAATAGTCTGAACGGGGGTGTACGATGTGTCAAGTATTAACTTATGGTGAAATATTGTGGGATATATTTTCTGACAAAAAGGTTATCGGGGGGGCTCCTTTGAATCTGGCTGCTCATTTAACAAAGCTGGGCGCAAAGGCAGCGATAGTGAGTGCTCTGGGGAATGACGAGTTAGGAGAAGAGGCATCTGAAATATTGAAATCATTAGATCTGGAACAAACCTATGTCATGGATTCTCACAGGCCAACAGGTGTTTGTAATATAACATTGGACCAATACGGACAACCGGTATACGACATAGTGTCTGATGTTGCATACGACCACATCGAACTTAATGATGAAATCATCGATGCAATCCGGAGGAATCGCTATGATGCATTTTGCTTTGGCACTTTAGCTTCAAGAAATGTTGTGTCAAGGCAAACTCTCAGCAGGATCTTGAATCTAGTAAAATTCAAAATGATCCTATATGATATAAACATCCGGCAAAACTTCTATGACACGGATATCATAAGAGATGGATTGAGACGATGTTCGATCCTGAAAGTCAGCCGGGACGAGTTTGGGGTCTTGAATGAAACCGAGTTGATAATAAGTACACTTGACCGGGTTTCAAATGCTGCTGAATATAGTAAGGCATGTAAAGAACTATCTGAAAAATATGACATTGACTATGTTTTGCTTACTCTCGACAAAGAAGGGGCATTTGTCTATAAACGCTTTGGTGCTGAGAGTTACCGGTCGGAAAAACCAAAGTCAAAGCCGGTCTCAACAGTTGGAGCAGGTGACAGCTTTGCGGCTTGCTTTCTGTACATGTTATTAAAAGACCAGCCGCTTAAAGAGTGCCTTGATAAGGCCGTGCTGTTGAGCGACTACGTTGTCGGGTTCAAAGAAGCGATCCCTGCTTACTCGGACGACCTGGTAAAAGCTTTGGAGATAAGAAGAATCTTACAAAATGTTCAAAAATAACGCTATATGAATATAAAAATTGTGCAAAAATATTGACAATAATGTGAGATGAGTATAATATCAAAGTGAATAAATGGAAAGTGTGTGAGATTACAAGCGGTGAAATGTAAGGAGAGATTATGGAAAAGAGAATTGTTCTTATAATAGCCTGTATCCTTTCAGTCTTGATATTTGTGGCTGCATGTGGGCCGAATCCAACAGAAATTCAACAGAATAGCATTGACGGGGAGTCAAGTGTTTTAGAATCGGTTGCGTCTAATGATGAGATATCTGATGAAATATCTTCTGACACAAGTTCAGATGTAGATGTTGCTGACTCAGCAGATGAAAGTGAGTTGATTTCACAACAAGAATCAGTCACTGAATCTCATGCTCCGATCACCGTATCTGAAGCTGAAGAAGAGATAAAAAAGCTTGATTTGAAAGGAGCCTCTATAACATATCTTGTTCATTGGGACCCTAATGGAAATGACGCGCGGTTACTTAAAACGCGGTTTAAAACATACTGTAATGGAAATATTGTTTTTATAAATGCACCTTATGAAAAATTAGGAGAGAAACTCAGTTCAATGATAATGGGAGGAGACAGTCCTGATATCTATGCAGTTAGGAGTTGGGATTTTCCGGCACTGATGTATAAAGATGTTTTCCAGGAACTTGACAGTAAGATCGACTTTGAGTCTTCGATATGGATCGGAGATAAAAGCCAATATGACCAATTCCTGTGGAAGGGTAAACACTATCTTGTCGGAGGATCAGGCCCTACAACCTATATATGGTACAACAAACGGTTGATGGATGAATACGGAATAGAGAAAAATCCGGGGGATTTGGTCAAAGAAAACAAATGGGACTGGAATTCATTCCTTGATATAGCCAGAGAGATGACTGATCCTGAAGAGGGGATCTACGGTTTGTCTGATAGCGGAATGATTTATGCATTTATGTCAGGATTAGGTGAAGAACTTATCAAGTTCACCCAACACGGTATCGAATCAAATGTGAAATCAGCTAATATCGCAACTGCTCACCAATTCTACAGTGATCTATATATCAAGCATAAAGTTATCAACCCAAGCCCGAATCATGTACAGGAGTTTGCTAACAGTAAATCAGCTATGTATTATGGAGGGCATTGGGAAGCTGCGCAGGATCCTATTAAGAAAATGCATGACAGCGGCGATGTGACATTTACACATATACCGAAAGCACCGGGTGCATCAACTTATATGTATCCGGGCAGCGTTGGAGGTCATGCTATCCCGAAAGGCGCAAAAAATATTCAAGGTGCAGTTGCTTTTCTGACAATGGGGCAGGTGTCTAAAGCTTATGCAGACGAGGAAAGAGCAAAATGGCATGAAACTTCGAATCACAATGCTCAGGAAATTATTATTATTGATGAATCATATGAGTTGACAAGCTATCCTATATATTCATTCGGGATCAACGCAGCTTCGTCTGCTTATTGGAGTATCCTGGATGAGCTTCGTGGTGGTGCTAACTGGTCAACACTAAGTGAAAAACTTGATCCGCTGATTGAAAAAGCGATTGCCGATCTGCAGAAATAGTATGAATATGAAAAGATGCAGTTGCATAATCATTTTAGCGCTGGTTGTGTCGATTACTTTGTCTTCGTGCAACTCTGATGATGCTAAGAGTGATGTTTCTTCTATCGCGAAATCGTCTTTTGCCAAATCGGATCCTACAGTTGCTTCGTCTGAACACTCGCAGATCTCCGGAACTGAAGTTTTGTCTGATGAGTATCAGGAAGATTCATCTGTTGTAAGTTCGCAGGAGATGTCGAATGTCGGATCTTCAGCAGCATCAAGTGCTCCGTTGGAAGAACCGTATCCGTTTCTGCAGACTTATCCGCAAGACGGAGGGTACATTTTAGATGGAAGCCGGCTGCTTAAGTGGACAGAGTCGAAATACGCAGAGAAGTATATGATCACGATCGCTGAGGATTCATCCTTCTCAAATATTGTTGGACAGTTTGAAAGTTCCGTTAACCAATATGAGATAAAAGTGCCCCTTGCTGTGAACCGAAAATACTATTGGAGGGTAAAAGCTGTGAATACATCAGGAACTGCCAATTCTTTTAATGACAGTATGGCTTTCGTGTTTCTTCCGGATCTTAAGAAAATGCTCGATGACTATATGATGACTAATGCTTCTGAACCCCGGAAAAAGCCGATTTCTGAAGGTGAGCTTTACAGCCCTGTCAACACAACGACATGGGATTATTGGTTTGCTGAAAACAATAATCAATATCATACCTTTCACCTTGAAAGACAAAACGACAAACCTTCAGATTATATTGCGGTAGGACATGCTGTTTCAGATGATTTGTTGAAATGGGATTATTATGGAACCGTGATTCAAGCTGAGTCCGGCAGATGGGATGATCTGAGGATCGCTACAGGTAGTACAGTGAAAAATGACGAGATATGGTATACATACTATACAGGGCATTCAACTGCAGATCCGGGGTTTGGACTATCGATCAGTAAAGATCTCTTTAATTGGATGAAGGTCGGCAATGAAGCTATAATCCCTGCTTCGAGAAGATTTTCTGTAAAATGGAAAAACATGGAATATGATGTCGGAGTGAGTGCCGATCCATATGTGTTTCCGGAAAAGATCAACGGATGGCATTATATGTTTGCTAATGCCTCTGTGCTAAATATTGGGAAAGGCTTTCCCGGATGCATTCTGCTTCTTAGATCCCGGGATCTTCTGAATTGGGAAAGTGTGAAAATAGTTGCTCACACCGGTGAATTCCTTCGTATGGAAACGCCTCAGGTATGGACGAGAAACGGAATATGGTATCTTTACTTCGGAGGTGTCAGACTTCGAAGCAGCGTTGATCCATCGCTTATAGATCCCAAAATTGTTTTTAATAACGGTGAACAAGAAATCGTTTCGAACTATATTTTCACCTCATCGGATATTGATGGTGACTATTCGGAGCAGAACTGGTCTAATATTAGTCTGCCCGACGGGAAACCTTTCTATATATGTAAGTTCATGAATGACACTGCGGGCAATGATGTGATGTTAACAACATATTGGGGAGTCTGGAAGCTATCGAAACCATATGGTATTACATATGAAAATGACGGCACTGTCGTCATTCGATAAGAACTCTGTAATCATACAATGTAAGAATATGCTATAATGTTTCATGATATCAATAACATACCGCAATGAGGAAAAGAGGAAACATTTATGGCTGGTGTAAATACAACTCAAATAGCTAATGAGTTAAATCTGTCGCGGAACACGGTTTCTAAAGCGCTTAACAATAGTCCGGAAGTAAGCGAGAAAACAAAGCAACTTGTTTTGTCTACAGCTGTGAAATTAGGTTATAAACGCATAAATAAGCAATATTACGAGTCTTACGCATCCAGTCAGACTTATTACGATATTTGCCTGATGGTTCATGAACGCGAAGTGACGAACAGCTTCTGGAATATTATTTTGCAAGGCATAGAAGAGTATCTGAAATCCAAGAAATGTAAGATAATATTCGGTATCCTGAGCAGAGAAGAAGAACAGAATGAACTTCTTCCTCTTGTGATACGAAGCAACAGTATTTCAGGAATAATTTCAATTGGATCATACTCTGAAAAATACTTTAGAAAAGTTAAAGAAACTAATATTCCAATCGTTTCAATAGACACAGCATCCACGATTCCGGATAACCGTTTGTTGAATGATACGGTTATGACAACAAATGAGAGCAGTGTATATGAAATAACATCCACACTTATAGAGAAAGGTTGCGATAAAATCGCTTTTGCCGGAAATCCACACGACTGTAAAAGCATATACGAAAGGTGGAAGGGATTTCATACAGCAATGAGTGATCATAACATTCCTTTTCAGAAAAGTTATGATAACTTTCTTGAGATATCAGTGGAACATGAATATCCTCATATCGAACAGATAGTTTCATCGATCGAAGAAATACCGTGTGCTATCGTCTGTGCTAATGATACGGTCGCCAATCATATCATTCGTGTCTACAAGAAGAAGAATATTAGAGTGCCGGAAGATATCCTGGTTTCGGGATTTGATAATTACTATTCAGTATTCAGTCCATCATCGAAACTTACTACCGTGGATTATAATATTCGGGAGTTAGGGTATCTTGCAGCCAGACAGATCCTGTTCAGGATCGAACGTCCGATTGCTCCGTTTATTGTTATAAGAACAGCTTCAACCATTATTTACAGAGAGTCTACTGGAAAAGTCTGATTCTGTATCAGACTATGTTGCAATATATAATCTTACAACAATCTTACAATATACGTTGAAAATCCATGAAATTGTAATTTGTTTCTTTGCATTTTGTTTGACAAGGTGTGGATATTGTTTTATAATAAGCACATTAATTATGTGTTGTTTTAACATATGCCTAAATTAAATTAAGATGAAAAGATATTTGACAATTATAAAACGATTACATTAATCTTACAGTGTAAGATAATTCGAGGTCATCATGTCAAAACAATTGTTTTTGGTGTTGGTTTTTATTGTAACAGGAATCTTTATGATCGTTATGTGTGTAACAGCCTGCTATCAGAAACCGACTGTAACATCAGGAATAGGGTCGAATTCAGAAAATTCCGGACAGCAGGATGAAAAAAGTTATTCTGTAATAAGTGAAGGTGAAAGTGGTGTTTCTTCAAATGTTATTAAAAGTAGTGAGGATGTGCAGTCTGTTATTGCACCGGATCACACCTCTGATTCGATTTCGGAAACTGCGTCGATACCAGACATATTTGATTGGGGTAAAATGAATACTAACGATTTGATTCTAATATATCCTTCACATGGATCATCGATAGAGTTTGGTGAAATAAAATTCTTCTGGTCAGATATAGGAGCTGATAGTTACGATTTTACGCTGGAAGTTTCTGTTGGTGGTGATTATAAAAAGCTCATCGAAAAATCAGATATATCATCTTGTGAATGGATTGTTAAAGATAAAATTGCCAGGGGGAAAACGTACCGCTGGAAGGTAACAGCTAACATAAATGGAGAAACGAAAGGACATTATCTTGATCATTCAAGCGGTGCCTATTTCTTTGTGCCGTTTGCTCCTGAAGAACATCCGTCAAGTCTGGGCAAGGATTTTGAATTTTATGAAAATGTATCTATGGAAGTTCTTAACAACTATTTGTCAAGGTCAATTACATTGTCTTTTATCAGCTCACCTTCTGTAACATCTGAGTCTGATAAAACCATGATCTTAAGAACAGGCGCGAAGTATGTGGGACGCTCCATAATTCCCTGGAAAGCCGAAACAGACTACTCGCAGACGATAGATGACTATGCTGCTGTCATAAATGAAATGCATGAACATGATCCGGAAATAGTGTTTGAGGCTTGTATATTCGAGACAGTCTGGACAGACTGCAATTTAGTCAGTATCCCTGAATGGGTTTTTCTTGCATTCGGACAGAAGCCGGAAAGCAGAAATTTTGCGTATGAAAAAATGCTGTTCGATAACGGTAAATATGTTGATTTCTGGGAAAGCGGATGTTCTGTGCCGGATATAACTAAATTGGAGACACAGATGTATTTTTACTATCGCGCGTGCCGATACATTGACGCCGGGTTTGAGGGCATCCACTGGGGACAGGTGATGCTGATAGGTTCTGAAGATCATGAGTTTGCCTTTTATCAGAAGCTGCTGAATATGGTTCGTGAGTATGCCCGTGAAAATGCCAGAAGAAAATTTGTCTTCAATAATGCACATGTGCATGGAATGACAGGGCCTGATGGAGTACTTCTATTTGACTTTCACGCTTACCCTTTCAGAGGGAAAATTCCAGCGGACGAAATCGATCATGCTCCTTCTGAAGATCATCCTCAGAGAGTAGTTCTTGATATTGGTAATAATGATTCTATCTACGGTAGAAGCATGGGTGGAGTTACATATAGCGGGTGGAGTTGTGATTCGCTTCCGTATATCGTTGAACTTGACAATGGTAACGGAGCTGATCCTGCATATCTTAATCACGCGATGTCAAGAGGAGCAGATCTGTGGGGAATGGATGAGATAAGCTGGTTTGTAAATCAACCTTACAGTTATAGGGCATACTGGCTGGACTACTGTTATGATTGGATCCGGGAAAATGATCCGTCCGGACATCTCATGATGCCCGGAAGCAGACCTTTCTATGATCAGAAACTCGGTTCGATCAGTTGGTACTACGCAATGGATAAAGATATATCGACATATGGATCAGGTGATGAAAAAACTATAATCAGGATATGGGCTAAAACAAATTAAGGAGGAGAAAATGAAAAAGAGAAAAGTACTGGTTTTGATGTTAACAGGGATCATTATGATTGCTATGCTTATAACAGCATGTGATCAGGAACCGGCTGTAACATCAGGAATAGGGTCGGCCTTAGAAAGTTCCGGACAACAGGATGAAACAAGCTCTTCTGTAATAAGTGGAGATGAAAGCGGTATTTCATCAAGTGTTATTGAAGGCAGTGAGGACGGTCAGTCTGAAGTCTTATCTGATCCCGCCACTGAGTCAAGTTCAGTATATGTATCCAAAGAACCTATAACAGTTTCTGAAGCCGAAGAAGAAATCAAGAAGCTGGATCTTAAGGGTGCATCGATCACAATGCTTGCTCATTGGGATCCAAATGGTGCTGATGCAAGGCTGGTGAAAACAAGGTTTAAAAACTACTGTAATGGAAACATAATATTTGTAAACGCTCCTTACGAGAAACTTGGAGAGAAACTAAGTTCGATGATAATGGGCGGTGACAGTCCGGATATCTATGCTGTAAGAAACTGGGACTTTCCTGCTCTTATGTACAAGGATGTTTTTCAGGAGTTGGATGATAAAATAGATTTTAACTCTTCTATCTGGGTAGGAGATAAACCTAAATATGATCAGTACTTATGGAAAGGAAAGCACTATATCATAGGCGGAGCAAGTCCTGCGTATTTCATCTGGTACAATAAACGTCTTATGGAAGAATATGGTGTTGATAAGAATCCGGGTCAACTGGCTAAAGAAAATAAATGGGATTGGGATGCTTTCCTGGAAATAGCGAAAGAGATGACTGACCCCGAAGAGAATCTTTACGGCTTTTCTGATGGCGGAGGAAGCTTGATCTATGCTCTTATGTCAGGATTGGGAGAAGACATAATCAAGTTCACTGATCAAGGAATAGAATCGAATGTCAAATCTGCAAATGTAGCGAAAGCACATCAATTTTATTCAGATCTATATAATAAACATAAGGTAGTGAATACCAGTCCTAACAGTCTTCAGGATTTTGCCAACAGAAAGTCAGCCATGCTGTACGGCGGAAACTGGGAAGCCCAACAGGATCCAATCAAAACAATGCATGATGCAGGTGAAGTTACGTTCACACATATTCCAAAAGCTCCCGGTGCTTCAGGATATATATATCCGGGTAGTGTGGGAGGTTATGCTATCCCTAAGGGAGCGAAAAATGTAAAAGGCGCGGTTGCTTTCCTGACTATGGGGCAGGTTTCGCAAGCATATGCAGAAGAAGAAAGAGCTGCCTGGCATAAGAATGCAAACAGAACACCGGAAGAAATAATCATAGTTGATCAGGCTGGTGAACTGGCGAATCTTCCGACTTATTCTTATGGCATAAATGCTGCATCGACAGCTTATTGGCAGGTGTTAGACTCTTTGAGGAATGGTGGAAACTGGTCAACATTAAGTGAACAGTTGGAACCTAAAGTTAATCAGGCAATTGCAGATTTGATGAAATGATAAATCGGTTATGAAAGCGGAGGAAGTCGTGTTCAAAATCAAACGTGATCTGTTTGTGTGTTTTGTATCAGGTATAATAGCGGTGTCGAGCCTTGCTGTTAAAGCCCCGGTCACAGCTGATGTTGTACCTGTTTCTGATAATGAAAATGTGAGTCCGGGATTCAGCAGTCTTTCGTATCGAAATTATATGGAACAGTTCAAAGGCGATTTCCCTGCCGCAGGTGATATCGATATTGAGGCAGTCTCATATGAGACTGCCTCAGAAGATACAGAAGTGACGATTTCTTCAGAATATGAGTCAAGAAAAGACGTTCTTCTGTGGCAATCTCAAGGTGGTGAGGTTGAGTGGACAGTAGAAATCGCGAATACTGCAAAGTACATGATCGAACTGGAATACTATGTACTTACTAAGGAATCACGAAATGTTGAAATCGGGATTCAGATAAATAATGAATACCCTTTCGGATCTGCATCAAATATCATTATGCCCCGCTATTTTTATACGGAAGAAGAAATCGTTCCGGATGAGAGAGGAAATGATATCCGCCCGTTTTATAAGGGGCTTGATGTCTGGATCACACATTCGCTGCAGGACAGCAGCGGTTTATTTAGTGAACCGTATCAGTTTCATTTTGAAGAAGGAATAAATACTATCAAATTAGTAGGGGTAAGGGCAGGTATAGCTATTTCGTCGATTCGGCTTTATACACCTGAAAAGCTTCCTTCTTATGAAGAGTATTTGAGCAGCGATCATAGATCTGTGCGAACTGAGCCGGTCCTAATTGAAGGAGAAGATCCGATATTTGTTACGGATAGTATATTATATCCGACATTTGACAGAAGCGGACCTGATACCAGTCCTTCTGATCCTGTAAAACTTCGCCTCAATACTATAGGGCAGAGCAATTGGAGTATGCACGGACAGTCGATAACATGGGAGGTCAATGTTCCGGCGAAAGGCTATTACTATCTGGGAATACGTTTTCAGCAGAATCTGATGAGAAATGTTACTTCATACAGGCGATTGTATATAAATGGAAAAGTCCCTTTTAGAGAAGCGGATGCACTTGCTTTCGAGTTTTCTGACAAATGGCAGACCGGGATCATCGGAAACGGATGGCAGATTTTGCTTGATAAGGGACAAAATGAAATAACTCTTGAAGCAGTTCCCGGTCCGGTTGGTGAGGTGATCGCAGATTTAGAGCAAACGATTTTCGAGATGAATAATATATACCGGAAAATAATCATGATCACAGGGGTGAATGCTGATCCGAACAGAGATTACCAATTGGAGAAAGAAATTCCCGGATTGATAGAGTCGATTTCGTCAATACGAGCATCTTGTCAGAATTCAATAAGCAAACTCACGGAATTGTCCGGAAGAAATACAGCAGCAACGACATCAGCGCTGGATCGCGTTGTTATACAGTTTTCAAGCTTTCTTGATAAACCGGAAACTATAGCTGTGCGCGTTTCCAGACTTCGTGATAATATAAGCAGTCTTTCAGCATTGATAATCAATCTGAAAAATCAGCCGCTCGAGATCGACTATCTAACTGTTGGTTCGGGCAATGAAATATTTCGTGAAAACAAATCTATAGTAGACAAAATGTGGTTTTCCTTAAAATCATTTATTGGTTCTTTTTTCGAAGATTATTCATCCATAGGTGTTGAATACGATGGTGAAGAACCTGTTAATGTCTGGGTGAATATGGGAAGAGATCAGACTCAGGTCATAAAGACAATGTCAGATAGTATGTTTACTCCCAGGACAGGAATACCGGTTAATATAAGGCTTGTTCAACAAAGCCTTGTGCAGGCATCCTTGTCTAATGAGGGCCCTGATGTAGTAATATTCGTAGGCCAGAATGAGCCTGTTAATCTCGCTGCCCGGAATGCTTTGGTTGATATAAGTTCTTTCCCGGGATTCGAAGAGACTCTTAGCAGATTCCATAAAAACGCGATAATACCTTATCAGTATAATGGCGGTGTATATGCACTTCCTGTTACTGAAGATTTTCTGATGATGTACTATAGAAAAGATGTATTTTACGAATTGGAGATCGAACCGCCGAAGACTTGGGAAGACTTCTACAAAGTAATGTCGGTACTACAGAGAAACAATATGTCTGCCGGGATACCAAATATGCCTCCTGACAGCCAGATGTCAACGAACACAGGGATATTTGCAATGCTTATTTACCAGATGGGCGGAACGTATTTCAACAATGATAGGAGTTCGACAGAATTTGATTCCGTGATAGGTGTTGAGGCTTTTAAGCAATGGACAGGCTTTTATTCGAAGTACGGTCTCCCTTATCAGTATGACTTTTTTAACCGTTTCAGAACAGGAGAGATGCCGATAGGTTTGAGCAGTTATACAATGTTTAATATGCTTGCAATAGGTGCACCTGAGATCAAAGGGCTTTGGGAAATGCTCCCAATACCGGGAGTTCAGGATAACGACGGAAAGATAAATAACCAGTCGATAGCCTCAGGATCAGCAATGATAATGCTCCGTAAAGCTAATGATCCCGATTCAGCATGGAAGTTTATGGAATGGTTTACATCTGATGATACTCAACTGGATTTTGGACTACAGATGGAATCGCTGTTAGGTGCTTCGGGCAGATATAATACTGCTAACCGAAATTCCTTCAGAAATCTTCCTTGGTCAGCTAAAGAACAGAAAATGATCAGCGAACAATGGGAGCAGATAATCGAACTTCCACAGGTCCCGGGCGGATATTATATTGACAGAAATCTGACAAATGCATTCCGGCAGGTAGTATTTTTGCATAAAAATCCGCGTGAAGTTCTTCTTGACTACAACAAGGAGATCAATCTTGAGATAAGACGTAAACGGACAGAGTTCGGACTTGATTAAGAGTCAAGAGTATGGAAGGAATTATATGATGGACCTAATAAAATCAAAAATTCGTTTGATGCTCAGTAATGGTGACCTTTACTTAATGATGGCACCGTTTCTGATCCTGTTTCTGATGTTTACAGTTATACCTGTAATGTCTTCCGTTCTGTTGAGTTTTACGGACTTTAATCTTCTTGAATGGCCTTCTTTTGTTGGTTGGGACAATTATGTGAAGTTGTTTCTTGAGGATAAGATTTTTACTATAACAGTAAAAAACACTCTGTTATTTGCATTGCTGACAGGACCGCTGAGTTACTTCCTAAGCCTATTTGTTGCATGGATGGTCAATGATCTATCACCTAAGATCCGAACTCTTTTTACTTTCATGTTTTATGCTCCTTCTATTTCGGGGACGATGTATTTTATCTGGAGTTTGATATTCAGCGGAGATATATATGGCTGGGTGAACGGATTTCTTATTAACACGGGAATTCTCAATGAACCTGTCGCGTGGCTCAATGATTCACGTTATAGTCTTAGTATAATCATGCTGGTGCAGCTTTGGATGAGCATGGGTGCCGGATTTCTTGCTTTCATAGCAGGGCTTCAGAGTATAGACCGAACATTATATGAGTCAGGATCGATAGACGGGGTAAGAAACCGATGGCAGGAACTGATCTATATCACTTTGCCTTCGATGGGACCCCAACTCCTCTTCGGAGCTGTGATGCAGATCAGTGCTTCGTTCAGTGCCGGAAGGATAAGTATAGCTCTTGCAGGAAATCCATCAACTGACTATGCTGCTAATACAATAATTACACATGTTATAGATTATGCAACGATAAGATATGAAATGGGATATGCGTCTGCAATAGCAACAGTTCTATTTATGCTGATGCTTATAACGAATTCTTTTATCAGACGTGTATTGAGAAAATATAACTAATGATACTAAAGTGATAATAAATTGGTAATAAATTGATAATGAGGATAAAAATGGCTCTGAATCTGAAATTATTAAGACATCGCAGCACTAATCACACTAAGAAGATAAGCCGCTCAGGGTGGGGGAATTTGCTTGTTCTTGTTTTCCTGCTTCTTCTGGCGGCGTTCAGTATCCTTCCTTTTATTTTTGCAATATTACAGTCTTTCAAGCCGCTTGATGAGATATTTATTTTTCCTCCGCGCTTTTTCGTTAACAGGCCTTCTCTGGAGAATTACTATCTTCTGTCTCAGCTTACGAAAAATATGTGGGTGCCGTTTTCCAGATATTCCTTCAACAGTGTTTTTGTTAGTATTACAGCAACGGTATTGCATGTTGTTTTTGCTTCCATGTGCGCATACCCTTTGGCAAAATTTAAGATCCCCGGTTCGAAAATGATTTTTAATGTAATTGTTTTGTCACTTCTTTTCACAGGGGAAGTAACAGCGATCCCGTCGTTCATTCTTATGTCGAGAACCGGGATGATAAATAATTATCTCGCGTTGATCCTTCCGCCTGTGGCAAGCTCTCTGGGATTGTTTCTTATGAAGCAATTCATCGAACAAATGCCGGATAGCATTATTGAGGCAGCGAGGGTAGATGGATCAGGCAATTTCAGGACTCTATTCTCGGTCGTCATGCCTTCTGTAAGGCCGGCCTGGCTTACACTGATCATTTTCAGCTTTCAAGGCGTTTGGAACCGTGAAGGTCTTGAGTTTATATATAATGAAGAACTGAAGATGCTTCCGACTGTATTAAGACAGATAACATCATCGGGTATAGCAAGATCAGGTGCGGCAGCTGCAGCAGCTGTATTACTAATGATACCGCCTATCACTATCTTTATCTTAAGTCAGTCGAATATAATCGAGACCATGGCGCATTCCGGCATTAAGGAGTAGTCGAGTGAGAAAGTTTGTGTTAATTCTTGTTTTAGTATTACCGCTGATAATTGGAAGCAGTGTTATGGCTTTTCAGCCATATGAAGGATACAACTATAACTCGTGGGGTGTTTCTGTTCCTGCTCCGAATGCTTACTCACCAAATGCGATCATCAATGGCAGTTCGCTGGGTACAGTTCCCTTGTTGCAGCCTTCTGATATGTTTTATAAGGATGGTGTTCTCTATGTCCTTGATGCAGGAAACAGCAGAGTTCTTATACTTAACAGCGAATATGATCTGATAAAAGAAATAAATGTTTTCCATTCATCCGACGGAAGTGAAGAAATTCTACAAGATCCGCAAAGTATTTTCGTAGATGCCGAAGGTAATCTGATCATTGCAGATACAAATGCTCTCCGTGTGATTATTTGTGATCAGGAGGGTAATATACTACGGACTCTTTCGAGACCGGACAGTGACATATTCCCTGAAAGTCTCGAGTTCAAGCCTGAGAAAGTCATATCAGATAAACAAGGTAATATTTACGTTTTGTGTACAGGTTTCTATTATGGTGCTGTCGTTTATGATGCAAAGGACAGGTTCGCCGGATTTTTCGGAGCAAATCTTGTTGATGTTTCTTTACAACAACTATCTGATATGTTCTGGCGGATGTTTATGACCCGTACACAGAAAAGCTTTGTGTCTAAATATGTTCCGGTCGATTACTCTTCGATGGATATTGACAATGAAGACTTTATATACACGTGTTCAAGGACCTCCAATTCTCGAAATGAGATAAAGAAACTCAATCCGCTTGGTTCTAATATCCTGCAGGCGGAAATCACATATGATCCGTTGAATAAGAGCGATTACGGTGAACTTGAAAAACTATGGTACAACGGTTCATATATCGATACAAGATTCAATGACATAGATATTTCTGACAGAGGTATCATAAATGCCCTTGATTTTACATACGGAAGAATATTCCAGTATGATCAGGACAGCAATCTGCTATCTGTCTTTGGTGGGATGGGAAGTCAGAGCGGTATGTTTAAGATGCCGGTAGCCATAGAGTCTGTTAAAGATGATGTTTTGGTTCTTGACTCTGATAAAGCTTCTATTACAGTATTCAAACTTACGGAATACGGACAGTTGGTTCTGGACGCAACGGTAATGTATAACGAAGGTATGTACAGCGAAGCTATGGATCAATGGGACAAGGTAATAATGCAAAACCATAATTCTGAGCTTGCTTACAGAGGTATCGGCAGAGCTTATTTGCAGCAAGGAGATTATTCTAAGGCGTTGCAATACTTAAAAGATGGTCAGGATAGAGCCGGTTATTCGAAAGCTTTTGGTTATTACAGATCGCAGATAGTGCGCGAAAATTTTCCTTTCATAGCGTCATTTGCAGCTCTGACTGCTTTGATCTTCATTTTCTGGGATAAGATCAGGAGAAAAATACGTAAGCATTTTCCGGATTCAGGAACATCAGGCCGATTCGTAAATCCATTTCGAGTAATGCTGCATCCAATTGATGGATTGGAAGAGGTAAGAAGTCAGAAAGGAAAAGGGCAGTTTTTCGTTTCGATTGTGATCATAGTATTTTGGTTTCTGATAAGTATAATCGAAAGGCAGGGCACAGGATTTATATTCAATCTTGATCGTCCTGAAGGTCTTGATCTATTGCTTATGGCAGCCAAAACGGCGGGTATATTCTTGCTTTTCGTAGTTTGCAGCTGGGCAGTGGGAAGTCTGAATCAAGGTGAAGCATCCTTGATCAAATTGATAAATATTACATCCTGCGCGATTTTCCCATATGTATTGGCTTTGCTTATAAAGACGATAATATCAAATTTCATCGTGTATGAAGAAGGAGCTTTGCTTGAGTGGGCACTGACATTTGTATTGTTGTATT